>Ga0070726_10001178_pt1 | contig 27277 bp, 22 predicted proteins | sample tdAd471_FD_67275 | JGI IMG/M metagenome (GOLD analysis project Ga0070726, IMG submission 67275) | Marine sediment microbial communities from the Atlantic coast under amendment with organic carbon and nitrate - tdAd47.1 | ecosystem: Environmental > Aquatic > Marine > Coastal > Sediment | place...
TCGAGTAAGCTGAATCCCTGCTGTTTTCCTGCGGCACTATGCATCGCGTCACTCGATACTCACGCGACCGGTCAGCCAGTCGATCGTTATTTGCTGCGACCGCTTGTCCGAATCCAGTGACAATCGCCCGCCAGTTGATGACCCATCCGCGTGGAACAGGATCGTCCGCCGAACATCCGGGTAATGATCGGATTCGTCCGGAAACGAAACCGATATCTGGGGTGGCAGCAGGTAGCTGTTACCTGTCGCTGCAACGTACAGCTGTCGCTCGCCCGCATCGATTTCCACGGCGACGGGCCCGGAATGGACAACGGCCGAATTTCGCGACAGGCGCAGGAATGCGGCAGATTCGCGGGCTGCCTGGTGCAACCGAACGGTGTCGATCGAGCGCGAGAATCGCGGCACGGCCACCGTGATAATCGCAACCGCAATCACCATGACGATAAGCAGCTCGATCAGCGTGAAGCCGCGCTTATTCCCAGCCGAGAATGTCACGCGCTTCACCTTCACCGCCGTCCGCGTTGTCGGCGCCAAGTGAGTAAATATCAAACGGACCGTTCTCGCCGGGAGACCGGTAGCTATAGGGCTGACCCCAGGGATCCAGCCGAATGGTCTTCTTCCTGAGGTAAGGACCGTTCCATTGGTCAACGCCGACCGGCTGTTCGACCAAAGCGACCAGACCCTGATCACTTGAGGGATAGCTGCCGACCTCGAGCCGGTACAGGTCCAGCGCACTGCTCAGTTCCTCGATCTGTAACACCGCCGTCTTCGACTTCGATTCGCCGAGATGCTTGATGACGCGCGGACCAACGAGCCCGGCAAGCAACCCGAGGATTACAAGCACGACGAGTAGTTCGATCAATGTAAAACCGGACGCCCTGGTGTCACGGACACCGATTCGCCTGATGTGGTTCATGTTCTTCTCCGAAATCATGCCGGTAGTTCGTTAATACTGATGATGCCGACCAGGACCGACATGATGATGCCGGCGATAACGACGCCGAGACCTATGATCATGAGCGGCTCCAGCAAGGCCAGCAGCCTTTGAATTTTCATTTCTACTTCGCGATCGTAGGTGTCAGCCAGCTGCAGCATCGTTTCATCGACCGTGCCGGATTCTTCTCCGACCTTCAGTAGTTGGATGGCCAGGGTGGGAAAGACGCCGGCCGCTTGCAGCGTTACAGAAAGCTCACCGCCTTCCCTGAGATCGTTGGCCGCTGCAGTCACAGCGTCCGCCATGATCCGGTTGCTCATCGTGTCGCGCGCGATCGGCAGACTGGTGAGCAATGGAACGCCGTTTCTAAGTAGCGTGCCCAGGCTACGGCTGAACCGTGCGGTATCGACGGCCTGGACCAGTAGTCCGACGGCATTCAGGCGCAGCATCAAACCATCGATGCGCAGCCGAAAGTCCGGGCGCTGCCAGAGGCGATGCAGTCCCACCGTCATCGCGGTAACCGTAAGAATAATGATCCACCAGGATGACGCGACGAAATCGGAAATCGACAACGTTATCCGCGTCGCGATGGGCAACGCGCTGCCCATCTCGTCGAAGATCGGCCGGAACTGCGGAATGACATAGACAAGCAGAATGATGACCGACAGTCCGGCAACACCAGCCAGAATTGCGGGATAAATCAGAGCCGACAGCACCTTGTCGCGCAGTTCCTGGGCGCGACGGAGATAGTCGGTCAGTCGGTCGAGGCCCTCGCTGAGTGCGCCACTGGCCTCGGCCGCTCGAACCATGCTCGTGTGAAATGCAGAAAATACGCCGTCTTGTTCTTCGAGCGCGCCCGAGAGGGCACTGCCGCCCCGAACGGATGCCTGGACCTCGCTGACGAGGTTCAACGTCGCCGGATCGCTCTCGACTTCGAGCATGATCTGCAAGGCCCGGTCGAGCGGAACCGAAGACCGCAAAAGGGCCGCAAGAGACTGCGTAAATGAGGCGACGTTCGGGCGGCTGGATTTTTGCCGAAGGGTACGGGTGCGACGCGGCCGCTGGCGCCGGGAACCCTTCGCGATCACCTCTTCTGCAAGTATCGGAATCCGCCCGGATTCCTGGAGGCGCGTAATAATTGCCGCTGCACTCTCGCCGGCCATCTGACCTTCGTCGGTTTCTCCGTCGCGCGTTACCGCTTTGTAGTAAAAATTCGGCATGGCGATTATCCGTCCTGGATCACGCGCAGGACTTCTTCGATCGACGTGACACCGGCGAGCGCCTTGCTACAGCCGTCCGCGAAGATCGTCCGCATGCCCCGTTTGGCAGCAGCGGCCTCGATCTGCCTGGCGTCTGTTCGTGACTGAATCAGATCGCGCAGCTCGTCGTCGATGACGAGCAACTCCAGGATCGCGTGCCTGCCGCGATATCCGGTGCCGTTGCAGCGCTCACAACCCGATGATCGATACAGCACGATGTCGCTCGCATCCGTGAGCTTGTCGAGCGCGAGTTCCTCGATCACGTGTTGTGGTGGCGTATAGGACTCGCGGCAATCGCCGCAAAGCACGCGGACCAGTCGCTGACTGACGATCGCGTTCAGCGTTGACGCCAGCAGGTAGTCTTCGATACCCATTTCGAGCAGCCGCGTGATACTGCTGGCGGCACTGTTTGTGTGCAACGTCGATAACACGAGATGCCCGGTCAGTGCCGATTGCACGCAGATGCGTGCGGTCTCGAGGTCGCGCATTTCACCAACGAGGATCACATCCGGGTCCTGGCGGACAATCGAGCGCAATACATTCGCGAACGTCAGCCCTATCGCCGGCTTTACCTGGATCTGGTTGACGCCTTCCATCTGGTACTCGACAGGGTCCTCAGCCGTGATGATCTTGCGTTGCTCGGTATTCAATATGTGAATGGCCGTGTACAGCGTGGTCGTCTTGCCACTACCTGTCGGCCCGGTAACGAGGATCATGCCGTTAGGCATGCGCAACGCATCATGAAATTGTTGGCGTGCATCGCCGTCGAATCCGAGCGGCTCGAGATCGAGCTGGACGTCGCCCCTGTTAAGTAGCCGCATGACGACACTTTCCCCGTGCATCGTCGGCACCGTGGAGACGCGCGCATCGATGTCGCGGCCCAGCAAGCGCAATTTTATGCGGCCGTCCTGCGGCAGCCTGCGTTCCGCAATATCCAGTTTTGCCATGATCTTGATGCGCGAGATAACGGCGGCAGACGTTTGTTGCGGCGGCGCTTCGGTCTCGTGCAAGACACCATCTACGCGATACCGGACTTTGAGATTACCGTCGAACGGCTCGATATGAATGTCCGACGCGCCGCCGTCGCTCGCTCGCTGCAGCAAGAGGTTGACGAGACGTATGACCGGCGCCTCGCTGGCCATGTCCCGCAACTGGTCGACATCGACGTCACTGAAATCCTCTTCACCGTCAGCGTCTTCAGTGATCTGACCCATCTCCGCCGGGCGGCCACCGTACGTTGCGTCTATGGCTCGTTCGATATCCGAACGAACGCCAACGACCGGATCCACGGGCATGCTGAACGCAAGCCTCATCGCCTCGATAGCGACGCTGTCACCGGGGTCCATCATGATCAGTTCAACGCGACCGGCCGTTTCTCGCACCGGAAATATGAAGCGCTCCCTGAGAAACCGCGCGGCCACCGGCTCCGGCCCTGTGGCGATGGCCGCAAGGTCCGCTTCATCTGCGAGGCGCAGGCCGGTTACGTCGGCGATCGTGAGCGCCAGATCACGTTCGGCGATGAGGCCGAGACTCGCAAGCATCCAGATGACCCGCTTTTCATCGCAGGATCCGGCGCTCATGCTCTCGACCTTCGCAAACTCGCGAGCGGACAAGGTTCCATCGCGGGCAAGCCGTTCCTTCAGGCCGGCAATCCCGTCCTGCACAGCAATCGACGCGACGTCGCCGTTCGTCTGAACACGCGAGTCGGCATCGACCGGTCCGGAATCGATTTCGAGATTGACTACCTGGGCATTCACGTCTGCTCCTTAGGAGAAAACGTATATGTAAGCCCGTAGTAATCCTATGGGGCGCACTGCCCAATATAAGGGGGTGGGCCTCTACGGGATTATGGGGAGAACCCCCCGGTATCGCGGTAGGTGTTCACTGCAGTTTCAAGGCGGTGGCACCTTACTCCTCCTTCATCAGTTCATTGATCGCGTCGATGAGTTCCCGCCGGTCAAAGGGCTTTGTCATGGTGCGATCGGCCCCTGCATTTCGAGCTGACGCCAAGTAAGCGTTCGTCGCGATCGCCCCGGGTTCATACTCCTGCGGCGCCACGTTTCCGCCGCCCGAAATCACGATGATGCGCGTGTTCAGGAATTTCTCTCGAATCTTCTGCACGGTCGCAACCCCGTCGATACCGGGCATGATCACGTCTGTGATCACCAGGTCTGCGCCCTGCTTCGCCAGCAATTCGAGGCCCTCCTTGCCATCAGCGGCGCAGCAAACATCGTAGCCGGCCCGCTCCAGTACCTGTTTCAGTACCTCGCGAATATGTTCTTCGTCGTCGATAACCAGAATCTTAGCCATCAGAATCTCTCTTTCCCTTGTCTTCCCGACCATCTTCATCGGCCAGTGGCAGATAGATACGGACTTGTGTGCCCTTGCCTAGTTCACTTTCCAGGATAATCTCGCCGTCGTGGCGGACTACTATGCCATGGACAACAGACAAGCCGAGTCCTGTCCCCTGCCCTACGTCTTGCGTCGTGAAAAACGGCTCGAATACACGTTCCACCGTTTGTGGGTCCATTCCGACCCCCGTATCCGCGACCTGCAGGACGATGTACTCACCGTCCCGGAGTTTCGGGTGCTCACTCGCCAATTTCCGCGGCACGATCACTTCTTTCAATGAAACAAGAATGTAGCCATCGGAGGCCGACAGCGCCCGAAATGAGTTGTTGCACAAATTGACGAGCAGTTGTTTGATCTGTGCAGGGTCGCAGCGAACATCGCCAATGTCCGAACTGATATCCGCACGAATATCGACCGTCGCCGGCAGCAGTGCACGAATCATTGTCAGCGCTTCGTGGACAACGGGTGTCAGATTGACTAATTCAAATTCCGCCTCCGTGTCCTGCCGCCCGAATGTCAGGATCTGTTGACTCAGTCCTTTGGCCCGGTTTGCCAGGGTCAATACATTCTTGAGATTTTCCACAGCAGGCGAGTCAGCCGGCAAGTCCTCGAGTGCGAGGTCCGTATACAACAGCAAGGGTTGCAATACATTGTTGAATTCGTGGGCGACGCCACCGGCCAGTGTTCCGAGCGACTCCAGCCGTTGTGCGTGGCGCAGGTACCGTTCGAGACTTCGACGCTCGGTTTCAGACTGCTCACGGTCCATGATTTCTTGCTGCAATTGCGCGTTCATACCAACGAGTTTGCTGCGCATCTTCTCGAGATCCGCGGTCAAATCCTGAATCTCGACCAGGCTACTCTTCGTCCGAAGTTCCTTGTCGACTTCGCCGGAACTGATCGTGCGGCTCGCCTGTTGCAACCATTTGAGCGGCCTGACGACTGCCGAACTGAGATAGCCGATCGCTATCAGTACCGACAGCATGTAGGTGGCAAGTGCGTAGACGATCGACTTCCTGACTGTATCGAAATGCTCCCTGGCCGGGGTCTCGTCGAATCCCAGGTGCAAAATACCGGTCTGAAATCCCGATTCCACAGGCAACGACACATAATAGGTTTCGTCCCCGTGTTCACCGAATTCGAAGTCTTCGCGGAACCGGTCAAACTCCTGCGGCTCGGTCAACGCGCTGGCGATCACGGAGTCATTGTGCACCAGCGCCGCGTAGACAATCCGCCCACCGAGGAGCGCGCTGTCGAGATGCTCCACGACCACATCCTGTCCCAACTCGAAATCGAGGTCATCGATGCTATCGGCAATGAACCTGGCGTATAGACGTGCGTCGTCGAGAAACGCGTTAGCCAGGTTGCGTTCGACCGCTTCTGCCAGTGTAAAGAACAGCAGGGGCATCAGTACTGCTTGAATCAGCAGCACAATCAACACGAGCCGTCCCGCTACAGTATTCAGTCGCCCTGCCATAACAACTTTATTGTCCTGACACCATCCAGACTATCGGCGTCTTCCTTCCAAAGGTAAAGCACGCTGCACCGGAGCCGCCGCACGGCATCGGCTGCACTATCCACATCCTCGAATACCGCCGGGCGTGGCGTGCCGAATTTCAGGGCCATCGAAAGCGCCCGTCGCTCGTAGGATTTCCGGGACATCGCTACGATCGACTGGTAGAAGATCTGGCTCAGCTTTTCATCGCCGCCCAGGCGGAACGGCCTGATCGTATGCCCATCGATGTTGACGGCGACGCTCAGATAGGCTTTGCGGATGTCGAGCTGGCTTATTTCCCGCACCGGGCAAAGATCGCTGGTAATCAGTACGACCGTACGCTCCGCATTGGCCAACTGCGGCAGCAGACAGCCAACTATTACGAGCGCCAGGATCGTACCAGCAGTTTTCATGGAAACACGGCACTCCATTGGAAACGTATTTCCTTGAAATTGTCGTGTTCGAGCCCCTCTCCTTGCTGAGACGTGTCGGCCACTTCAACGGTCAAGCTGTGGAAACTCGCGACGTCCCAGCGCAGACCGAGCATGTGGCGGTGGGCTATGAAAGCAGGCAGCAAGCGCAGGTATGGTGAGTTGTCTTCTTCGATGCCATTGTCAGTCCTGCCGAAGAACGTAAAGTCGTCACTAAACTCGTATTCGAACTGCACGTAGCTGAGCCAGAAGCTGTCTGAGACATCTTCATCGACGTAGTCGAGTTCGTTGTCGAAGTAGACGACACTCGAAATCAGCCGCAGGTCTTTCCACCGCCAGTCTACAAACCCGCCGGCGGTCAGCTGCGTGATGTCGTTCAGGTCCGCGAGCGAGGGGTTTGACTCGGAAACGACGTCAATGTCATGCCAGGACGACAGGAAGCCGAACTGCAGTGGAGACAGAATGTTCGGCCGGTATGCGATCTTGAAATTTAGTCCCGGGCCATGGCCAGAGCGCGGATCGAGCAAATCGAATGCAACCAGCTCCTCGCCTTCGAACTTGGCCGTAAGCCCGGCAGAAAACGCGAAACTGATCGCGGACTCATCGTCCCTTTGGTGGTCGAATTCCAGTGACAATCCGGTGACGTGCGACGGAGTGGGGCCGCTCTCGTCTTCCCACTCCTCGAGGCTCGGTCGCGTAATCGAGGTCTGCAGGAACTGACCGTGATGATATTCACTGGTCCAGTACTTGGCCGTCGCGTGATAGCGGCCGAGCCACAACATCTTGCCATTCTGGAACTGCCAGCCTGCCTTGAGCCGCTCCATTTCGGATTCCGTGCTGGACCAAAGGTATTCGCCCAGAAAACGGAATCGATCGCCGGAGAAACTGTAAAGAGTATTCAGAGTCGCTCTCTGGAAGTCATCGATTTCGGCCGAATCCGACTCATCGAAGGGATCGAAAGTGTCGACGCTCGGGAAGAATAGAATTTCCTGCTGCGACTCTGCGGCAGCCGAAGCCGAGCAAAGCACTCCAAGCAAGAGACAAGTCGGCAGAAAACCGAAGCTATTTCGCGACATTCGTCGTCGTTCGGGCACAATCATGAGGGGAACCTTGATCGCAATGGATAACGATTACGGGCCTTGCGCGGCCCGCAATCTGGCCTATTTTACGATCAATTTGGCACCCGATGCCCTACCACGAAATAGGGGATACACCCTATTCCGACGGTAGGAACACCCCAGCGGCCGGATTTTGCCGACCGCAGGCACCTAGAAGTTCATGACCGCGCCGACGCTGAATGTCCGCTCCGCGCCCCACAAACGCTCGCCAGCCGGGATATCGACGTTCCTGACGCGGTTAACCCCGGCGAGATGGTTCTGGTAGCCGCGATCGAAGAGATTGCTCGCCTGCACCTCGATGCGCAACGTTGGACTCGCGTTCCACCTGAACAGGCCGTTGACGATGCTGTAGCCCGCCGTCGGCTGCTCGTCGTTGTACGTGGAGACCTTGTCCTGCCGATCGTAGGCTATTACCTCCGCTCGCAGCGACCACGCATTATCGACATAGTTAAGTGCCACGCTGCCGTTCATAGGTGGAAGGCGATACAGGTTGTCGCTGACATCCGTCCGGCGGCCACGCGAGTAGCTCGCGTTGCCATCGAGACGGAATCGCTCTGTCAACGAGTAGTGCCAACCAAGATCCAACCCATAAATTTCTGCATCGACATTGTCGAACTGCAGCGCCGGGTTGCCGGACATCATCATCGCCAGCATGTTCGCCGGCATGACGGTCGTTGGGACGCCCTGGATGTAATCGCTCACGTCCTTGTAGTAAGCCTGTGGGCTAATGCCGAAGCGCTCCGTCGACCAGTCGAGGCCAACAGCGATCTCATTCGAGCGCTCCGCGTCCAGCTCGAGATTGCCGATGTAGTTGCGGCCGTCGGCGAGACCGCCAGTCGCTTGCAACGGCAACCACAGGTAAAGCTCCTGGTATGAGGGTGCTCGCGTCTTCGAGCCGAGATCGACGTTGATCCCGAGATTCGCTGTCAAGCTGTGCGAATACTTGAACACCGCATCGACGTTGCCAAACGAGAGCTCACGATCTGCCGCGTTGAACGCGTCGGCCAGCAGGCCGGCGTTCATGCCCATCATGTCCATGAGACCAGCAAACGACACTTCGCCAGCGTCACTCGAGACGTCGACGTAGCGAATGCCGGCTTCCCAGTTCGAATTGCCAACCACGCGATCGAGCGCGACAAACGCACTTGTGACGTCGCGCTGGATGTCGTTAAAGTTGTGAATGAAGAACATCGCGTTGTTGGGATTTGTAATCAGCGATTCGTGTTCCGCGGAACTCCCGTCAACGCCGCCTCGCAGCGTGTAGTCGCCCATGCCGTAATCGGCCGACAGCTCGAACACCGTGCCACGGCCACCCGCGCGGTTCTGGCGATATTGCATACCCATTGCGGGCGGCGGCCGCAACGAGAAGTTGTCCATCACGTGGTCGACATCACTGTATCCGACCCTCGCCGACACGCTGATGTCTGGCGCGAGCTCGCGGCTTGCGCTGAGCCCGTAGAGCTGCGAATCGATATAACGAATGTCCATCGCCAGTGCCGGCGTTCCGGTATCGCTCGTGTCGAGCCCACCGGCAAACGCCTGCAACTCGGTCCGGTCGTCGCGGTATGCGTAGCTGACATCGTAACGATCCCGCGACAATTCCGAGGGCACGATTGCCCCGGCAGGTGTCTGCTGATCGTCGGCCCGATCACTCTGGCCCACAAGGGAGAAACGATGCGAGCGGTTTGCTGCCGTGAACCGCGCAGCCGCTGTCGTGGTATCGCCATTGTCCGAATACCGCACGCCTGCCATGCCGCCGATCCCGAACTGGTCGCTGTCACCGAAGCGGCCGCGCGCCAGTTTTGCGTCAACATGTCCACCGATGGCTTCGGGCGAGCTTGCGACACCGGGTACGCCTCTCTCCAGCGTCAGTTCTTCGGTGATCATCGGCGACACATAGGATAGTGGTGCGTCCATCGCATTCGGCCCCCCGCTGATGACGCCGAGACCGTCGATGTTCACGGAGACGCGGTCGCCGAACATGCCGCGATATTGCGCGATGCCCGTCAGGCGCCCATTCATGTTGCGGTCCGCGCCCGGCAGACGGCTGAATGCTTCGGCAGTGTCGACGACAATCTCATGCTCGACGGCGATTGCCGCGATGCGCGTTGAAAGTTGTTGCCCCGAAACGATGATTTCTTCGATCGATTCTTTCTCTTTGTCGGCCGCTATGTCCGCCCCGTTGTCGCTCGCGTACGCCGGCAAGGCGAACGCCGTCACGAACAGCGCGATGACCGCTTTGTTTGCTGATTTCATTGGTCTGATCCTGTAACGCCGACTGCACGCTGAAGCGCAATCAGCTGCTAATACGTGAGTGGTTTTCTGGGTCTGGCGTGTTAGTTACAGGATGGGCGGGCCGCGTGGCGCGTAAGCGTATTCCCTTGCGGCCGGGCGCGGTTCCGCAACCACCGTCGCGACGAAACTGACAGGCGCTACCGACGGCAGAGCCGGCATTTCGACGGCATCGATAAATGCGAGCGTCAGGATATGGCCGATACTGCAGTCACCATCCGCGCCGTGTTCGTCGTGCGCGTTGTGATCACCGTGATGCCCGTGCTCGTTGAGTTCCGCGGTGAAACCAGCGGGCAAAGCAGCGTCACAAAGCTCGAACAACAAGCCTTTGCCAGGCTCTGCCGGCATGTAGCCAGATGGGATAAAAGCCCGTAGCAGAACGCCGGTCAGCAGGACCGGAAGCAGGTAACGCCATTTTCGATAAGTGGGTTGCATAGTTGTTGCACGCCGCCTCTTGGTTCGGCGTACAGTCACACATATATCTGCGTGTAACCCTTTCGGCAATAGGGTCTTGACCATATTTCGCGAATTCCATCCGTTGGGACAGGGTGTGACACCGCCTATCGATCAGGCGCAGAATCTGTAATAATGTTACCGATGAAACTAATTTCACGTACACAGTCGCTGTAGATGACATGACCTCGACATACCCCCTCGATAACTACGAATTGCTCGATCGCTACCGGCGCGAATCCGGTCGCGTATTTCTAACCGGCACCCAGGCGCTGGTGCGCATACCCCTTATGCAGCGCACCATGGACCGCGCGGCGGGGCTCAATACGGCAGGCTTCGTAACGGGTTATCGCGGCTCGCCACTTGGCGGGCTGGACCAGGAACTCTGGCGTGCGAAGGCCTTTCTCGACGAAAGCAACATCGAATTTCTGCCGGCCGTCAATGAGGACCTTGCGGCAACAGCAATGCTCGGCGCGCAGCAGGTTGAAACCGATCCTCATCGCCAGGTCGATGGCGTATTCGGGCTCTGGTACGGCAAGGGCCCGGGCGTCGATCGTGCCGGTGACGCATTAAAGCATGGCAACGCCTACGGTAGTTCGCCGCGCGGCGGCGTACTTGTTGTAGCGGGCGACGACCACGGTTGCGTGTCGTCATCGATGCCGCACCAATCCGATGTCGCGTTCCTCACCTTCGTCATGCCGCACCTGAATCCCGCCAACGTTGCCGAGTATCTCGAGTTCGGTCTCTACGGCATTGCGCTATCGCGCTTCACTGGAATGTGGGTCGGCTTCAAGGCTATCTCCGAAACCGTGGAATCGGCGATGTCGGTGGAGCTGCCCCCTTACCCACAGTTCGTCACACCCGATTTCGAAATTCCGCCCGGCGGCCTGCACTATCGCTGGCCGGACCTGCCCGGGCCGCAGATCGAGGAACGCCTTGAAGCGAAAAAGGCGGCGACGCACGCATTTGCCTCCGCCAACCCGATCGACCGCAAGATTTTCGACGTTCCCGACGCACGCTTCGGCATCGTCACGACGGGCAAGGGACATCTCGACCTGATGGAAGCACTGCGCATGCTGGGCATCGATCGCAAGGAAGCGCGGCGCATCGGCATCGACGTCTACAAGGTCGGCATGGTCTGGCCTCTGGAAAACGACGGCGCTCTCGACTTCGTGCAGAAGAAACATGAGGTTCTGGTGATCGAAGAAAAACGCGGCATCATCGAAAGCCAGTTCAAAGAACACTTTTATGATTACCCCGGTCGAAAACCAAAAAGAATGGTCGGCAAGGAAGACGAGAATTGCGATCGGCTGGTGCCGTGGATCGGCGAGCTGTCACCCTTGCAACTCGCCACGATCGTTGCGGAGAGGCTCGACGGCGAGTTTCCCGGCCTGAACTTCGCTGCCCGCGCCGCCGCGCTGAAAAACGACGGCAGCAACGTCATATCTATCTCGGGCGCAACGCGGATGCCCTACTTCTGTTCGGGCTGTCCGCACAATACGTCGACCAGGCTGCCGGAAGGCTCGAGCGCCCTCGCCGGTATCGGCTGCCACTTCATGGCGAGCTGGATGGACCGCGACACCGAGGGACTCATCCAGATGGGCGGCGAAGGCGTCAACTGGATTACACGTTCAAAGTTCAACGGCAACCGCCATATCTTCCAGAACCTCGGCGACGGGACTTTTTATCACTCCGGCTCGCTCGCGATTCGTCAGGCCGTTGCGGCAGGCACCAATATCACGTTCAAGATACTCTTTAATGACGCGGTCGCGATGACGGGCGGACAACCCGTGGATGGCCCCTTGAGCGTACCGTCAATCGCGCACTCGGTGCGCGCCGAGGGCATCGATCGTATCGCCGTTATCTCCGACGATCCGCAACAGTTTTCCCGCTCGGACTTCCCGTCCGGCACGAGCTTCTCGGAGCGCGGTGAACTCGACGCGATTCAGCACGAACTGCGCGACATTCCTGGCGTCACGGTACTGATTTATGCACAGACCTGCGCGACCGAGAAGCGCAGACGTCGCAAGCGCGGCACTCTGCCTGCGGTGGACAAGTTCGTCGTCATTAACGATCTCGTTTGCGAGGGCTGCGGCGATTGCTCTGTCGAGTCGAACTGCCTGTCGGTCATACCGAAAGAAACGCCATTCGGCCGCAAGCGCGAAATCGACCAGAATTCCTGCAACAAGGACTACTCGTGCATTAACGGTTTCTGCCCGAGCTTTGTCACGGTGGAAGGCGGAGAGCGCAACAATAAAGAGCGGCGAAGCAGCAACCGGCATCTCGAAACGGCCCTCGAAGGCCTGCCGCAACCGCAGGTTCACCCTGTCGAGCAATGCTACGACCTGCTGGTGACCGGCATCGGTGGCACGGGCGTCGTCACCCTCGGTCAGCTGATCACGATGGCGGCACATCTCGAGGGCAAAGGTGCCAGCGTTCTCGACTTCATGGGTTTCTCGCAGAAATTCGGCCCGGTCCTGAGCTACATCCGCATCGCGAACGAACCTGCTGACATCAACCAGGTTCGAATCAGTAAAGCTCGCGCCGACGCATTGATCGGCTGCGACCTGGTTGTCAGTTCGTCACCGAAGGCATCGCAAGCGTATAGCCCGGGGATCACGCGCGCTTTGATCAATACTGCCGAAATCGCCACCGGCGACTTCGCCAGGCAACGCGATGCCGACTTGCGTGCGTCCGATCGCATCGCAGCCATCGAGAATGTCGTTGGCGTCAATAACCTGCACACACTGGACGCCAACAGTATGTCTGCGCACCTCATGGGCGATACGATATACGCGAACGTGATGATGCTCGGGGCTGCCTGGCAGCGAGGCCTGGTTCCCGTGACACTGGATGCACTCATGCGTGCGATCGAATTGAACGGCGTCGAGGTCGAGAATAATCAACAAGCATTTACCTGGGGTCGAGTCGCGGCCGACCATCCCGAGCATATTGAAGACCTGTTTCCGCACGATGCACCGGCCGTGGATGCGTCGCTTGACGCTATCGTCGAGCGCCGTGAAGAGTTTCTGACTGATTACCAGGATGCTGCGCTTGCTCAGCGCTATCGGCGTCTCGTGGACCAGGCCAAAAACGCGGAAAGCGACGCCGGTGGCGATGGTCGGCTCGCAGAGGCCGTTGCGCGAAGTTACTTCAAGCTGCTGAGCTACAAGGACGAGTATGAAGTCGCACGGTTGCACACGCGAACCGGTTTTCTCAAATCCGTGAAACGCGACTTCGGCAGCAACGCCAAAGTCCGTTTCCACCTCGCGCCACCGATACTCAACCGCAAACACGATGCTCGCGGCCGCCCGCTCAAGAAACAGTTTGGCGCCTGGATGATTCCGGTGATGCGCCTACTCGCCAGCATGAAGCGACTGCGGGGAACAGCGTTCGACCCGTTCGGCATGACCACCGAGCGCCGCATGGAGCGAGCGATGATTCGTGAGTTCGAGCATCGCGTCGAGCAACTGCTTGCCGCGATGACGCGCGACAACATCGATGCGATTGTTGAGATCGTCGAGTTATACATGGACATCCGCGGTTATGGCCCGGTCAAGGACGATGCCTTGGAGGATGTGCGCATGCGCGTCGCCCACAGAATCAGCGCCCTCGCCAGTGTCAACCAGAAAGCCGCATGAGTTCACGGCGACCTGTTCGCTACGTATTCGATGCGAAACCGGGAGCCGGAGAGACGCTGCCGGTCGGCAACGGCATGCATTGGCTGCGCATGCCGCTACCGTTCGATCTCAATCACATCAATCTCTGGCTACTGGAAGATGACGACGGCTGGACAATTGTCGATACCGGCATTTCCAGCGATACGAGCAAAGATCTTTGGCGAAAAACGTTCGCCGGGACGATGGGCGGGCGTCCTGCGACGCGCATCATTGCCACGCACCTGCACCCGGATCACGTTGGCTGTGCCGGCTGGTTGTCGCGAGAATTCGGCAGCGATTTGTGGATGACGCGCGAGGAATACATGCTGGCCCGGCTGCTCGTCGCAGATACCGGAAAGCCGGCACCTGAGGAAGGCGTGAACTTCTACGCCGCTGCCGGTTTTCCGAACGAGGCTCTCGAGGAATATCGCGAGCGATTCGGGTATTTCGGCAGGCTGGTGTCACGTTTGCCTGAATCCTATGTGCGTATTCACGAAAGTGACAGCCTTCACATCGGCGAACACACGTGGCGGGTATTGATCGGCCGCGGTCACTCGCCGGAACACGCTTGCCTGTATTGTGAAGACCAGAACCTGCTGATTTCCGGCGACCAGGTGCTGCCCTCGATCTCGGCCAATGTCAGCGTCTGGCCGACAGAGCCGGAAGCGAACCCGCTCAGACACTGGCTCGACTCACTAGCGACTCTCCGTGACCAAATCCCCGCCGATGTCGTCGTGTTGCCCGCGCATGGAAAACCATTCGTCGGTGCACATGAACGAATCGACGCCGTTATCGCCGAGCACACGAAAAGACTCGAAGAGTTACTGGATTTCTGTACGGAACCGTGCCGTGCGATCGACACTTTCAAAGTGCTTTACAAGCGCAGGGTGCCGGGCAGTCACACCATGATGGCAACCGGCGAAGCGATTGCCCACCTGCACTATTTAAAGGCAACGGGTGATATCGACGCCATGCCCGACGACGCCGGTGTGCTCTGGTATCGGCGCTCCTGACGTGCCGGCGCGACCGAAAACACTTATTATCAGGCGCGTGATGATTCAACGAACAGGGTTCGCCTTCCTGCTCCTGGCCACCATCGCGGCCGGCACCACGGCTATCGCCGCAACGTCGCTGTGGTGGGATACGAATTACCTGCTGCGTTTCAACGTCAATGTCACAACTGGCGCCAACCTGCCGGACAAAGGTTACAACGGCTATACAGCACGCATCGCCGCACTCGACACCCAGTCCCTGATTGCGGCCGGCGAAATGCAGGTGGACTGCAGCGACCTGCGCATCGTGTATTACACCGGCCTGGGGTGGCAGGAACTGGCTCGTCACGTCATCGGCTGCAACACCGCGACGACCGACATTCGCTTTATGCTCGCCGCGGATATTCCCGCAAGCAGCGGCGACGACAACTACTACCTTTACTACGACAATGGCGCGGCCGGCGGACTGCCGCCACTATCGACGACCAACGTCTATCTCTGGTACGACGACGCCACGATCGACCGTTCGGGCAGCTACACACGAGGGCGTGTCGACAACTGGCACGGCAATGGCTGGGATAACTCTTTGGCGTGGAATGCCGCCGGTTACTACACCTATAACACCGGTGACAACTTCACGAGCGGGTATCGACGCCCGATCGATGAACGCGACGTCTATGTCGAGGCGGAATTCTTCCACACGGGCTGTTACCAGTTGAACATCACGACCGGCATACTCGTGAGGGGCATTATCAACGCTGGCAGCCTCGGCAGCGAAAACTCCAATCATTATTACTCCAGCAACCGGGGCGAGTACCCGAATGGAGGCACGCCATGCACCGCGGGCGGCTATCCACATGATGGCGACATAATCAAGAATCAGCGTACCGTGACCGCCGTCAATGGCCCGAACCCCGGGGACGTCATTGCTAACGCGTGGCGCCGGCAAGGGCTGGCTGCCTGGCTCACGAGCCCGACAAACCTGTCCTTCTGGGATGAAGACATCGCGGCTAATTGGGCTGCGATCGGTTATCCGTCCGGGGCCAACCTGCAGGTCAGCGGCACCGACGCCAACGACAGACCGGGCCGTGGGTTCGCAGCAGTGATGACAGCACAGGACATTGGCCGGTTCCGCAATGTGCTGATGCGCCGCTACATCAATCCCGAGCCATCGCTCGTCCTGACCCCGGAAACGCAGCCACCGCAACTCGTGATGCAGAAAACGCTACTCACAGTATTTGACCCAATCAACAATACGACCAACCCGAAAGCTATCCCGGGTAGCTGGGTTGATTACACGATTACCGCGACCAATACGGGTGCGGGTACCGTCGACTCGGATACGCTCGTCGTAACGGATCCGCTACCGGCCGATGTCGTCCTGTTCGTCGGTGATCTCACGACACCGACCACCGGTCCGGTCGAATTCATCGACGGCGCCGGCGCTGCATCGAGTGGGCTGACCTACAACTTCGGCGGTCTCGCAGATCTGGCTGACGACGTCGACTTCTCGACAGACGGCCTGAACTGGAATTATGTGCCAAGCCCCGACACGGATGGCTTCGACGCTGCGGTGCGGCACATCCGCGTTCGGCCCAGCGGCAGTTTCCAGGGATCGTCAACCCCGCCACCGACACAGTTCGATCTGCGTATCCGCGTGAAGGTTCTTTAGTTCTTATACGTGCTGCATCAGCACCGGAATGCGTGCAGTGTGAATCAGGAACTCGGTGGTTCCACCAACGACCATCTCGTACCAGCGGTAATGGGTGTAGGCGCCACTGATTAGCAGGTCGGCTCCCGCGTCCTGGCACGCATCCATGAGTTCGACTTCCACGCGCCGGCCACGCGTTTGCACCTTGTTCGCCTTGACACCCCAGTGTGCCAGGTATGCCGCAAGCTGCGTTGATTTCGGTCCGGGCCGCTCTTCCGGCCCACAGGTTACGATCGTCACCTCGTCTGCCTGTTGCAGCAACGGTATGGCATTGGCCACGGTTCTTGAGGCGATGGGACTCTGGTCCCAGGCAATACAGATGCTATTGCCTACCTTTCGCCGGCCGGTCTGCGGCAGTAGCAACACCGGGCGCGACGACTGCAGGAGTGCGGCTTTCAGGAACATGGACTTCACAGTGTTCGGCCGGGTCGGACGTGATACGACGATCAGGTCCGAGAGGGGCCCGACAATACCCATAATCTTGTCCGGTGAGCCCACCCGCTCTGACCACAATGCGCCCGCCTTGACACGCGGCCGGCGAACGAGCTCGTAGCCATGCTGCTCCGCTATGCGTTTGTAAAGCGCGCGTGCGGCCGCCGGCGCCGATTTGGTACCCTTTTTTCTCCACGCTGCCGTGGCGAATTCAGCTGACAGGTCCAAACTGGACCGTCGATGCGGGCGAATGTGACAACCTTTGACGCTGGCACCCAGGCGATGGCCCAGGTCAAATGCAGTGTTCAGCGCCCTGGCGCATTCGGGTCGATCGGCAACGGGGACGAGGATGACGCGCATTAGCTGGCTTCCTTTGCTACTTCGCAAAGAATGGCACTGCAATGGTCTTTGGACAAGACCGGAAAAGACGTATCCGCGTGACTTATCCGAGGTGGTCGATATCGACGATGGTACTGCCGTGTTTCAGGCTTTGCGTGTCCTCGTAGCCCTTGCACCAGTTGGTAAAGCGATCGGCTGACATCGGCTTGGCAATGAAGTAGCCCTGTACAAGATCGCATCCAAGGCGACGCACGATCGCGTATTGGCGATCAGTTTCGACGCCCTCGGCGACAACGTCGAGTTTCATCGCCTTGCCAAGCGCGATGATGGCCTGCACGACTCTCTCCGTGGTTTCCGAATCGCTCAGGTTGGCAATGAACGATTGATCGATCTTCAGCGTTTGCACCGGCAACTGCGCGAGATAGCTCAGTGACGAATAGCCGGTGCCGAAGTCATCGATATGAATGCCGACGCCAAACGCCGCAAGATCATTCAGGACCGGTTGCGCGATCGTCAGATCCTCGAGGAGCACCGTCTCGGTCAGCTCCAGGTTGATCAACTCACGATCCACGTTGGATTCCGACAGAATACTCTTGATCAGCGCAACGAGATCCTGATTGCGCAGCTGGTGCGCCGATAAATTGACGCTAACCGGCACATTCCAGTCACCCTCCGCGCGCCAGGTCGCGACGTCCTTGCAGACGCAGTGCATGATCGATTCGAACAGCAGGTCCGATATACCCATTTCCTCACTCAGGGGAATGAAGTCATTCGGGTAGACCATCGACCCGTCCGGTCGAATCCAGCGGGCAAGTGCCTCGACGCCGGCAAGTTCGCCTGTCTCGGTACTCTGCTGTGGCTGATACCAGGCGGAGATTTGACCTTCGTCGATAGCGCACCGCAGCTCCGCTTCCATATCAAACTTGTAACGAGCGCGATATCGCATCTCGTTGTGGTAGTAGGTAACCGCGTTGTCGAGGTTACGCATGGAGCGGTGCAATGCGGCTTCGGCACAGCGAAATACCGAACGCGAATCCCTCCCATGAACCGGATGCCAGGCAACGCCAACACTGGCTTTGAGAAACAGGTCGCGGCCGTTGATCAGAAACGGTTCTTCGACGGCCGCCTTGATTCTTGCTGCCAGGTCCGAGATGTCGTTCTCGGACTCGACACCCGGCACAAGCACGGCAAACTCATCCGCACCGAAACGGCCGACCGTTGCACGATGCCCATTCCGTTCCTCACTAAACGTCCTCGACAACCTGTTCGCGATCGATCGCAGGAGCTCGGTACCGGCGTCGTAGCCCATAGTTTCGTTGATGAAACTGAAACGCTCGATATCCAGCAGTACAGCAACCGTATCGCCGGCGCTATCTTCGGCTTTCTCGACCAGTGCCTGCAATTCGTCCAGCAACAACAGCTGATTCGGAAGTCGCGTTACAGGATCGTAGTAAGCGAGCTTGTGAAGTGCGGCCGTGCGCTCGGCGACCCGACCTTCGAGTTCCTCGTTGGCCTGCCGCAACGCCATGTCCGCATGCCACTTGCCACAGAGCGCCGCCGCAAGTTGGCGGCATTCCAACGCATGGAAGGGCTTTTTGAAAAAGAAAATCTTGTCGGCTGGCGGAATGTCGGTGCCGAGGTTCTCCGGCTCGGGACCCATCGAGCCTGTGACGATCACGATGTTCACGTTGGCGTCGAGTTCGCGTATTTGTCTGGCCGCCTCGATACCGTCCATGCCCGGTGGCATGCGGATATCGAGGAATACTATCGAGAACGGCTCGCCCCGGTCGATCGCTGCCTTAACAGCCTCGACGGCGGCCTCACCCTGGTTCCGTGACTCTACGTCGAAGCGTGCCGCACCCTCCTCATTCGTATCCTCGCCAAACAGGACCTTCTCGAGATCGCTAAACGTCGTCGCCGCATGGTCCTCGTCGAAGTCCTCGCTGAGGCAACGGACGTATTCATCGATCAGCATCTGGTCGTCATCCACGACAAGAATACGGTTCGTGCTGGTCTGTTGCAGTATGTCCGCCATGCCGGCTCTCAGTACGACCTGATCATTGTCGCGACGTCTTCAGCAAGCCGCGTAAATGACAAAGGTTTGTTGAAGTAGTGGAGTTTCAGCGGTGGCGGCACGCGGCGCTGCAATTCATCGAGCGGCACATCCGAGTAACCGGTCACGAAGACGATTTCGACGTCTGGGTCCAGCTCACGAATCCGGCTACCAGCCTCGACACCATCGATACCCGGCGGCATACGCACGTCAAGAATGACCACGTCGAACGGCTCGCCGTCTGACGCCGCCTCTTGAGCAAGCGTTATCGCATCATCGCCCTGGCTACAGGCGACGATCGAGAATTTCGGCGCGTCCGTAATGTCCGTTTCCGGGTCGAAGAGCTCGGCGCTGAGTGCATCGATCGCTCGCATATGACTGGTCGGCTCCGTGTCCGTGAACGCATCGCGATAGCACTGCAACACGTGTTCGTCGTCATCGGCAATCAACACCTTGATGCACTCCTGACCGTGGTGATCGATCATCATCCACCTCCCTGCGCTGCTGGCAGCAGCACGTGAAACTCGGCCCCCTGGCCGACGCCATCGCTTTCCGCGGAGATGCGCCCTCCCATTCCGGCAATTGCGTTTGCACACCAGTGCAGACCCAGGCCTTTATAGTCTCCTTCTTCTTTCGAACTGTAACCGCGTTGAAAGATGCGCTTCGACGCGTCGGTGTCGAAGCCACAACCATTGTCCCGAATCGTGACGCGCACCATGGCACGATCATTGAGTGACTCCTCGTTGGCCGTCAGCGTAATATTTCCCCGACCGTCGCCGTTGCGCATGATCGCCTCGTAAGCATTCAGAATGAGGTTGCCCATGACCTGCAGAAGTCCGACCCGGTGTGCCTTGACCTTCAGCCGCCCGATGTCCGGATCGCTTGCAAGGCTGATCGCGTCCTTGTCTGCTTTCGGGATAACGTGCGATGCCTCGTCCACGACGTCGTCGATGGGCACGGTTTCGGCTACGGGCGGCACGTTCGCGAAACGTTCCTGGTCGGTGAGAATGCCTTCGATCTGGCGCGCCTGTGATATAGCGATCCGCAGGTCTTCCGATGCCTCGGCGTCTACGTCCTCGATATGCCGGAATGCCGCGTCGATGTATTGCAGCAGTTTTTCGCGCCGATCTGCAGGACAGGTTTCATCGGCAAGTTGCGCTGTCGCTTCCGCGACGCGCACTCCCGACGACGTTCGCAGTGACTTCGCCAGCCGATCGAGGCCGTTGATCATCGGCGTCATAGCATTACGGATGTTGTGCAGGACCTCGGCCGCAGTATCGGCCTTGCCCGCCTTGAACGACTGGTCCAGCAACGCCCGCCTGGCGTCGTGAACTTCGACCGTAAGCTCGTCGAACTGTCGTCCCAGCCGACCGATTTCGTCGTTACGAGTCAGTTCGAGGTTCTTCAGCAGATTTCCGCTGCGGCGAATCTCGTCCATGTGTGTAGCGAGCGACTCCACCGGCTTGACGATTACATTTTGCAGCAAGTACCAGATAACGATCGTCAACAGGATGCCCGCCGCGACCAACGACAACAGTGCTGCCCTGACGGACTGCGATCCCAGGTCGGAGATATTTCGCGCCGTCTCCGTCTGCAGGAACAACATCGGTTTGCCGTAAATATCGGGCAGTGTCGTGTGACCGGAGATACTCCTCTGACCCGCCTCGAAAGAGTGCGCACTATCGGCGGGCATCTGGTCCTGCGCCACGCTCCACTGCATGTCGACCTCTGTCCGCGCCTGCATCCTGGCCATGCGGGCGGTGTCAAGAAACTGACCCATGATCACCGCACCCGCGATCGGACCCGAGTCATCCGAACGTAAGATCGGCATCGAGCTGATCAGCGCAGGACCGAGATCCGTCGATGCGATCCCGACGGTCTTGCTGTCGAAGCTCGGGTGCGATGTCAGAATCGACGAACGTGAGTCATCGAGTTCGAGGACGCCAAGGTCGGCAATCGGTCGCTCGGCTCCTTCGTAGAGTAATTGTGCCCACAGGCGTTCATCACCCTCTGCATACACGGCCAGGAAGTCGAGACCGAGGTTTGTCAAAGTTGGCCGATCGAGATTCGACTTTTGAAAGCCGGGGTTCACCCCGCGCACGTAATCGTGAATGTCGTCCCAGGGCGCCCAGTCCGCTGTGACAGCTTCGAGGTTGTCGATGTCCGTCTGGATCGCCTGTTCGGCGCGAACCAGGTCGCTGTGTGCGGCCTGCATTTCCAGGTCTTCAAAGGCTGGAGAAACGAGTATCCGCAGGATCAGGTAGGACAGTCCGATGAATGTCGCAATGGCCAGCAGCAGCGTCAGTGACACCTTGCTCTGCAGCGGCATCGATGCAGCACTGTTTGACATAATAATCCCGCGAGCCCGACATTCGGCGACTTGCCAGCGGGCAGTTTAGAAATTACAGGCAACAAACGGCGTGATGCAGTCCACCTTCCTGCAAATAGTTGATTAGCTGGACAATACCGAGTCCAGGTCCCTGCACAGATCGTCGGCATCCTCGAGGCCTACCGAGAGCCGTATCACCCCATCGCCCGCAAACTCGCGAAATGCTTCTAGCTGGCGCCCTTCGAGTTTGTAGCTCGACTCCATGATGGCCTCGGTACCGATCCAGTACGCGAGACTGCGGTGGTGGCCCAGGCTGACCGCGTAATGAATCACGCGCAGTTTATCGATCATTGCGCCGGCCACTGCAAGACCGTCCTCCACCTGGAACGACAACATGCCGGAGAATGCCGACATCTGCCGGAGCGCCAGGTCATATTGCGGATGAGATTCGAGCCCCGGGTAGTTGACTCGTTTCACAGCTGGATGGTTTTCGAGGAACTCTGCTACCTGTAACGCGTTCTGCGAGTGTGCAAGCATTCGGATCGGCAGCGTCGCAATCCCGCGCATGATCAGCCAGGCATTGAAAGGACTAAGAACGCCGCCGTAATGGACGAGCGCTTCCTCGTTGAGGTCCAGCATGACATCACCCGGGCCCAGCAGAGCACCACCCAGCGCATCGCCGTGACCACCGACGTATTTCGTGAGTGAATGAATTACGAAGTCGGCGCCCAGTTTGATCGGCTGCGTAATAACCGGTGACGCGAATGTCGAGTCGACGGCAAGACGCACACTGTTGGCGCGACAAATTTCGGCGACGGCCTCGATGTCGGCCAGACGGAGGATCGGGTTGATCGGTGTCTCGATGTAAACGAGCCTGGTGTTGTCCTGAATCGCGTTCGCGACATTTTCAGGATCACTCGTATCTACCGGCGTAACTTCCACGCCGAAGCGAGGCAGTGTGTGCCGAACAAGCTCGGCGCTGCCCGCATATTGCACGTCGCTAACAACCAGGTGGTCGCCGGGAGACAGATAGCCGAGCAGCAACGCCGAGATCGCCGCCATTCCGGACGCAAATGCGAGACAGGACTCGGCCCCTTCCAGTGCACACAACTTGTCCTGCAGTTGCTGGACGGTAGGATTGCCCCAGCGTGTGTAGATGTACGGCATGTCGCCGTCGAAGTCCTTGATCGAAAACGCCGCCGCGTCCTGCGTCTTGAACGTTGTCGACATGACGATATGCGGTGTCGATGCGCCTGTCGGATCGTCCGGCACCTCGCCTGCGTGAATCGCCAGCGTCTGCAGGCCGGCGTCTTCAGGAAGTTTGCTCACTGTGCACCTCTCAATCGGCAAGCGTCCGATTCTACGCCAGCGCATGTAGAATCGTCATATGACACGACCGTCACAGATCACGCGGGAGATTTTCAAGTGAGCCACCGAAACCGAGTTTGTGCCGTGTATTTCGACGTCGGGCGAGACGATTATGCTGACGCCGCACGTTTCTGGTCGGGCGCACTGGGCCGGGCAATCGAATTCGATCCGAAGCAGCGCTACACCGAAATGCCGGGCGAGGTGGATTATGGCGTTCAGTGCGTCGAGCCCGGGCGTGAAGGCCTGCACATTGATTTTGAGACCGACGACGTCGACGCCGAGGTAGCACGGCTCGAAAAACTCGGCGCCCGCAAGCGCGAGTTTTTCAAGACCTGGTGGGTCATGATTGCGCCGGGCGGCCAACCATTCTGCGTCGTGCCGGCAGGCAGTGAAACCTGGCCCGCAGGCGCGACCCAGTGGAACTAGAAAGGGGGTCAGAGTCACATTAATCGGGCCAGCGCCGCCGCTGGCCCGATTAATGTGACTCTGACCCTGATTTCTTTAGAGTCGTAACGCCCCGTCAACCTCGACGCAGCGGCCGCTCAGGTAATCGTTCTCGAAGATAAACTGCACCGTGTGCGCGATCTCGTCGGGTTCCCCGATGCGTTTAGTCGGGATCATCCCCGACAGTTTCTCGAGTGCCTCGGGTTTCATCGACATGACCATCTCCGTACCGATGAACCCCGGTGCGACCGACGCCGCGCGGATGCCATAACGCGCGAATTCCTTGGCCCAGACGACGGCCATCGCTTCGACGCCGGCTTTGGTCGCCGAGTAATTCAATTGCCCCATGTTGCCGGCACGGGAGATTGACGAGATGTTGATGATGCAGCCGCCATCACCAGCTTCGATCATCTTCGCCGCCGCTTCGCGACCGCAGAGGAAAACGCCGGTCAGATTTACGTCGATCACGGCCTGCCACTGCTCGAGTGACATCTTCGACACCTGTTCGCCATCCTTGTATTTGAGAGTCAATGCGTCCCGAGTAATTCCGGCATTGTTGACGAGCCCGTGCAGCGCACCGAAGTCACTGGCGATGTCACTGAACAATTTTTCAACGTCTGCCTCGACCGCAACGTTCGCAGTGTAAGTCCTGACATCGCGTGCGCCGGATTCGCGGCAAGCCTTGGCCGTTTCGGCGAGCGCCGCCTCGTCAAGATCAACGAGCGCCAATGCGCATTCTGTTGTTGCAAGCCGTTTCGCCATGGCTGCGCCGAGTCCGCGACCACCGCCCGTAATAACAATTGTTCTTCCTTCGAGGTTCATTTGCTCCCCTTTCCGGCTGGTTTGATCACAATGATGTCGTCGCGAGGCGCAACGCGCCGAAGCGATCTCAGGATTGCTTCGCTGCGCTCGCAATGACATGTTGGCGCCATTATGGCGGCAAAATTGTGCGTCGCACAATAGCAATGCGGTTCGGAAAACGCCTACACAGCGCCGTTGCCTGCAGCCACCAAATATCCGATGATCAGGCGACTTGGGATGAGGGGGATCGACGATGAGCGAACCGGGTGCCGGTGAAATCAAGCGCAAGGAAATGCCGTTTGTTGCGCCTTGCCGCGAGCTTTCCCCGTGGGCACCGTTTCGCTGGATTCGGCTCGGCGTTGCCGACCTGATCAGGGCGCCACAACAAAGCCTCGTATATGGTCTTACCGTCGCCATCCTGATCGGCGTCGTATCGCTGCTAGCCTGGTTTCGTGGCAGCCAGTGGATCATGTTCGCAATGATCGGGGGCTTCGTATTCATCGCACCCCTGGCCTGCATCGGTCTCTATGCAATCAGTGCACAACTTGAGCGCGGCCAGGAACCGGTACTCGCGCGCAGTTTACGTGCTGCGTTCAAACGCCATATAGGCAACGAGGCAATCTTCGCGCTTGTGCTGCTGATCGTGTTTCTGGTCTGGGCGCGCGCTGCAGTCATGGTGACCGTGTTTTTCCCGACCGATGGCGAGCCCACGACAGCGCAATTGCTCGGCTATCTCGCCTTCGGCGGTAGCATCGGTGCCGTATTCGCCGCGGTAACATTTTCGGCGAGCGCATTCTCACTGCCCATGATCATGCACCGGGACGTCGACAGTGTCACCGCCGTCGTGACGTCAGTGAACGCTGTGCTACGCAACAAGCGTGCGATGCTTATCTGGCTATTCCTGATCGTATTGTCGCTGGTCGTCGGCGTCCTGACCGCTTTTGTCGGCCTCATTATCATCGTGCCTGTGATTGGTTACGCGGCGTGGCACGGTTATCTCGAGACGATCGACGCCAGGGCATTCCCGCGCCACAGCGTCGGTATCACGGCGACGCCGCGTCCCGGGTCCGCCATGGAACACGATCCCGTTATCTAGTTCGACATCGACCGAATCAAGCTTCCGACATTTGCAGGGCGCAATAGGCCGCACCTAGCAAGCCCGGCTGATCATGCATGATCAATTGGGTCGGTACGCGTTCCAGGATCGAGCGATACCGGCCTTTGTTCTCGAAACCGTTGCGGAAACGACTAGTGATAAGTTGGTCGGGATAGCGTTTCACGATGCCGCCCGCGATATAAATTCCGTCCAGAGCGCCAATGGTCAGTACGTAGTCGCCCGCGACTTGCCCCAGGATCTCGAAAAACATCTGCACGGCTTCGGCTGCAAGTAGATCCGAATTTGCGATCGCTGCGTCGAAGATCTCCGCAGGCTCGAGGTGAGCGCGCTTGTCGCCGTGGAGTCGCGTCAGTGCCCAGTAGATATTTTCGAGACCGGAACCGGACACCAGGCGCTCGCTCGACACCCGGTCGAACTTCTCGCGAAGCGCGCTGAGAATATCGATTTGCACATTTGTCTCAGGTGCGAACCCGCCATGGCTCGCCTCGCCCACAATCGGCAAGTAAAGGTCGCCGTACTTTCGCAAGCCGACGGCACCGAGTCCGGTACCAGGACCGATGATGCCCACCGTGTAGGCATCTGCATCGAGAGATTTCGGATCAGGTAAACCGATGACAACGCAGTCCTCCTTCGTAAGAAAAGGGATGGAGTATGCGATCGCCTCGAAGTCATTCAACAGCCGGACCCGCTCGATCGAAAACTCCCCGGCGAGTGCATCCGCGGCAATTTCCCAGTGGTTGTTCGTGAATCGAACCCGCTTGTCGATAATCGGGCCGGCTGCCGCAAGACAAATCACGTCCGGCGGACCGGCTTTCACCGTTTTCAGATAGTGCTGGATCGCGACATCGGCCGACTCGAAGTCGTCGCATTGCAGCGTGACGACACTCGAGTACGCCGGGCTGGCCGGGTCGGCCAGCGCGAATCGCGCGTTGGTACCACCAATATCACCGATCAGTAAGGATCTTTTTGGCATCTCAATTCCCAAGTAGGTTCGACACGCCTGCCGGGGCGAAATCTGACCAGATACACTTTATTACACGAATTCGGCGAATTTTCCGCGGTTTGTGTTAAAAACAAGGTAGTACTCATTTCCTCACGATTACAATCGGTCTAATGAAGGTCGAGAATCCCACATCTCGCGATATTGCCGACATCGCCGGCGTATCGCAGGCAACCGTATCCCGTGCCCTGCGAAACAGCCCGCTCGTGCGGCAAGAGACCCGGGACCGTGTTCAGGCTATTGCCCGTGAACTCAACTATTTCGTGAATCGCAATGCCGCCGGCCTGCGCACACACCGGAGCAATACGATCGCCCTGCTGTTATTCGATGATGCGGACGACACGGACAGGCGCATGAATCTGTTCCTGATGTCGTTGCTTAACAACATAGTGCGTTCGGCGGCAGAACTCGGCTACGACGTCCTCGTGTCATTGCAGCAGTTTCATGACGACTGGCATATCGAATACCAGGCCAGCCATCGTGCCGACGGACTGATTCTCCTCGGCTATGGCGATTACGTTGAATATCGGGAAAAACTCGCGGCCCTCGCCGATGCCAATACACGATTCATGATTTGGGGGCCGCTGGTCAAGGACCAGCCCGGCCACTCTTTCGGTTGCGACAATGAGAACGGCGGATTCCAGGCCACCAGGCACTTGATCGACCTGAGGCGCGAAGATATTGCCTTTGTCGGCAGCATG
>Ga0070726_10001183_pt1 | contig 27220 bp, 22 predicted proteins | sample tdAd471_FD_67275 | JGI IMG/M metagenome (GOLD analysis project Ga0070726, IMG submission 67275) | Marine sediment microbial communities from the Atlantic coast under amendment with organic carbon and nitrate - tdAd47.1 | ecosystem: Environmental > Aquatic > Marine > Coastal > Sediment | place...
GGTTGCTCCCGGGGCAGTACTCCATGGCCAGCCAGGGCAGGTTCTGGTGTACCCCACGGTCGAGCACGCGCACGATCCCGGGGTGGTTCAGCCGTTGGGCGAGCTCGCCTTCGCGGAAGAAGCGGCGCAGCTCCTCCTCCCCGGCAGAGTTCAGCAGCAGCTTCAACGCCACCTGGTGGCCCTGGCTCATGTGCTGGGCGAGGTAGACCACGCCGAACGAGCCGCGCCCGAGCTCGCGCAGGGTGCGGTAGTGCCCGATCGTCCGCCCGCTGCTGCTCGCGCTCGCCGCCGAGATCAGGCGGCCGGAGTCGCTCCCGGAGGTGGAGAGCGCGGGGCGGTAGCGGCTGGAGGAATCGACCACGGATGGAGTGTGGTCGAACGCGGGTCGCCGTGCCAGCGCAACCGGCGTCAGCGGGAGGGCGGCTCGACGTCGAACACCAGCGGCTCACGCAGGGAGTGGTAGTCGGCCTCGCACAGCGCCGCGTTGACGAAGCGCGTCCCCGGGACCTCGTCGCTCTGGCTGATCCCGTAGCCCTCGTGAATGTGGCCGTAGACGTGCCACGCCGGCTGCACGCGGGCCACCGCCTGCAGCAGCTCGAGGCAGCCCACGGCGCGGCCGGGGCGGCCCAGGTAGCCAGGGACGAAGTCGCCGTGGCCGTAGGGCGGCCCGTGGGTGATCAGGACCTGGGTCTCGGCCGGGATCTTGCTCCACCTCTCGCGCAGGGGCTCACCGCGATCGAGCATGAACGACCAGTAGCCGTAACGCGGGGTCCAGGGCGAGCCGTAGAACGGGACGCCCTCGAGGGTCAGCGCCCGGTCCTGGAGCAGGGTGATCTCCCGCGGCAGCTGAGGGAGCACCGACCCCGGGTCCTTCTCGAGCACGATGTCGTGGTTGCCTGGGGTCAGCAGCTTGTGGCGGAAGGGCTGCGCCGCGAACCACGCGCAGAAGGCGAGGAACTCCTCGCCGTCGCCGCGGCAGGAGTAGTCACCGGCGTGCACGAGCACGTCCCCGTCGGGCAGGTCCAGCTGCTCGTGCATGCCGTGGGTGTCGCTGATCGCCACCACCCGCACGTCAGGCCTCCTTCGGGCTAGCGGGGCTCGAGGTCCTCGTTGCTCCAGTCCTGATCGGCCCCCTCTCCGCCCTCCTCGCCGTCGGCGCCGTAGGTGTAGACGCGCACGGTGCTGCCTGTGGGCTCGATCATGTATTGGTTGCCCCACAGATCGAGGGTGTCGCCAGCCTCGAGGTGACCGGCGGCGATCACCTGCTCCAGGCTCTCGGGTGGGGTGCCCTCGACCGCAATGTAGGCTTCGCAGCCCTTGCGCACGTGCGTCATGCTCATGCGCAGCTTGGTCTTGCTCCCCTGGTGCACGATCGACTCGCCACCGGGGTTTGCCACCGGCCCCGCCGACGGCTCGTCGCTCGGGCACCCCGTAGTGATCAACAGCGACGCCCCCAGCAGGGCTGCAAACAGTCGGCGCATGACACGCTCCTTCGGCCTCAGGGTGGCGACGTCGGCGGGGTCTCGCCAGACGCAAATCCCCGCAGGGCGCCAGGGCCTGGAGGCGGAGCGGCCAGGCGCCCGACGGTGTAGGCTCCTGCCTCTGGGGAGGCGAACGTGAGCTCAGGACCCCGCAAGTGGCTGATTCTCCCACCCCTGATCGTGGGCGTGCTCCTGGTGATCGTGGCGGTCCGGCAGCGTCAGCCGCTGGAGCAGACCCCGCCGAGCGAAGTGGCCCGTCTGCTGCGCGTGATCGAGGTCCCCGAGGTCGACGTCGTCCCGCGGGTGGTCGGCTACGGCACCGCGCAGCCCGCGCAGGTGTGGCGGGCGGTGGCCGAGGTCGGCGGGCGCGTCACCTGGCTGCACCCCGAGGTCGCCCCCGGCGGGCTGGTCGGCGCCGACGAGGCGATCGTGCACGTCGACAGCTCCACCTACGGGTTGGCGGTCGCGCGACTGCAGGCCGAGATCGAGGCCACCGAGGCCCAGCTGGCCGAGCTGAAGGCCCAGGAGCAGAACCTCCAGGCCTCCCTCGAGATCGAGCAGGCCTCGCTGCGGCTGGCCGAGGCCGACCTGGCGCGGACCCGCGAGCTGCACGAGGGCAACGCGCTGGCCGAGCGGGAGCTCGACCTCGCGGAGCGCGGCGCGCTCAGCCAGCGTCAGGCCGTGCAGTCCCTCAGCAGTCAGCTGAACCTGCTCCCCAGCCAACGCCGCTCGCTGCGGGCGAACCTCGCGGTCAAGCGCGCCAGCCTGGCCCAGGCCGAGCTCGACCTGGCCAAGACGGTGATCCGCACCCCCTTCGCCTGTCGCCTGGGCACCCTCCAGCTCGAGGTCGGGCAGTACGTGCGGGCCGGCGAGGTGCTGTTCGAGGGCAGCGGGGTGGAGCAGGCCGAAGTCGAGGCCCAGGTGGTGCTCGACCGCGCGCGGACGCTGATCCTCCCGCAGGGTGAGCGCCCGCGCTTGACCGGGCTCGACAGCCAGGCCCTGCGGCGGCTGTTCGGAATCGACGCCGAGGTCCACCTGCGCTCGGGCTCGGTGGAGGTCTCCTGGGCGGGCCGGCTGGAGCGGATCCGCGAGCGCCTCGACAAGGAGGCGCGCACGGTGAGCTTCGTGGTCAGCGTCGACGACCCCTACGGCGTGGGGGTCCCCGGCGGCCGCCCGCCCCTGGTGGGCGGCATGTTCTGCGAGGTCGAGCTGCGCGGGCGGACCCAGCCCGCGCGGGTGGTCGTGCCCCGCAGCGCGCTCCGCGGCGGACGCGTGCAGGTGCTCGACGCCGAGTCGCGGCTGCGCAGCCGCGCGGTCGAGGTCGCCTACACCCAGGCCGACTTCGCCGTGATCGAGGCGGGCCTCGAGCCGGGCGAGACCGTCGTCGTCTCGGACCCGACCCCGGCGATCGAGGGCATGCTCGTCGACCCCGAGCCCGACCCCGACCTGCTGCGGGCGATCGTCGCCCAGGCTCGGGGCGAGGGGCCGCTCAGGTGATCCGCCTCTTCGCGCAGCACCCCACCGCGGCGAACCTGTTGCTGCTGGGGATCGTGATCGCGGGGCTGTTCGTGCTGCCCGGGCTGCAGCGCGAGACCTTCCCCGACTTCGCGCCGAGTCAGCTCGAGGTCCGCGTGGCCCACCCCGGCGCCTCGGCGGAGGAGGTCGAGGAGGCGGTCTGCCAGCGAATCGAGGACGCGCTGGACGGGGTCCGCTACCTCGGCCGGCTGAGCGCCGAGGCCCGCGAGAGCGTGGGCGTCGTGGTCGCCGAAATGGAAGACGGCGGCGACTTCGCCACCTTCAAGGACGACGTCGACGTCGCGGTCCAGGGGATCGCCGACTTCCCCGTCGACGCCGAAGACCCGGTGATCACCCAGCTCGGCACCCGTGACCTGGTGTTGGTGCTCCTGGTCTCGGGCCCCATGGCCCCAGCGGACCTCAAGGCCTACTGCCAGGATCTCAAGCGGCGGCTGCAGGAGCTGCCGGAGGTCTCGCTGGTCGACGTCAACGGCTTCTCCGACCACCAGCTGCGGATCGAGCTCGACCCGGTGGCGTTGATGCGCCACGGGCTCTCGGTCGAGCGGGTGGCGGGGCTGGTCGCCGCCCAGAGCGTCGACCTCCCCGCGGGGGCGGTCGAGACCCGCGAGTCCGACGTCCTGGTGCGCTTCGTCGAGCAGCGGCGCACCCCCGCCGAGCTCGAGGATCTGGTGCTCGTGGCCGGACGCGGCGGCGCCGAGGTGCGCCTGGGTGACCTGGCCGACGTCGTCGACACCTTCGAGCTGGGCGAGGAGCGAGCGCTGTTCCAGGGCGAGCGCGCGGGGCTGCTCTACGTAAAGAAAGCCAAGCGGCAGGACACGCTGCGCGTGGCCGAGGCGGTGAAGGCCTTCGTCGCCGACGAGGTCCTGCGCCACCCCCAGGTGCGGATCGACGTGACCCAGGACCAGTCGGGCCGCTTGATCGACCGGCTGACCATGCTCCTGCGCAACGGCTGGCAGGGCATGCTGCTCGTGTTCCTCGCGCTGTGGCTGTTCTTCAGCTTCCGGCTCTCGTTCTGGGTCGCGGCCAGCCTCCCGGTCTCGTTCCTCGGCGGGCTGTTCTTCATGCCCATGCTGGGGCTGACGATCAACATGATGACCATGGTCGGCCTGCTGCTCGCGCTGGGCCTGCTGATGGACGACGGGATCGTGGTCGCCGAGAACGTCGCCACCCACCGCTCACGCGGCAAGCCGCCGATGCAGGCCGCGGTCGACGGGGTGCGCGAGGTCGCGCCGGGGGTGCTCTCCTCGTTCTTGACCACCGTCGCCGTGCTGGGTCCGCTGGTGCTGATCGAGGGCAAGCTGGGCAAGGTCCTGCTGGTGATCCCGCTGGTGGTGATCCTGGTCATGGCCGTGAGCCTGATCGAGGCGTTCCTGATCCTCCCGGCGCACCTGGGGCACGCGCTGAAGCACGTCGACGCCCGCCCGTCGGGGTTCCGCGGGCGCTTCGAGGCCTGGATCGAGCGCCTCCGCGAGCAGGTCCTCGGGCGGTCGGTCGACTGGGCGCTCCGCCGGCGCTACGCCTTCCTGGGCGCCGTCGGCTTCTGCTTCCTCTTCTCGCTCGCGATGTTCCTCGGCGGGGTGATCAAGTTCCGCGCGTTCCCCGATCTCGACGGCGACGTGCTCGTGGCCCGGGTGCTCTTGCCCCAGGGCACGCCGTTGGCGCGCACCGAGGAGGTGGTGGACCAAATCACGAGCGGGCTCGAGCGCGCCGACGCCCAACTCTCCCCGCGCGAAGGGGAGGGCCGGCAGTTGGTGCGCACGGTCAGCGTGCGCTTCAACGCCAACAGCGAGGCCTTCGAGGCTGGCCCCCACGTGGCCACGATCACCGTCGACCTGCTCGACGCGGAGCAGCGCATTACCCGGCTCGACGACGTGATCGCGGTGTGGCGCGAGGAGGTGGGTCGCCAGCCCGACGTGCTCAGCCTCTCGATCGGTGAGCCGGCCTTTGGCCCGGCGGGGCGGGCGCTCGACATTCAGCTCCAGGGGGGTGACCTCGAGACGCTGAAGGCCGCGGCCGGGGACCTCCGCGCCTGGCTGGCGTGCTTCCCGGGGGTGAGCAACCTGGCCGACGACCTGCGCCCGGGCAAACCCGAGCTGCGCTTTGCCCTCGAGGAGGGCGCCCTCGGCCTCGGCATGCAGGCCGAGGCCGCGGCGCGTCAGCTGCGGGCCGCGCTGCAGGGGGTGATCGCCGACGAGCTGCAGGTCGGCTCGGAGGCCTACGAGGTCGACGTGCGCCTGAGCCCCGCTGGGCAGGACAGCCTGGCCGACCTGGACTACCTCTACCTGACCCTGCCCTCGGGGACCCAGGTGCCGGCGAGCACCGTGACCCGCTGGGAGGAGGGGCGGGGCTGGGCCCGGATCGCGCGGGTCGACGGCAAGCGCACGGTGACCGTGCGAGGCGACGTCGACGCCAACCTCACCAACCTCAACGACCTGGTGCGGACCCTAGAGAGCGAGCTGCGCCCCGAGCTCGAGGCCCGCTACCCGGGGCTCCGGCTGCATTACGAGGGCGAGATCAAGGAGAGCCGGATCACCCAGGGCTCCATGCTGCGCTCGGCGCTGATCGGCCTGATCGGGGTGTTCCTCTTGCTGAGCTTCCAGTTCCGCAGCTACGTCGAACCCCTGGTGGTCATGACCGCGATCCCGCTGGCCCTGATCGGCGTGGTGTGGGGGCACTTCGTGCTGTTCATGGACGTCTCCATGCCCAGCCTCCTCGGCTTCGCCTCGCTGGCCGGCGTGGTGGTCAACGACTCGCTCCTGCTGGTGCTGTTCCTCAAGCGCGCGCGGGCCGCCGGGACTCCGCTGCTCGAGTCCGCCGCCCAGGCCAGCCGCCAGCGCTTCCGCGCGATCGTGCTCACCTCACTGACCACCGCCGCGGGCCTGATGCCGCTGATGTTCGAGCGCAGCCTCCAGGCCCAGGTGCTGATCCCGCTCGCGGTGAGCATCGTGTTCGGCATGCTCGCCTCCACGGTGCTGGTGCTGGTGGTGATCCCCTGCCTCTACGCCGCGCTCGGCGACTTCGGCTGGTTGGCCCCGGTGGAGGGAGCAGAGGCAGAGGCTGAGGCAGAGGCTGAGGCAGAGGCAGGGGCTGAGGCAGAGGCTGAGGCAGAGGCTGAGGCAGAGGCTGAGGCAGAGGCAGAGGCTGAGGCAGAGGCAGAGGCAGAGGCAGAGGCAGAGGCAGAGGCAGAGGCAGAGGCTGAGGCAGAGGCAGAGGTAGGGGCGGGGTTTACCCCCGCCCGAGCCCAGCAAGAGGCAGACTCAGAGGCAGACCCGGAGGCAGCAGAGGCAGAGGCAGAGGTAGGGGCGGGGTTTACCCCCGCCCGAGCCCAGCCAGAGGCAGACCCGGAGGCAGAGGCAGAGAGCGCCGCGGCCCCTTATCAAGAGGCAGAGGCCGCTCGGGACGAGCCCCCCAGGGATCAAGAGGACAAGCCGGACCCCGAGCAAGGCTAGGCCCTGACGCGTAACATGGACGGCCTGACTTGAAGGAGGCCCCCATGTCCGATTCGATCCTGATCCGCGGCGGCACCGTCGTGACCGCCGAGGGCGAGTTCCGCCACGACGTGTTGGTGACCGGCGAGACCATCGCCCAGGTTGGCCCGGACCTGGAAGCACCCGCCGGGGCCCGCGTGATCGACGCCGGCGGCAGCTACGTGATGCCCGGCGGGATCGACCCGCACACCCACATGGAGCTGCCGTTCATGGGCACGGTGGCCTCCGAGGACTTCTTCACCGGGACCTCGGCCGCGGCCGCGGGCGGCACCACGATGTGCATCGACTTCGTGATCCCGGCTCCGCAAGAGCCGCTGATGGAGGCGTGGAAGAAGTGGAACGGTTGGGCCGAGAAGGCCGCCTGCGACTACAGCTTCCACGTCGCGGTCACCTGGTGGGACGAGTCCGTCCGCGAAGCCATGATCGAGCTGACCCGCGATCACGGGGTCAACAGCTTCAAGCACTTCATGGCCTACAAGAACGCCATCATGTGCGACGACGAGACCCTGGTGAACAGCTTCAAGACCGCCAAGGAGCTCGGCGCGCTCTGCACCCTGCACGCCGAGAACGGTGAGCTGGTCTACGTGCTGCAGCAGGACATCTTCGACAAGGGCCTCACCGGACCCGAGGGCCACCCGCTCTCGCGCCCGCCCGAGGTCGAGGGCGAGGCCGCCAACCGCGCGATCCGGATCGCCGAGGTCCTCGGCGTGCCCGTCTACCTCGTGCACACCAGCTGCATCGACGCCCTCGAGGCCGTCACCCGCGCGCGGCTCGAGGGCCAGCGGGTGTTCGCCGAGGTGCTCGCCCAGCACCTGGTGATCGACGACAGCGTCTACCGCAACCCCGACTGGAACACGGCCGCGCACTACGTCATGAGCCCACCCTTCCGCCCCAAGGAGCACCAGGAGGCGCTGTGGCGCGGCCTGCAGGCCGGCATGCTGCAGACCACGGCTACCGACCACTGCTGCTTCTGCACCCCGCAGAAGCAAGCCGGCATCGACGACTTCCGCAAGATCCCCAACGGCACCGGCGGAATCGAAGACCGGATGAGCATTCTCTGGCACCACGGCGTGCGCACCGGCCGGCTGACCCCAGCCGAGTTCGTCGCGGTCACCTCCTCGAACACGGCGAAGATCTTCAACATCTTCCCCAAGAAGGGGGCGCTGATCGCCGGGGCCGACGCGGACGTGGTGATCTGGGATCCCAAGGCGACCCGCACGATCTCCGCCGAGACCCACCACCAGAACATCGACTTCAACATCTACGAGGGCATGCAGGTCACCGGCAACGCGGCGATCACCCTCTCCCGGGGCCTCGTGGTGTGGGAGGACGGCGAGCTGAAGACCGTGCGCGGTCGCGGTCAGTACGTGAACCGCCCCTGCAACGCGCCCTACTGGGACAGCCAGGGCAAGCGCAACGAACTGGCCGAGCCGACCAAGGTCGAGCGCACCCGCCCCACCCCCGCGAGCTAGAGGGCGGAGGCAAGCTCCGCCCTACCCACCGAGATGCAGGCCGAGCTCCCTTCGCCCGGCTCGAAGCCTAGCCCTCGAAGGCCTCGTCGGTGATCTCGAGCCCGCGGTCGACGATCGCGAAGGCCTCCAGCAGCTGCTCCTCGGTGATGCACAGCGGCGGGTTGCACATGAAGCTGCCCCAGCGAATGAAGGTGAACAGCCCCTCGTCGCGGAAGAACTGCCCCAGCTTCTGCATGGCGGGGTGGCTGCCGTTGTAGGGCGCGATCGGCTCGCCCTGGCTGTTCTTCTGCACGTCGATCATGCCGAACAGGCCGATCTGCCGGCCCTCCTTGACGCTCGGATGCTTGGCCTGCAGGCGGTCCATTTCCTTGCGCATGACCGCGCCCATCTTGACCGCGTTCTCGAGCATCCCTTCGCCGAGCAGGACGTCGATCACGGCCTCGGCGGTGGCCAGCGAGAGCCCGTGGGCGTTGTAGGTCAGCCCGCCCCAGAACACGTTGTCACGGAAGTGGTCGGCGATCTTGTCGCGCATGCCCATGGCGCCGAGCGGAATGTAGGAGCTGGTCAGGCCCTTGGCCATGGTCACGATGTCCGGCAGCACGTCGTAGTGCTCGAAGGCGAACAGCTTGCCCGTGCGGCCCCAGCCGCACATGACCTCGTCGCACACGAGCAGGATCTCGTACTTGTCGAGCAGCCTGCGCAGGCCCTGCAGCCAACCTGGCGGCGGGGGCATGATCCCGTTGGTCCCGGTCACGGTCTCGATGAACATGGCCGCGATCGTCTGCGGACCCTCGTAGGTGATCACCTCTTCGAGGTAGGTGAGGTTGTTCTTGGCCCGCTCCTCGGGGGTCTCGCCGAAGGAGTAGCTGTAGGGCCGCGGGTCCATGACGTGCACGAAGCCCGGGGTCCCCGGCTCGTTGGCCCAGCGCCGCGGGTCACCGGTGAGCTGCATGCAGGCGTTGGTCGCCCCGTGGTAGCTGCGGTAGCGGCTGAGGATCTTGTGCCGGCCGGTGTATTGGCGCACGGCCTTGATCGCGTTCTCGTTCGCCTCGGCTCCGCCGAGGGTGTAGAAGAACGTGTTGATGTCCCCGGGCACGAGCTCGGCGAGCTTCTTGCTCACCCGCGCGCGGATCTCGGTCGCCGACCCCGGGAAGGTGTAGAGCAGCGAGTCCATTTGCTTCTTCATCGCCTCCAGCACCTTGGGGTGCCGGTGGCCAATGTTCACGCTCATCAGCTGGCTGTTGAAGTCGATGATCCGCTCGCCCTCGGGGGTGTAGAGGTAGATCCCCTCGGTGCGCGCGATCGGCAGCGGGTCGACCTTGTTGCCCGCGCTCCACGACCACATGCTGTGCTGCTTGCAGAGGTCGACCATTTCCTGGGTGTCCATCAGGGGCTCCGTCTAGTGGTGGTGCGTGGCCGTCAGGCCGCGCTCGTCGGGGGTACCGGGGATCACGTTATCGAGGATCAGCGCGATCAGGGCGCCGATCGCCATCCCGGTCTGCCCGATGGTGTTGATCAAGTTCTGCAGCGCCTGCCAGAAGGCGTTGGGGCCCGGCTTCGGGGGCGGCGCGTGGGTCACCGACTCCAGTGCGCCGTCCAGCGCAGCGGCGCTGGTGGGACCGCCGGCTTCGACGAGCGCGGCGAGCTTGTCGTGCACCGCGCGCGCGTCGGCGACGGTCGCCGCGGGGGTGAGCCCCAGCACGCCGAGGGCCCCTGCGTCCGGGTAGACCGTCTGCTCGTCGGTGAGCGAGATCGGGTCTGGGCTGGGGGGCGGCTGGTGCGAGAGGGTCTCGAGCGCGGCGTCCAGCGCGCCGGCCTGCCCCGGGTTCGTGCCGCTGAGCTCGCCGCTGAAGACCTCCTGCAGCTTAGCGTGCATGGCGCGCGCCTCACCGACGGTGGCCTCGGCGGTCAGCCCCAGCGCCGCGAGCGCGTCGTCGTCGGCGTGCACGGGCTGGTCGTCCTTCAGCACAGTGGGCTGCGGCCCGGGGGGCGAGAAGTCGACGGGGTTGGCCTCGAAGTAGACCGGGAGGCTGAGGCCCATGAAGAACGCGAAGCCGAGAATGAACAGGTTCCGCGAGCTGTTGAGGTCGACGCGCTGCAGGTTCGAGAGCCCGACCGCGGCGATCATGCCGAACAGCGCGCAGTACATGCCCCCCACGATCGGCTGCGGGATCGTGGTGAACAGCGCGCCGAACTTGGCCACGAAGCCGAGCACGAGCATGATCGTGGCGCCGGCCTGGACCACGCGGCGGCTGCCGACCCGGGTCAGCCCGATCGCGCCCACGTTCTCGCTGTAGCTGGTCGTCCCGTTGCCGGTGCCCCAGATCCCGGCGATCAGGCAGCCGATCCCTTCGAAGGTGATCCCGCGGTTGACCAGCGCCTTGTCCGGCGGCGGCGCACCGGCCAGCCGGGCGCAGGCGTAGTAGTCGCCGATCGACTCGACCACCGACGCCATGTAGCCGGCGAGCATGCCCACGAAGGCGGCCATGCCGAACTGCGGCCAGCCCCAAGGGAAGGGGGTCGGGACGTTGATCCAGTCGGTCTCCGCGAGGGTCGCGGTGGAGACGTAGCTCGGGTCGCCCTCGACGAACACACCCACGGCCGTGAGCAAGGCGGCGACGCCCCAGGCGACGAGGATCGCGAGCAGGATCGGGAACAGCTCGAAGGCGCGGTGGGTCTTCCGCAGCACCTGCGAGAACAACACGATCAAGAGGATCGTGAGCCCGCCGATGCTCCAGTCGGTGCCCGCGACCGGCGCGCCGAACTTGAACAGCGCGAGCCCGATCAGCGCGATCGTAGGCGCGATCGTGATCGGCCCAATGAAGCGCAGCATGCTGCCCACGACGCCGGTGGCGCCGAGCAGGATCTCGACCGCGGCGCCCGAAATGATCGCGCCCTGGACGTGCTGCATCTTCACCTCCCAGCCGGTCCCCGCGAGGGTGGCCATGCCGCAGATCGCGAAGGTGGGGCCGAGGAACGAGAACGTGCCGCCCTGCACGATCGGCAGCCGGTTGCCGAAGGTCGTCTGCAAGAGCGTGGTCACGCCGGAGATGAAGAACATGGTCGCGATCAGCAGCGCGAGGTCGTGACCCTTGGTGATCCCTAGCGGCGCCGAGAGGATCAGCGGGATCGCGACCGTCGAGCCGAACATGGTCAGGTAGTGCTGGAAGCCCAGCGCGAGGGTCTCCGCCGGAGGCGGAATGTCGTCGATCCCGTAGAGCAGGCCGGTCCCCTGGCCGTCGTGGACCACCTCCTGCCCCGCGGGAGACGCGGTGGAGGGGCCTGGCTCGGGGGGCAAGACCTCGTCCTCGGCGGGCACGCGGTGGGAGTCCTCGGGCTTGGCCGGGGGGGTCTCCTCGGGCTCGTTCGACTCGGGGGTCTCGCTCACGGTGCCTCCGCCGGCGGGGCGCGGGGGGCGGCGGAACACCCGCCCAGGGAACCACTTGCGCACAGCGCCGGGCAGGCAATGGACCAAACCCAAGCGCCCTGAGGCAAGCGAGTTCTGGGAACGGCGCAGGCCTCGCCCGAGTGGCGTTGGAGTCGAGCGCGCCCGCGTCGGCGAGCTGCTGCGCTAGCTGCGGAGCCCCGGCTCGAACGGGGACTGGCAGCTGGCGTCGGTCAACCACACCACCGCGGCGTAGAGCTCGACGAACTCCTGGGTCGCGATCCGGGCGAGGTTCTTGGGCAAGCTCGCGACGCTGTAGCCGTCGCGCCACATGACGTCGGGCAGGCCGCGGGCGTTGGCCTCGGCGCCTCCCGAGACCTCCTGGTTCCGCGCCCGCCAGAAGCCGTACTCCACCCACTCCATGGCGTGGACCAGCTCGGCGCGGGGGGTGATCTCGGTGGGCAGGGTCAGGGTCGAGTGCCCGGTCAGGTGCAGCAGGAGGGTCATGGCGGCCCAGTCGGCGCGCATGTGCTCGACCGCGGCCACCGGGTCTCCCGGCGGGGGGACGGTCGGATCGACCTGCAGCGTCACCCCGGGCTCCGGCGAATAGGAGTGGACCTCGAGCTTCACGGGGCCGTCGGGGAGCAAGTGCGCCACGTCAGGCATCAGCCAGGAGGTGTGCGGCGAGACCCCCAGGTCGAGCACCTGCTGACGCAGCTGCTGGATCCGGGTGGCGTAGACCTGGAGCACCTCGCGCAACGCAGCGACGTCTCGCACGCAGCCCGCCTGCCCCGGCCCGAGGGGCGGGACCCCGACGGGCAACGCGATCGGGCAGAACCCCGGCGGCGCGAAGGTCACGCGCGCGTAGTCGAGGAGCATTTGGCCCATGGAGTCGCCCAGGCTCACCAGGTGCTCGAAGTCCTCATAGGCCACGTCCTCGCGCAGCGCGGTCATCGCGATCAGCCCACGGGTCTTCCGCGCGAGCAGCGAGTCTGGGTCGACCAGCACCGCCACCGTCGCCGCCTCGAAGGGGCTGATCGGAACCCCGGGGTTCGGGATTCGGCTGAGGCGATCCGCGAGCTGTCGCATGGACTCCGAGTGGCTGACCATGGTCTCGCGCAGCAACGGCTCGGTCTCCTCGACGAACACGTCCCGCAGCCGCGTGTAGCGGTTGGTGTCCCCCGAGCGCGCCGCCTCCTTGGCCGCGGCCAACACCTCCGCCGAGGTCACGGTCCGCTCCGGGCCCGGGTCGAGGGCGGACGCGGGAACCCAGGGCTCGAACGGCACCGGCTCCTCGTCACACTCGTCGCACTCGTCGACGTGAGGGAGGAGGTCCGGGTTCGAGGGGTTCAACGGCGTCTCGGCTAGCGACGGCTTGGCGGCCGTCTTCTTCTTGGCCGTCTTCTTCTTGGCCGTCTTCTTCTTGGCCGTCTTCTTCTTGGCCGTCTTCTTCTTCTTTGCCGTCTTCTTCCTGGCGGTCGTCTTCTTCTTCGCCGTCTTCTTCTTCTTCGCCGTCTTCTTCCTGGCGGTCGTCTTCTTCGCGGTCGTCGTCTTGGTTTTCTTTCGCGTCATGGCCTCAGGTGTACAGCAAGTGGGGAGCGGAGTCCAAAGCTCGCCTCAACCCACCGGCGTCGAATCGGCCTCCGGGGCTGGGGGGTCGACGGCGACCGGCGAATCCTGGGCCTCGGGCGGGCGCTGCGAGGGCTTGCGCGCGAGGTAGGCGATCACTCCGGCGGCCACGACGCCGAAGGCGACCTTGCCCGCGAGCGGAGCGCGGCTGGCGGGGTGGAAGGCGACCCAGGCCCAGCTGAGGGTGATCATGGCCGTGGCCAGCAGCTTGGCGCGCAGGGGCACCACGCCGAAGCGGTCCCAATCGCGCAGCACCGGACCGAACCAGCGGTTGTCGTGGAGCCAACGCGCGAGGGTCGGGCTGCTGCGCGTGAAGCACCAGGCTGCGATCAGCAAGAAGGGCGTGGTCGGCAGCACCGGGAGCACCACGCCCACGGCGCCCAGCCCCACGAACACCAGCCCCAGCACCGTCAACGCGATCCGCATGCCCCGAGTGTGCCACCCCCCTCCCGCGCGTCCAGCCCGCTGCCAGGTTCGCTAACCCCTTGCCAGCCCGCCGCTTGAACAACCGGGAACCAATCGGCCCCGCGGTTCGTCTAAGGCGGATTGGATTGGATCAGCGCGACCGAGGAGGTTCGGGTGCATACGTCGAGGATTGGATCGTTGTTCATGGGGTTGCTGCTGGGGCTGGGCACCTGCGCCAGCGCCGAAGAGGAACCCGCCACCGTGGGCTTGGCTCGCGCCAACAACCGCTTCGGCTTGAAGCTGCTGCAGGGCGTGCACGAGCCGGGGAAGAACGCCTGCGTCTCCCCCGCGAGCGTCGCCCAGGCGCTGCAGATGGCCAGCGAGGGCGCAGCCGGCGAGACCCAGGCCGAAATGCAGCGGGCGTTGGGCATTCAGGGCATGGCGATCGGTGAGTGCAATCGCCTGCTGCTGGCCGAGCTCGCCCGCTCCAAGGACGTGACCCTCCGCACGGCCAACTCGGTGTGGTCGTCCAAGCGCAGCGGGACGCTCTTGCCCGGCTTCGCCGAGGTCGTGCAGCGCGACTTCAAGGCCGAGGCCCGCGCCGCGGACTTCGCGGACCCTGCGACCCTGGACCTGATCAACGGCTGGGTCGGCGAGGCCACGGAGGGCATGATCCCCGAGCTGATCGATCAGATCCCGGCTGACGCTGCGCTGTATCTGATCAACGCGGTCTACTTCAAGGGCAGCTGGTCCTCCCGTTTCAAGACCAGGAACACCCGCCCCGCTGAGTTCACCCTGCACGACGGGAGCAAGCACGAGGTCCAGCTCATGAGCCAGACCGCCGAGTTCCCCTGCTTCTTCGGCGGCGACGTCTCGGTGGTCCAGCTGCCCTACGGCAAGAGCGGCGGCGCCAGCATGTGGATCGCGGTCCCCCGCGAGGCCTCGGGCCTGCCCGAGCTCGTCGAGGAGCTGAACCTGAAGACCCTCTACGACTGGTCCCAGAAGGTGCGCAAGCAGGAGGTCGACGTCGCGCTCCCTCGCTTTCGCATGGGCTGCAAGCTGACGCTCAACGACGCCCTGAAGGCCCTCGGGATCGAGCTCGCCTTCGACTCGAAGCGGGCCGACTTCCGCCCCATGGCCGAGGCCGGCGACAAGCTCTTCGTCAGCCGCGTCCTGCACGAGACCGTGGTCGAGGTCGACGAAGAGGGCACCAAGGCCGCGGCGGCGACCGCGGTCGAAATGAAGCTCGAGAGCCTGGCCCGGGGGATCCGCTGCGACCGCCCCTTCGCCTTCGTGATCCAGGAGCACAGCACCGGCTCGATCCTGTTCGCCGGCGCCGTCTACAAGCCGTAACGCTGGGACGGCCGCCTGACGGCGGCCTCACGGACAGCTCCGCTCTATGCGCTCGAGGGCGAAGTGCGAGAGCGGTGGAATCGACTCGCTACCCTCGAACGCATCGAGGAACGTCCCTTTCGCTTGGGTCGACACCGTCACCTGCCGACGGATACGCCAGGACGTTCCACGCGCTCCGCTGTCTCGGCGGTGGCCTGGCTCGGCGGTCGTACACGAGATCACCCGCGCGCTGGAGAGCGCGCGGGTGATCTCATGTTTGGCTTTGTGTAGGACCTAGGCGTTGGCGCCGGCGAAGGCCTCGTCGACCTTCTTCTGCAGCTCGCCCGACTGGTAGAGCTGGGTCACGATGTCGCAGCCGCCGACGAACTCGCCGTTGATGAACACCTGGGGGATCGTCGGCCAGCCCGAGTGCTCGGAGAGGACGTAGCGGTACTCGGGGATCTCGAGCACGTTCTTGTCGCCGAAGGGCTTGCCGGTCTGGCGCAGGACCTCGGCGGTCTGGTGGCTGAAGCCGCACATGGGCGCGTCCGCGGTGCCCTTCATGAACAGCATCAGCGTGTTGTCGGCGATCAGCTGCTTCACCTCGGCCAGCATCTCGTCCTTGGTCATGGGTCCTCCTACTGCCCCGCCTCCGCGGGGGTCATGGTCTTCAACTGCAGGGCGTGGATCGATTGGTCCGCCATGGCGTCCTTGAGCGGCGCGTAGACCATTTTGTGCTGGTCGACGAGGGACTGGCCCTCGAACGCCTGGGCCACGACGACCGCGCTCCAGTGATTGCCGCCGCCGATATCGCGCACCATGGCCTTGGCGCCGGGAATGGCCCCTTCGATTCGACGGACGATCTCTTCGGCGCTGATCACGACACACGCCTCCTCACCGGCGCGAGTATACGGAGGGGCTCCGGAGAGGGAAGGAATATCGCACCAAATATGTCCCTGATTCATCGGGGGGCCTCTCCGAGCCCCCCCAAACGGGCCCCGCAGGCGCGTGCTACTCCTGGCGCCCGAGGGCGACCACCGCGGCCGAGACCGCCTGCTCGACCGTCGGCTGCGCGGCGTCCGACCCGAAGCGGGCCCCGTAGTAGGCGCTGACCGCGGCCCGCACCTCGGGGATCGCCACCCGACCCGCGAAGGCGCCGAGGGTCTCCCCGGGGGCCCGGACCTGGCCGCGGCGAGCGAGCGCGCGCAGCAGCGGGCGGAGCACGTCACCGGGGACGAAGGCCGAGGGCCCGGGGCTGCGGCGGCGAACGCGCCGCGCGATCAGCCCCCCGGCCAACCCCAGCGCGCCGAAGATCAGCAGGCTCGAGCTCAGCGGCCGCTCGAGGATCTCCGCCAGCTGGTGCATCAGGCGCACCACGAAGCGCCCGATCGACGCCACCAACCCCGACTGCTCGCGCGCGTCGTAGGCCACGATCCACTTGAACCACAGGAGCTCGATCTGCTCGCGCAGCGAGACCTGAATGTCGCTGCCCCAGGAGGTCCCCGGGGTCGGCTCGTAGCGCTGCCAACGCTGGGCGGTGTGGGCCTCGACCCAGGCGTGCGCGTCGCTCTGCCGCACGGTGTGGGTGCTCGCTCCCTCCTCGGTGCGCGAGCGGTAGCCGGTCACGACGCGCGCGGGGATCTCCATGCAGCGCAGGAGCACCGCGTGCGCCGAGGCGAAGACCTCGCAGTGGCCGGTCTTGCGCGTGAAGAGGAAGTCGGCGACCGGCTCGGTCCCCGGGGTGCGCTGACCCTCGAGGCTGTAGGTGAAGTCGTTGGCCAGGTGCAGCTCGAGGGCGCTGGCGATCTCGTGGGGGGTCGCCTGCTCCGGGTCGAGGCCCGCGCGCCGGACCACCTCGACGGCGTAGCTCCGCAGCCGCTGGCGGTCGACCTCCGCCGGCAGCTCCAGGCAGCGGCGCCGCGCGAGCTGAAACAGCGGCGTGTTGTCGAGGAACAGCGGCACTTCGCCGGGGTAGTACTCGAGCTCGTAGCACAGCGCCGCCGAGTAGGCGCGCTTGGTGTAGAGCGTGGCCAGCTCGGTGCGCCACACGCTGTCGGGGCTCAGCCCGCGGAAGCGCATGGAGCGCACCGCGCCGGTGGTGAACAGCATTCGCGTCCCCAACGGCTCGAGGTAGAGCACCACCCGCCGGACCCCGGGGCGATCCTTGCCCCACAGCCGCCGGGCCTCGAACAACCCGCCGCCTCGGCCGCGGAGCCGCGCGTGGAGGCGCCCCGCCTCGGAGTGGCTCCAGCGCACGCCGTCGTAGCGGTCGAGGGCCGCGCCGCGCCAGTAGAGCTCGCGGCTCAGCGACGACCCCGCCGGGACCTCGACGTGGAACGCCGGCGCCGTGCTCTGTTGCAGCCGCCCGATGTCGTCGAGCCCGACCTGGTCGGAGAAGCCGCTCATGCGCTCCTGGGTCTGCAGGTGCCGCGGGAGGTAGCGCGTCCCCAGCCGGGGCGTGGCGAAGAGCATCAGCCCCCCCACCAGCGCTCCGACGGTGAGCGCCGCGGCCCCCACCCGCAGTCGCGCCCGCTGCGGGACCGCCGCCCGCCCGCTGGCCTGAGCCGGCGCGAGCAGCTCGCGCATTCGCTCCCGGGTGCGCCCGACCCGCAGGGCCACGAGGCACGCGCCCCCGAGGAGGAACAGCGGCGCGAAGCTGGGGCGAAAGGACGACGCCGAGGCCGCGCCGAGGAGCACCAGGCTCGACGCCTCCACCACCCGGGCCTCCCCTTCGCTTCCGCGCGGGTAGAGGGTCTGGGCCAGCGGCGGCTCGAGCTCGCGCGCGCGCTGCAGCCGGGGGAAGAGCAGCTTGTAGCTCTGCAAGACGAGAATGCTGGTGGCCAGCGCCGCCGTGGGCAGGGCGGTCTCGCGCCACATGTACCAGGTCAGGAGCAGCGTCGTCCCCGCGGCCACAAGGTCCAGCAGGAGGTTCCCCCCGGGGCGCCGCCTCCACGCGCACGCGAGGACGACCACCCCCAGCGCCCACAGCGAGAAGCGCAGATCTTCGAGGGCGTGGGAGAGCCCGATCGCCGGGGTCAGGAACACCAGCAGCAGCCCCACCGTGCTCAAGCGGATCTGGGGTCGCGGCGCGCTCACGCGGCCCCCTCCACCCCGACCTGCTCGGGCGACGGAGCGGACTGCCGCCGCAGCCAGCGATCGGCGTCGGCCGGGACGCGCAGCACCCAGCGCGTGGCGCCACCGAGCTTCACCTCCGGGGCGTGGGTGATCAGCCACAGCCGGGTGGCGAGGTCGCCGCCCACCCGGCGCACCTCGGGGCCCAACTCCACCGGGCCCGCCGCCGGCTCGGCCAACGCCAGGGCCTCGAGCGCCCGCTCTGCGGGGGCCTCGGGAGGGACCCACACCGAGCGCGCGCCGATCACCGCCAGCCCGACCCGCTCGCCGCGGGCGCGCAGCGCCGCGCAGAGCGAGGCGGCCAGGCTCAGCCCCGCGTCGATCAACTCGGGGTCGCCCGGCGCGACCTGCACCACGACGCAGGCGCGCTCGGGAACGCCGCGTTCGAACTCGCGCACCACCAGCGAGCCCCGCCGCGCGCTGCTCCGCCAGTGGATCGCCCGCGGGCTGTCCCCCGCGCGGAACTCGCGCAGGGTGCGCACCCGGTCGCGCTGCTCGGCGCCCTGCAGCCAGTTGGAGACGGCGACGCCGTCGCCGCGGGCGCGAACCTCGAGGGCCCCGCTCCGCAGGGGGAACACGGCGGGGGTCACCAGCACGGTGTGCGACGCAGAGGGGAACACCCGCGCCTCGACGAGCCCGAAGGGGGCGTCGCACGTGAGCCGCAGCGCGCCGAGGGTGTGCTGGCCCCGGCGCAGCGGCTCGGCTGGCTCGAGGGAGAGGCGCACGCGGGAATGCGGCGGCACCCCCAGCGCTCCCAAAGGTCGGTCGGCCCAGTCGGCGTCCGCGACCCACGCGAGGGGGCTCCCGCGCCGCCCCCCCCACACCTCGACCCCCAGCCGCAGGCGAGAGCCCTGCGCGACCTGGCCGGGGCCGTTGAGCTGGACCCGCAGGCGCTTGAGCGCGCGCCGCGCGAAGATCCCGTTGCCCACCACCAGGCCCAGGCCGACCCCCGCCAGGGCGAGGAGCAGGTTGGCGCCGGTGTTCAGCGCGGCGGCGGTGAAGCCCAACACCACGAGCGCGTACCAGCGCCCGTCCACCGTGAGTCCCAAGCCGAACCTCAGCGCGTTCCCCCTGCGAGCAGCCTATCGGCGCCCTGCGCCCGCGTCAGGCGTGAGGGTCACCCGACCGCGCCACCCGCCTGACCGAGTCCTGCTACGCTGGCGTGACCGTGGAGCAGGAGGACGCCATGAGCACCACAGACGACCAGGTCCGCGACATTAGCGAGAAGTGCGGCTACGCCGCGGCCGCGCTCACGATCCTGCCGATCCCGGGCAGCGAGATCATCGCCGTGATGCCCCTCCACGTGGGCATGGTGGTCAAGATCGGCCAGATCCACGGGGTCGACGTCGACCGCGACGACGCCCAGCACCTGATCATGCGGATCGGGGCCACCGTCGGCATGTCCCTCGTCGGCAGCCGGGTGGCGACCACCGCGGCCAAGATCATTCTCCCCGGGCTCGGGGGCCTGATCAGCGCGCCCTTCATGTACGCGAGCACCATCGCGATCGCGCGGGTCGCCGACCTCTACTTCGCCCGCCAGGGCGACGTGAGCGAGAACGACCTCAAGTCGCTCTACAAGCAGACGGTCAAGAAGGCGCGCAAGGGCTTCGACCCGACCAAGGCACGCAGCGACGAGGCCAAGAACCAGGCCCAGGCCGCGGTCGAAGAGACCAAGGACGCCCCGCCGCCCCCCGCCGAGGCCGTCGAGGCCGACCCGGCCAAGCGCCTCGAGCGCCTCAAGGCCCTGCTCGACCAGGGCCTGATCGAGCCCGACGAATACGAGACCGCCAAGAAGCGGGTCCTGGACGAGATCTAACCCGCGGTGGCGACGTTCGATCTCGGAGACGCGGTCCGCCTTCAGCGCACGGTGGGGGTCGCGACCGAAGAGGCCTACGCGCGCGGCAAGGAGCTGCTCGCGGGCTACGAGCAGCTGGGTTACCGGGTGCGCTTCACCGAGGAGGCCCCACCCGCGCGGGTCGTGGCCGAGGTCAGCAATCGCGCCGGGACGAAGATCCTGGCCAGCGTCGACCTCAGCCCCTCACCCCGGGGGAGCGAGCTCGAGCTGCGCCTGCGGGGGACCGTCCACGTGGGCGGCATGAAGGCCATGCTCGCCAGCGACGGCCTCGTGCGCTCGGAGGCGACCAAGAAGCTGACCGCGTTCATCGACGCCAAGTTCCCGGCCCACGAGGTCTACACCCCGCCCGCCGACCCCGCGCCCGCCGAGCGGCCGGCCCCGCCGCTGCCCGAGGCGAGCGCGCCGGCTGCGGCAGCCCGCGGGGGGAGCGCGCCCGCGCCAACTCCGGGCAGCCTCGAATCCAAGCTGGCCCTGATCAAGGACCTGCACGACCGCGGCCTGATCAGCGAGGCCGACTTCACGGCGAAGAAGGCCGAGCTCCTCGAGCGCCTCTGACCCGGGCGGGGCTGACCCCGCCCCTGCAGCCGCCCATGCAAGAGCGGGGTTCTGCCCCGCCCGCTGAAATGACGCGACGGCGCCTGCTGAAGCAGACGCCGTCGCGCGAGAGACAATAGACCGGGCTCCTCCAAGGAACCCGACGGAGAAGTGAACTTACTGGCCGCCGAGGGAGCCGCTGAGGCCGCCGTGCAAGGGCACGGGCTCACCGATCCGCAGCGCGTCGACGCGCAGGTAGCCGGTGCCGTTGGGGGCCTCGACCAGCGCGTAACGACGGGTGGCCGAGAGGCGCTGGATCCAGGCCTGCTCGCCGGCGCGGACGTAGCCCGCCCACTGGCCGTTGAGGCGCAGCGACGAGAAGCGGGTCGCGGTGCCGCGCACGGCGCCGACGAACACCGACTCGACATCGCCCGCAGCGTCGCGGAAGGCGTAGCCCTGGATCGTGACCCGGTTGCCCGACTCGCCGCGCAGCAGGCGCGAGAGGCGCCCCTCGGCGATCCGGCGGCCGCCGTCGTAGAACACGACCACGTCGCCGTTCTCTTCGTAGGTCAGGACGCCCTGATCGAAGGGCTCGGGGTTCACGATCCGGGCCACGTCGAGCTCGAAGCTCCCACCGTTGACCTGGGTCGCCCGCCCGCGGATCTCGACGGTGCGCCCGCGGAAGCGGCGCAGGATCTTGGCCTGGTCGGCGTTCTGCACCTCGTAGCGGTCGCTGCCGTCCTGGATCACGACCTCCCCCGCGCTGATCCGCACGCGCCCTTGGAACGCGCGGGTCCCGAACTCGGCCTGCAGCCGGCCGCGGATCTGGTCGAGCACGGACATCAGCGGGCGCAGCTGCGCGTCCCACTGGCCGTAGTAGCCGAGCTGCCCGCCGGTCGAGCCGTCGAGGTCGCTGATCGGCGACGAGACCGTCAGCCGGAACGGCTCGGCGATCACGTGCATGGGGATCATGACCAGCAGCGGATCGGGCACGCTGCTCATGCGGGCGCCGCGCACCGCGTCGGCGAGCTGGCGCAGCTCGGCGGCGGTGGCCTGCCCGTAGATCGGCGCGACCATGGCGGCCGGGTGCGAGCGCAGCACGGCGACCTCGCCGTTGGCCTTGACCTCGACGTCGGTGGTCCAGGGGAACTGCCCGCCGGGGGAGCCGCTGAAGGTCTGGGTGTTGAGCCGGATCTCGTTGAAGGGCTGGTTGTGGCTGGGGCCATTGGGCAGGAACAGCACCTGATCGCTGCCGGGGAGACGCGGGACCTCGACCAGCTGCACCGGGAAGGACGTGCCGCCGATGATCGTCGGGTTCTGGATCACGTCGTAGTTGACGGTGACCGTGGCGATGTAGGGCGGCATGGGGGTGGGGAAGCCGGGGAAGGGCGGGGTGGTCGAGCCGTCGTTGCGGGTGATCGCCGTGATCTTCACGTCGGCGCCCGCGGCGCGGCGACCGAGCGCGATCCCGATCAGCATGTGGGTCGAGAAGTCGACCTGGACGTTCGGCGCCAGGGGCCCCGACCAATCAGCGAGGAACTGGCTCAGCTGAGCGGAGTCGCGGATCAGCTGGGTCTTCGCGGTCCGCGGACCCGCCTGGACCTCGTGCAGGACCTCGTTGAAGGCCAGCGGCCCGTTGCCGACCGGCGGGGGCGGCGGCGGGGGCGGCGGCGGGGGCTGGATCGAGCCGCCGTTGGAGAACACGAAGCGTCCAGGGCGGGTGGAGAGCTTGACCACGTGATACGGAGTCGTGATCACGGTCAGGGCCGGACCCGTGGGGGTCGTCTCGCGGTAATACACCGTGTTCAGGTAAGCCGGCGGAGGCCCCGGCACGGGGAGGATCGTAGCCAGCTGCTCGTGGGTGATCCGCGTGATCTCGGTGCTGTAGCCGCTCGAGGATTGAGCGCCCATGAAGATCGCGACCACGGTCTCGCTGGTCCAGTCGATCGGCGCGTTGACCACCTGGTCGAGCTGCAGCGCGCGGAACTGCTGCTCGTTGGTGACCACGTGCTGCCCCGGAGGCCCACTGGGTCCGTAGGAGCCGCGGGCGAGGGTGGTAAAGGAGACGTCCTGTTGGGCGACCGCCTGCCCGACCGCTCCGCAGAGGGCCAGGGCGAGCACCGCCTTGGTGAGGGTGAAGGCTTGCATGGGTTGGGTTCCTTGGTGGCCGCAGCCACGTATGTTGAGCTCCCTAAGTGCAAGCACCAGGCCAAGGATCCTTTTCACGCTAATGAAAACATAACCTTTTTCAAATCTAGGTTTCTGAGGTGCCTGTTCCTTTTCGGACACAGCGTGCGCGGCATAACCCTTTCCAAGACTGGGTGCAACGAGTGGTGCCCGTTGGAGGCACTGCATTTCATGGCCGGCGCGCGGGGCCCTGTTGCTGACCGTCTGCTTTCGGCTACAGTCCCTGCGGAACCCTCACACCTGTGGGGTCAGGAGCATGCCCCGTGACCGACCGCACGATCCCCGAGCTGCGCGCCCACTGGGACGCCTTCGCCGAGCTGTTCGAGGCGCGCTTCGAGCGCGCGACCCTCCAGCTCTCCCACTCACTCCTGGCCCACCTCGACCTGCACGACGCCCCGGACCTGCTCGAGGTCGGCGCCGGCGCGGGCGGAGCCGCGGCCTTCGCCCGGGGGTTCCTCCCGAGTGGGGCGCGGCATGTGGTCACCGACCTCGCGCCCGCCATGGTGCGCCGGATCCGCGCGCGGGTCCCCGCCGCCGAGGTGCTCGAGGCCAACGCCGAGCAGCTCCCCTTCGCGGCCGGGAGCTTCTCGCGGGTGGTGGCCAACCTCTGCTACATGCTCGTGCCCAACCCGGAGCGCGCGCTGGGCGAGGCGGCCCGGGTCCTCCGCTCGGGCGGACGCTGCGCGTTCAGTGTGTGGGGCCGCCAAGAGCACAGCCCCATGTTCACGTTGACCCCCGCGGCGGCCGAAGCAGCGGGGCTCGAGTTGCCCCCCGTCGAGCGGAGCAACTTCCACCTCGGCGATCGAGACGCGCTGCTGAATCGGGTGCGCGCCGCGGGGCTCGAGCCGCTGCGCGCTTGGTACCAGCCGGCCCACCTCCCGGTGGCCGACGGCGCCGACTTCGCCGACGCGGTGTTCGCCAACCCCACCTGGCGCGGGCTGGCGGGGCGCCTCGACCCCGCCCTCGTGCAGCGCGCCCGCCAGGAGCTGACGCGCCTCGCCGACGCGCACCTCGCGACCCACAGCCCGATCGGGCTCGAGGGGCTGCTGGTGGTCGCCGAGAAGCCCTGACACGAACACAGCGGTGAAGCCCCCAGCGCCTTACCCCGGCCACTGGGAACTCCACCGCACGTGATTCGTCGTGCGTTGCTGCTAGCGCTCCGGGTTGGGGCAGTAGAGCAGGGCGCCGTTCTTGATCTTGTCGATCACCGCGCGGCTGACGTCGTCGTCGAGGGTGAAGCAGCCCCAGCTGCGACCCGCGCGGCTGCCCTCGCTGACGTAGCTCGCGCCGTGGATCACGATCGCCCGCGAGCGAGCGCGGCTGTTGGTCCCGCTGAGTCCGTCCAGGCGTAGCGAGTAGCCGTGGCGCCCCTGGTAGGTCTCCGCCGTGCGGTAGACCCCGACCGAGCTCATGTGCGAGTTCGTGGTGTTCGAGAAGCGGACGGGCCGCCCGGTGTTGCCGGGGTCCGACCCCTGACCGTGGGCGGTGAAGTAGGCGGTGACGCGGTTGCCTTCGACGACGAAGAACCGGTCCTGGTTGCTCGGGCGGCGGAAGTCGACGACCACGAACACGTCGCTGCGGTAGCCGCGGGGGTTGCTGGCGAGCACGCGCCGCGCCTCGGCGATCAGGTCGTTGGGCGCCCCGCGGACGTTTCCGCCCGTGGCCGGGCGGTCGGGGGTGGTCTGAGTAGCGGCGACGGGCGCTGCGCTCTCGAGCTCGTGACCCGCGGCCCGCGCGGCCGCCACGGCTCGTTCGGTGCGGGGGCCGAAGATCCCGTCCACGCTGATCCCGGCGCCGAGCTCGTTCAGTCGACGTTGCAGCGCCACGACCCGCGCCCCGCGGTCGCCGCGGCGCAGCGGGCGCTCGAGGGCGCGCCGGGTGCCGGCGTCGACGCGCCCGGTCCCGGGCAAGCTGCGGCTGAGCTGGAACGCGCGGACCGCCGCCTGGGTCCGCGGGCCGAAGATGCCGTCGACGGCGATCGAGTGGCCGTTGGCGACGAGCGCGGACTGCACGGCGCGCACGGCGGCGCCGCGGGCGCCTCGCTGCAGCACCTCGTTGGCGTCGCTCTGGGCGGCGCACACGACGGCTACGGCGACGACGGGAATGATCCTTCTAAACACGAGTAGGCCTCCTGATTGAATGTCCTCAGGAGGCCTTCGTGCACGCTGTGTGCCCGGCTTAAGTCGTTGTCGTTCGGTGCCCTGCACCACGAGGGTGTTCCAGGGGCCGCGCCCTACGCCTGTCCAAGCTGGACGGACTGGGATGGGCTCACTTCTGCCCGCCGTAGGCGTAGATCAGCGCGCCGCCTTTGATGCGGTCGATGATGTGCTTCGAGTAGCGGCTGTCGAGGGACATGCAGCCCCAGCTGCGACCGACGCCGCCGCCTTCGCGCACGTACTTCGAGGGGTGGATCACCACCGCCCGCGCCCGCGCCTGGCTGTTGGTCCCGCTCAGCCCGTCGATCCGCAGGGAGTAGCCGTACTTCCCGTAGTAGGTCTCGGCGGTGCGGTAGAACCCGATCGAGCTCATCTTCGAGCCGTGGCGGTTGGAGAAGCGCTGAGGGACCCCGGTGTTCCCCGGGTCGGAGCCCGAGCCGTGGGCGGTCTTCCAGGCCTCGATCCGGTTGCTCTTGAGGTCGACGATGAAGAAGCGCTTGTTGCGCGAGTGCTTGGTGAAGTCGACGACCACCAGCACGTCGCTGCGAAACCCGCCCGGGTTGCGCGAGAGGTAGTGCTTGGCCTGCTGGATCAGACTCTGGCGCAGCGCGCCGCCGTTGCCCGCGCGGTGGATCCCGGTGCTGGACCCCGGCGCGTCGAGGAGCTTGCCCAGGGTGCGCCCGTCGAGGCGCCCGGTCTGGCTGACCCCAGAGGAGCGCTGGAAGGCGCGCAGCGCGCGCTCGGTCTTGGGGCCGAACACCCCGTCCACGCCGAGCCCGGCGCCGTTGTTGTTGAGCTGGCGCTGGAGCTGGCGCACCGCCGCGCCGCGATCGCCGCGCTGCACCGGGCGCTCGAGGGAGCGCAGGGTCGCGCCGTCGACCCGCCCGGTGGCAGGCAACCCGCGGCTGCGCTGGAACGCCTTCACCGCGCCTGCGGTCTTGGGTCCGTAGATCCCGTCGAGGGCGACCCGGTGACCGTGGAGAATGAGCGCCCGCTGGGCGCGCTTGACCGCGTCACCGCGGCTGCCTTGCCGGAGCGACTGGGCGTCCGCACCGGTGGCGCAGACCGTGGCGACCGCCACGGCCACGAAACATGTCCTGAACACTGACAACCTCCTAAGCTCTGCTCACTCCACGAGGGCTATGGCACCGGGCGTACCGGCCACTAACTCCTTTCTGCGCTAGGCCATGCACCCCATGACCGTCGGCAGAGGGACGCAAACTGGGGTTCAGCTGCCACACGATGGTTGCGCAGGGATGCGCCACAGGTCCCTGCTGGGCAGGCAGTTGTGTCACTCCTCCGCTACCGTGAATCCATGAGCGCCCTCACCCCCCGCCTGATCCAGACCGTGCTCGCGCAGTTCGCGCTCCACCACCGCGGGATCCACGGCGCCGCGCACTGGGCGCGGGTGCTGCACAACGGGCGGCTGCTGGCGGAGGCCAGCGGCGCGCGGGTCGAGGTCGTGGAGTTGTTCGCGCTGTTCCACGACTGCCGGCGCATGAGCGACGGCGCCGACTGGGGTCACGGCGAGCGCGGCGCCGAGTTCGCCCGTGAGCTCCGCGGCGAGCTGTTCCAGCTCGACGACAGCGGCTTCGACCTGCTCTACGAGGCCTGCCGCGACCACTCCGACGGCCACGTCGAAGGCGACGTCACCCTCCGCACCTGCTGGGACGCCGACCGCCTCGACCTGTATCGCGTCGGGATCCGACCGCGCGCGCGCTTCCTCTGCACCGAGCTGGCGCGCGAGCAGCGCGTGATCGACGCCGCGATCGAGCGCAGCACCGAGTGGCGCCTGCCCGAGCTGGCCGCGGAGTGGATCGCCCTGCTCGACGACGAGCCGCCGGCTCCCGAACGGCGGCGCGAGCGCCGCAGCCGCGTGCGCTAGCCCAGGCGCTGCAGCTCGAGGGCGTCGCGCGCTAGGTGTCGCTCCGCCAGCGCGCCTCGGCGGCCTGCAGCTCGTGCCACTCGACGATCAGCTGACTCGAGCCGTCGGGGGCGGCGTAGCGCCCGGCGCCGGCGTCGCCGCCGACCCACTCCAGGCGGCGCTGCTGGAGGTCGTAGGCCGCGACCCGCAGCTTGCCCGCCAGCAGCAGCCGCAGCCGGGCGGGGTCGGCGAGGGCCTCGGCGTCCTGCGGGCCGACCGCGAAGAAGGGGCGCGCGAGGAGCTCGGTCGCCCAGGCGAGGAGCAGGTGCGCGAGCCGCGGGTCGAGGGGCGCCGCGCGCTCTACGGTCTCGGCCAACGCCTCGACGGTGAGGCTGGGGTCCTGGCCGCGGGCCGGCCAGGGTCGACCCAGCTGCGCGGAGAAGCGCTCGACCAGCCACCCAGCGAGCTCGTCCAGCGACTCGAGCTCGGCCTCGGCCTCCAGCCCGAGGCGCCAGCCGTCGAGGCTCTCGACCGGGACGCGCTCGCCGGCTCGGCCCAGGCGCAGCGCCTCCTCCAACGCCACGGGGTGCCCGGGGGTCACCGGGAACCCGGCGAGAGCCGCGCTGTTCGCGACCCAGCTCGCGACCCGCTCGGCCTCGCTCACCGGGGGGCGCCGAGGAGGTCGAGGCTGCGCTCCACGCCTTCGGTGACCTTCGCCAGCGCCTGCTCGGGGGTCGTGCTCAGGCCCTCGACTCCCCACGCCC
>Ga0070726_10001184_pt1 | contig 27212 bp, 22 predicted proteins | sample tdAd471_FD_67275 | JGI IMG/M metagenome (GOLD analysis project Ga0070726, IMG submission 67275) | Marine sediment microbial communities from the Atlantic coast under amendment with organic carbon and nitrate - tdAd47.1 | ecosystem: Environmental > Aquatic > Marine > Coastal > Sediment | place...
CTCGCCGCCCACCTGCTGGAAGCGTCGGAGGTCGATATCGAGTTTGCCGAAGGCAACTTCTCCGTCGCGGGGACCGACCGGGTGATCACCGTCCATGAGATCGCGGCGGCGGCCTATGACAGCAACAATCTGCCCGACGAGATGGAGCCCGGCCTGTACGAGACCGGCACCTACAACGCCACGACCGGCAACTTCCCCAACGGCTGCCACATCTGCGAGGTGGAGATCGACCCCGACACCGGCGTCACCGAACTGGTGAACTACACCGTGGTCGACGACGTCGGCACGATCATCAACCCGATGCTGGTGCGCGGCCAGATCATGGGCGGCATCGCCCAGGGCATGGGCCAGGTGCTGATGGAGGACAAGACCTATGACCACGAGACGGGCCAGCTGCTGGCCGGCTCCTTCATGGATTACTGCATGCCGCGGGCCAGGGACTTCTGCGATGTTAACTTCGAGGAGAACGAGGTCCCGTCGCCGACCAACCCGCTGGGGGTCAAGGGCGCGGGCGAAGCGGGGACGGTCGGTTCATTGTCGGCGGGCACCAACGCCATCGTCGATGCGCTGTCCCATCTCGGCGTCGACCATATCGACACGCCCTGCACGCCGCTCAAGGTCTGGCAGGCGTTACGGGACGCGCAGGCCGACGCGTGAGGGACCATTTGTTTAAGTGAACGGCCGAACCTATCTGCCTCTTGTCTGACAACCGGAACGAATTCATCGAGGAGACCCGCAATGACCGAAACCGCATATCTCGCCGGCGGCTGCTTCTGGGGCATGCAGGATCTGATCCGGCGCCTGCCCGGCGTCGTGTCCACGCAAGTCGGCTACACCGGCGGCGACCTGCCGAACGCGACCTATCAGCATGTCCGCACGGGCACGACCGGCCACACCGAGGCGATCGAGGTGGTGTTCGACCCGGATCAGGTCAGCTACCGGGACATCCTCGAGCTGTTCTTCCAGATCCATGACCCCAGCACGCCCGACCGCCAGGGCAATGACCGGGGCACCCAATATCGCTCGGCGATCTTCTGGGTCGACGAGGCGCAGCGCGAGACCGCCGTGGACACCATCGCCGATGTCGAGGCGTCGGGCCTGTGGCCGGGCAAGGTGGTGACCGAGGTTTCGCAGGCCGGGGACTTCTGGCCGGCCGAGCCCGAGCATCAGGACTATCTGGAGCGCAATCCCGGCGGCTACACCTGCCACTTCGTGCGGCCCGACTGGAAATTGCCGAAGCGCGACGCGGCGTAGAAACTCGCAAAAATCAATCAAATGACGATCGACAGAAGTACGCATCTCAAGCGTGTGCGCGAAGCATGCGAGGAAATTGACGAATTCCGGCATCACCTCGTCGAATTGGGATCCGAGAATGTTGATCCGTGGACTGGGTACATTTGGGTTGTTGCCGATACAACACGCGCATTTTTGGATGCGGCAGAAAGATGTTTGAACCAAGACGGCATCTACGCTGAGTACGATGACATCGATTTCAGAAACCTTATGGTGGCGATCCACTCCTCATTCTTCAATCGCATCCACAGCGTTCTGGAGATTATTCTCGAAGGTATTATCAGCGAGTTGGATATCGCAATTAATACGGACAAGCCTGACTTCATGACAAAAGCCAACGCAGTGCTTGGTTTTGTGTTTGGTCACGACGCGGAAATGCGAACGAAGTGGAGATTGCACTTCGACGGATTAAGAATCCTAAGAAACAAGGTCTCTCATGCAAACCCGAAGTTGCGCGAAGACGAGCAAGAAACTTTGAGGCAGGGAGGTTTTGAGGTCGCGATGGACGGCGACATGCCCAGTTTCAATCCGCGCATGTACCGCATGGAGATCGACATCCTTGCCGGCGCATTCTTTTCGGAACTCCGCGAAGGAGTGAAGTCGAACCGCAACCGAGGGTGAAAACCGCGACCTAGAACAGCTCCCCCTGGTCGGGCGGCTCGTCGGCCAGGTTGTGGGGCGTTAGTAGTTCCAGGCCGTCGTTGCGGATGTCGTTGACGGCGCGGCCCACCGGCACGACCCGGACCGTATCTTCCGGCGCGGGTCGCAGCAGCTCGCCCGCCGCCTCCCGGTCGAACCGGTCCTCGCTGCCGTTGCCCAGCCATGTGTCGAAGCCGTCGGGATTCAGAATCACCGGCATACGGTGATGAAACGGCTGCAGGGTCTCGTTGGCCTCGGTTGTAACGATGGTCGCCGTCTCGAGCTCGGACCCGTCGGGCCCCAGCCAGGCCTCCCACAATCCCGCGAAACTGATCAGCCCGCCGTCGGGCCGGGAGATCCAGACCGGCTGCTTGGGGCCCGTGCCCGTCGCCTGCCATTCGTAAAAGCCGCTCGCCGGGATCAGGCAGCGTCGCCGCCGGAAGGCCGCGCGGAAGGATGGCTTCTCCGCGACGGTCTCGGCCCTGGCGTTGGTCATCCGCGCGCCCATCGCCGGATCCTTGGCCCATGCCGGCACCAGCCCCCAACGCAGGAGCGCGGGGATACGTGCCGGAGCATCGCCGCCGCCCGCGCCAACGCCCTCCCGGCTGGCGGCACGGATAATCGCGACGATCTCCTGGGACGGTGCGATGTTGTAGCGCGGCGGCAACACGAAGCTGGTCGACACCAGCCCATAGGCCGCGTGGATGTCTTCCCAGGTATGAAACAGGCCGAATCGTCCGCACATGATGCGATTTTAACCCAGTTCCGGCCGTGATCTCGTTTCGTTCGCCGCTAAATTCCCGAGTCGCTTTTGCTTGGACCACAAGATTTTGGGTTTCGGGGCACAAACCGAGCACAAACGAGCTATTTCAATACGACGATCACACATAACAATCTGGCAAATATCAGGGATTTCCGTGCCCTCACATTGACTCTCCGGCCCCAAAGATTACAATGTTCCTGTCTTGTTCACGGTGACAGACCGCCAACATTTGGTATTTAATCAAGGTTACGGCTCTAGATGTTGTGGGTTGTGCATGTTTTCCACCGGAAAACTGCCCACAAGCTGTGGAGCACCTGGATTGTCGCGTGGAGGGGGCCTTTATAAATGGACGGATCTACTGGGATTCTGACGGAGAACAGCGCTGTGGAAAAGGCGCGCAAAGTGGAAGAAAACAAGGAAATGGACCTGTTTGATTCGATCGATATGGACCCGTCCGAGGCCGATTCCACGGAACAAACTGCCGAATCCGAACCACGGCCGGATGTGGATAACGATCTGGTCGGTAAGGATGCCGAGACCGCGAACGTCTACCAGACCGATCGCGTCCGTATCACGATCGACCCGTCACGCGACGCGAACCTGACGGCCTTCGGCAAGGAAACGCTGGAAGACCGCTACCTTCTGAACGATGAGAAGGGCTCGCCCCAGAAGCTGTTCGCCCGCGTCGCATGCCATTACGCCGACGATTCGGCGCATGCCCAGCGCATCTACGATTACATTTCCAACCTCTGGTTCATGCCGGCGACTCCGGTCCTGTCCAATGGCGGCACCCAGCGTGGCCTGCCGATCTCCTGTTTCCTCAACGAGGCCTCGGATTCGCTCGAGGGCATCGTCGATCTGTGGAACGAGAATGTCTGGCTCGCCGCGCGCGGCGGCGGTATCGGCAGCTATTGGGGCAACCTGCGCTCCATCGGCGAGCAGGTCGGCCATAACGGCAAGACGTCGGGCGTCGTCCCGTTCATCCGGGTGATGGATTCGCTGACCCTCGCGATCAGCCAGGGCTCCCTGCGGCGCGGCTCGGCGGCGGTCTATCTGCCGATCGACCATCCCGAGATCGAAGAGTTCATCGAGATCCGCCGGCCGACGGGCGGCGATCCGAACCGCAAGGCGCAGAACCTGCACCATGGCGTGCTGGTGAGCGATGCCTTCATGCGTGCCGTCGAAGCCGATGAAGACTGGGCGCTGGTCAGTCCGAAGGACCGCGCACCGATCGCCACGGTCAAGGCACGCAGCCTCTGGATCCGCCTGCTGACGGCGCGGATCGAGACCGGCGAGCCCTACATCATCTATTCCGACACCGTGAACCGCCAGGTGCCCGAGCATCAGAAGCTCGCCGGCCTGACGGTCAAGACCTCGAACCTGTGTTCCGAGATCACACTGCCCACCGGGATCGACCATCTCGGCAACGACCGAACTGCCGTTTGCTGCCTGTCGTCGCTGAACGTCGAGAGCTTCATCGAGTGGAAGGATCATCCGACCTTCATCGAAGACGTGATGCGTTTCCTCGACAACGTGTTGCAGGACTTCATCGACAACGCACCGGACAATTTCGCCAAGGCCAAATATTCCGCCGCGCGCGAGCGTTCGGTCGGCCTCGGCGTCATGGGCTTCCACTCGTTCCTGCAGGAACAGATGGTGCCGTTCGAATCCGCCATCGCGAAGGCCTGGAACAAGAACATGTTCAAGCATATCCGCGGCCAGGCCGATGCCGCCTCGAAGATGCTGGCCGAAGAGCGCGGGGCGTGCCTCGATGCCGCCGATTACGGCATCGACGAGCGCTTCTCGAACAAGATGGCGATCGCCCCGACCGCCTCGATATCGATCATCTGCGGCGGCGCCTCACCGGGCATCGAGCCGATCGCGGCCAACAGCTTCACCCACAAGACCCTGTCGGGCTCGTTCAATGTGCGCTCCAAGGCGCTGCAGAACCTGCTCGACGAAAAGGGCCAGAACACGGACGAGACCTGGTCGTCGATCACGGCCAATGAGGGCTCGGTCCAGCATCTGGACTTCCTCAGCCAGGACGAGAAGGACGTGTTCAAGACAGCGTTCGAGATCGACCAGCGCTGGGTCATCGATTTGGCCGCCGACCGGTCGCCGGAGGTCTGCCAGTCCCAGTCGCTCAACGTCTTCCTCGCCGCCGACGTGCACAAGCGCGACCTGCATCAGATTCATTTCCAGGCCTGGAAGAAGGGCGTGAAGAGCCTCTACTATTGCCGCTCCAAATCCCTGCAGCGCTCCGAGAGCGTGGCCGCACTGGTGCCGGTGACGGCCGACGACGAGGCAGACCGCGCCGCGGCCAGCCGCAACGATTACGAAGAGTGTCTCGCCTGCCAGTAGGCAGTCACGAGCCACCATTGCGAGATACAGGCGTGCAACGCCCCGGGCTGCTCCTGAAAATTGGCGGTTCCGGGGCGCCGCGCCCCTAGGAAGAGGAAAGAGCACAATGTCGCTTCTCGAAGAGCGCGTTCAGTACAAGCCGTTCAGCTATCCGTGGGCGTATGACGCCTGGCTGATGCAGCAGCGTGTCCACTGGCTGCCCGAAGAGGTGCCGCTGGCCGACGATGTGAAGGACTGGCACCGCACGCTCTCGAACGGCGAACGCAACCTGCTCACGCACATTTTCCGCTTCTTCACCCAGGCGGATGTGGAAGTGAACAATTGCTACATGAAGCATTATTCGCAGGTGTTCAAACCCACCGAGGTGCAGATGATGCTCGCCGCCTTCTCGAACATCGAGACGGTGCACATCTCCGCCTACTCCCATCTGCTCGACACGATCGGCATGCCGGAAACTGAGTATTCGGCATTCCTGAAGTATCAGCAGATGAAGGACAAATACGACTATATGCAGGAGTTCGGGATCGGCACGAACCGGGACATCGCCAAGACGCTGGCGATGTTCGGCGCGTTCACCGAGGGCCTGCAGCTGTTCGCGTCCTTCGCGATCCTGATGAACTTCCCGCGCTTCAACAAGATGAAGGGCATGGGCCAGATCGTCACCTGGTCGGTTCGCGACGAGAGCCTGCACACCGCCTCGATCATCAAGCTGTTCCGCACCTTCATCAATGAGAACCCGGAAATCTGGGACGAGGAGTTCCAGCGCGAGCTCTACGTGGCCTGCGAGACGGTCCTCAACCATGAGGACGCCTTCATCGACCTGGCGTTCGAGATGGGCGGCATCGAGGGGCTCGAGGGCCGCGAGGTGAAGCAGTATATCCGCTACATCGCCGACCGCCGCCTGTCCCAGCTGGGCCTGCAGCCGGTCTACCGGATCGAAAAGAACCCGCTGCCCTGGATGGAAGAGATGCTCAACGGCGTCGAGCATGCGAACTTCTTCGAGAACCGGGCGACGGAGTATTCCAAGGCCGCCACCGAAGGCAGCTGGGAAGAGGCCTTCGAGTAGACCCCGGCGAAGTACTCCGGAACGAACGTTATAAACGCGGCATCCCATCTGGTGCCGCGTTTTCATTTCCGCATCTGTATGATCATCCGACATGACCACTGACCAGATCATCATCTTCGCCATCCTCGGCCTGTCTCTCGTCTTCTTCATGTGGGGCCGCTGGCGCTATGACGTGGTCGCCTTCACCGCGCTCATCCTGGCGGTGATCGGCGGCGTGGTGCCGACGGATTTGGCGTTTCGCGGCTTCGGCCACCCGGCGGTGATCACGGTCGCCGCCGTGCTGATCATCAGCCGCTCGCTCCAGGTCTCCGGAGTCATAGACCTGATTGCAGGAGCCGTTCTCCGAATGGCAAAGGGCCAGGGCAGCCAGATGACGGCGCTGTCAGGCATCGGCGCAGTGCTATCGGCCTTCATGAACAATGTCGGTGCGCTGGCCCTGCTCATGCCGCTCGCACTGCGCCTGTCGGAGAAGCCGTCGGCCGTGCTGATGCCCCTGTCGTTCGCCACCATTCTCGGCGGGCTGGTCACCCTCATCGGCACGCCGCCGAACATCATCATCGCGACCTTCCGCACGGATATCGCGGGCGAGCCCTTCGCCATGTTCGATTTCGCCTTCGTCGGACTGCCGATCGCGCTGATCGGAATGATCTTCGTGCTGTTGATCGGCTGGCGCCTGATCCCGTCGGAGCGGACCGGACGGCGCTCGGCAGAGGAGATGTTCGACCTCGATTCCTATGTGGTCGAGGTCAGCGTCAACGAAGATTCGGAATTCGTGAGCAAGACCGTACGCGAACTCGAATCCCTCGACGAAGACCAGTCAATCGTCGTCGGCCTCCTGCGTGACGACACCCGCCGCCTGACCCACATCTGGGGCGAGCGACTGCGCGCGAATGACCTGTTGCTGCTGCGCGTCGACCCGGCAAGCGTCGACGAGTTGGTCAAAAAGGCCGGCCTAACGCTCACCGGCGCCGAACGCCTCGAGGCCGAAAACATCCGCTCCGACCAGGTCGGGACAATGGAAGTCGTTGTGCAGTCCGGGGCGCGGATCGAGGGTCGTAGCCCGCAGACTCTGGGTATGCGCCGCCGTTTCGGGGTGGCATTGCTGGCCATTGCACGGGAAGGCCAACCCATCCGAGAACGCCTGGCGCGTACGCAATTTCGCGCCGGTGACGTGTTGCTTCTCCAGGGCGACGAGGAAGAACTCGCCGACGCGGTTGCCGAAATGGGCTGTCTGCCCCTGGCCGAACGACGCCTGACCGTGGGCCGGCCACGTGCGGTGCTGATCCCGATTCTGATCTTCACCGCCTCCGTCCTGTCGACGGTGATGGGCTGGACGCCGGTGCATGTCTCGTTTGCCGCCGCCGTGGTCGCGCTGATCCTGCTCAACCGGATCAGCGCCAACGAGGCCTACCAAACCATCGAGTGGCCGGTGATCGTGCTCCTGGGCGCGATGATCCCGCTTGGCAATGCACTCCAGTTTACCGGCGGCACGCAGCTGATCGCCGAGAGCATCGTCGGCCTGTCCGGCACCATTCCCATCTGGGCGGTCCTGACCATCGTGCTGGTGGTGACGATGACCCTGTCGGACCTGATGAACAACGCCGCCACGGCCATCGTCATGGCGCCGATCTCGGTCGCCATCGCACAGCAACTCGGTGTCAGCGCAGATCCGTTCCTGATGGCGGTGGCTATCGGCGCGTCCTGCGCCTTCCTGACCCCCATCGGGCACCAGAACAACGTGCTGGTGATGGGCCCCGGCGGCTACCGGTTCGGCGACTACTGGCGCATGGGCCTGCCGCTCGAGATCATCATCGTCGCGGCCTCGGTACCGCTGATCCTGATCTTCTGGCCACTGTAGGGCCCTCCAAGATCGTCATGCGCGGACTTGATCCGCGCATCTCGTCTGCGCTGGGAAAGAGATACCCGGGTCAGGCCCGGGTATGACGAATGGGATTGGCGTTGGACGCAATCAACGCAGTTCCGAAGAATCCCGGCCAACGGTCATCGTGACAGGGTGAGACCGTTCCACTTAAACTCCACATTGGAGGGAACGTCATGCAAACCATCGAAATCAGCGCAGCGGAGATGGCGCCACACATCGCGCGCTTCCGCGAGCAGGAATCCCAGTCGGCCCACTATGCCGAGGAGACCGGCATTCCGCGCGAGGCCTACGAGATCATGGCGGCCGAGACGCTCTACCTGATGATGGCGCCGGAGACCCAGGGCGGCCCGATGGCCCAGAGGCCTGCCGTGACCGGCGACAGCGGCACGAGCATCATCATCGCGCGCTGCCCGCCGGGCGACAAACCCCTGCTCCATGCCCATCACTTCACCGTCGAGACCTTCATGTGCCTGACCGGCCGGTTCCGCATCCGCTGGGGCAGCACAGGCGAACAGCAGATCGACCTCGACCCCCATGACATGATCGCCGTGCCGCCGGGCGTCGACCGGCAGTTCGAAAACGTCACGGACGAAGAGGCACTGCTGCTGGTGATCATCAGCGGCGAGGGTGACGAGGATTTCTCGGATATCTCCATGCCCCCCGGCGAGACCGAGTTCATGCGCGAGAAATTCGGCCAGCCCGTCCTCGACGCCTACACCAAGATCGGCACCGCCTGGCGCCATGCCGACGGGCATGTCGATGGCCCCCAGGTGTCCGCTCCCATCGAGGTGTCCGACGCGGCGATGGCGAAGCGCATCGCCCGGCTCGCCGACATGCAGCCCCTGTCTGCCTCGTCGGGCGAGTCCATCGGCGTACCGCGCGAGGCGCGCGAGATGGTCGCAGCCAAAAATCTCTACCTGCTGATGGCTCCCGAAAATCAGGGCGGGCCGATGTCTCACCATGCCGCCGTGCTCGGGCCCGACAATATCAGTGTCCTGATCGCCGAATGCCCGCCGGGCGACAGCCCCCTGCTGCATGCCCATCACTACACAGTCGAGACCTTCATGTGCCTCACCGGCCGCTTTCGCATCCGCTGGGGCAGTGAGGGCCGGGAGCATATCGACCTCGACCCGTTCGACATGATCGCCGTTCCGCCGGGGGTGGACCGGCAGTTCGAGAATATTTCGGACGAAGACGCGCGGCTGCTCGTGGTCATCACCGGTACGTCACGCGAGGACTATGACGATATCTCCATGCCGCCGGAATCAACCGCGGCGATCCGCGAACGGTTCGGACAGGATGTCATCGATGCTTACGGCCAGCGCGGCGTGACATTCCGGGAGGGGTAATCTGCGAGCCGCGTCAAAAAATTTTCGTCATACGCGGACTTGATCCGCGTATCTCGCCTCGGACGGCAGTGCGATGCCCGGGTCAAGCCCGGGCATGACGAATGGAGGTTCGATAAAGGTAGCGTCAGGCCAAACCAAGTCATGCGCAGACATGGTGCGAAAGCGGGCGGGTCATAGACCCGCCCCTACGGATAACGCCGAACGAGTGTAGTGGCGGGTTCCAAACCCGCCCGCAACGCATCCCTAAAGCAAATCCTCGAGCGTGCGCTGCTGCTCGGGCTTCCAGCCCACCAGAACGCCGGCATCGGTCTCGATGACGGGGCGCTTGATCAGGGTCGGGTTCTCGGCCATCAGCTGCAGGCCGATATCCTCGGTCACATTCTCGCGGATCACCTCGTCGAGATTCCGCCAGGTTGTGCTCCCGCGATTGAGCAACACTTCCCAGCCCACTTCCATCGCCCATTCGGTGAGTTTGTCGTTGTCGACGCCGTCGGCGCGCACATCGAGGAAGCGGTGCGGCGTCTCGCGGCGCTCCAGCCATTTCAACGCCTTCTTGGTCGTGTCGCAGCTCTTCAGGCCGTAGACCGTCAGCATATCGGCGTCCTCTCATAGGTTTGGCGCCCCCGACGGGGCGCGCTAGTCTGTCCTGTAGCACGCGGATATAGGAAAATCCGAGTCCGGGACAAGTCATCGATATGGCACAAACCTCCAACGACCAGGTCCGGCCCGCCGCCATCGCAGGCACATTCTATCCGGCAGAGCCCGACGTGCTCACCGGCATGATCGACGCATGCATGGCCGGCGCGCGGGACAATCACCTGTCGCCCAAGGCGCTGATCGCGCCCCATGCGGGCTACATCTACTCCGGGCCGGTCGCGGCCAGTGCCTACAAAACCATCGCCGCGCGCGCCGCCGGGAAAGACAAGATCACCCGTGTCGTTCTGCTCGGCCCGCCCCACCGCGTCGCGGTGCAGAAATTCTGCGTGCCGGCCGCCAGGGCGTTCCGCACGCCACTCGGCGACGTGCCCGTCGACGACGCCGGTATCGCCGCCGCCCTGAAGCTGCCGGGGGTCGAACAGTCGGATGTGCCCCACGCCGAAGAGCACAGCCTGGAGATCCACCTGCCCTTCCTGCAGCGGATACTGGGTGATTTCTCGTTGGTACCCGTGATCGTCGGCGGTCCCTCGCCGGCCGAGACCGACGCGCTGCTCGCCGCGCTCTGGGGCGGCCCGGAAACGCTGGTCCTGATCAGCTCGGACCTCAGCCACTATCACGACTATGACGCGGCCAACCGGATCGATCAGGGATTCCGCAGGCTCATCGAGACCCTGAGCCCGGACAAGATCGAAGACGAGCAGGCCTGCGGGCGGTATCCGGTAAAGGGGCTGCTGGCCCGTGCCCAGGCCCTCGATCTGCGGGTCACCACGCTCGACGTGCGCAATTCCGGCGACACGGGCGGGGGCGAGAACCGGGACCGGGTGGTGGGATACGGTTCCTGGGCGCTGGAATACGCATCGTCCGCCCGCCTGCCCGACGGCGACCGGGCCATGCTGATCGATGCCACGAAGCGCTCCATCGCCAACGGCCTGCGCACCGGCCGACCGGCGAAAGTCCAGCACGGCACGTTTTCACCGGTATTGGAGACCTACCGGGCAGCCTTCGTGACCCTCACCGTCGACGACCGGTTGCGCGGCTGCGTCGGCAGCATCCTGCCCCACCGCACGCTTATCGAGGACGTGGCGGAGAATGGCTGGAAGGCCGCCTTCGGCGATCCGCGCTTCCCCGAATTAACGGCAGAAGAAGCCGCGGCGATGGATGTCTCTGTCTCGATTCTGTCCCACCCGCGGCCCATCGCGTTCGGCTCCGAGGCGGAGGCCGTCGACGCCCTGCAGCCGGACGTGGACGGGGTGATCCTCCAGGCGAACGACGCCGACGGCAACACCCGGCGCGGACTGTTCCTGCCCCAGGTCTGGGAACAGGTGCCCGCGGCGGACCAGTTTTTGCGTCATCTGAAAGCCAAGGCAGGCCTGCCCCAGGATCATTGGGACGAGTCCATCCGCCTGTGGCGCTACACGACCGAGACGTTCCACTAGGTAAACCCAGCGACTTGCCGCGATATCGCGCGCACCGCTAGGCTTCCGCCCTCTAATCCGGCTGGGGGGCCTTCATATGAGTGACGCAACAGAAGCACGCAACCGGCGCAAGGTCATTGCGGCCGGTATCACCGGCAATGTTCTGGAATGGTACGACTTTGCCGTTTACGGCTTCTACGCGCCGATCATCGGCCGCCTGTTCTTTCCCTCCGACGATCCGACCGTCTCGCTGATTGCGTCCTTCGGCGCCTTCGCCGCCGGTTTCATGATGCGTCCCATCGGCGGGTTCGTGTTCGGCTATATCGGCGACAAGATCGGCCGCAAGCGCGCGCTCGTCCTCTCGGTCATGCTCATGGCGATCCCCACCGGGGTGATCGGCATCCTCCCCGACCACGCGACCATCGGCGTCGCCGCGGCCTTCCTGATGGTGGCCATGCGCATGCTCCAGGGCCTGTCGGTCGGTGGCGAGTACACCGGCTCGATCGTGTATCTGGCCGAGCATTCCCCGGCCGGGCGGCGCGGGTTTTTCACCAGCTGGACCCTGTTTGGCGCGGTCGGCGGAATCCTTCTCGGGTCCGGCGTCAGCGCCATGGTGAGCCATTTCCTGACCGCCGATCAGGTCTCCGACTGGGGCTGGCGGCTGCCGTTCCTGGCCGGCATCCTCGTCGGCGTCGTCGGCCTGGTCATCCGCCGCCACCTGCCCGACATGCCGGAAGATGAGTCGGCCGACAAGCCCGCCAACCCGATCGTCGAGGCACTCACGACCCAGTGGCGGGCGATGCTCAAGGTCATCGGGTTCAACATCATCAACGCCGTTGGCTTCTACATGATGTTCGTCTATGTGGTGACATGGCTGATCAAGCAGGTGAAGGAGCCCCGCTCCGACGCACTGGATATCAACACCATCTCCATGGCGGTTCTGCTGGTTCTGATCCCGATTTTCGGCATTCTGTCCGACAGGATCGGCCGCAAGCCGCTGCTGCTGTTCGGCGCGGGTGGTATGGCCATCCTCGGCTATCCGCTGATCTGGCTGATGCATCATCCCGATTTCATGATGATCCTGGCGGGCCAGCTCGGCTTCGCGGTGCTGATCGGCGCCTATTTCGGCGGCGCGCCGGCAGCCCTGACCGAGATGTTCCCGCGCCGGGTGCGCGTCAGCGCGCTGTCCGTCGGCTACAATGTGGGCCTCGCCATCTTCGGCGGCACGACGCCCCTGATCGCCACATGGCTGATCGCGCGCTCGCACAACGACCTGTCGATCGCCTGGTACCTGATCGCCTGCGCGGTCATCTCGTTCGCCGTGGTGCTGACCCTGAACGAAACGGCAGGCAAGCCCCTGCCGGATTAGGCCGTCAGTCCAACAATTATCGGAATGCACGGGCTTGACCCGGGCATCTCATCGCCAGTCGTGCAGAGATACGCGGATCAAGTCCGCGTATGACGAAATCAATAGAGCTAGTCCCGCAACTTCACCGGCTGGCGCTTGCGGCCCCAACTGCCGGGCGCGGCATCGAAAACGCCGGGAATCCGCGTGCCGCAGCCGGCGCACGCCGCGCCGGAATTGCCTACGGGGGCCACGCGCCACTCACTGAGTTCGTACCAGTCGCGGCCGATCACCCGGGTCGCGCAGTTGGGGCAGTAGGTGCTCTGCCGGCCCTTGTCGTGGACATTGCCCGTGTAAACAAAACGCACCCCGGCATCGAGCGCGATTTGCCGCGCCCGCGCCAGCGTCTCGTGGGGTGTGGCGGGAATGTCCATCATCTTCCAATCGGGATGAAAGGCCGAGAAATGCACCGGCACGTCGGGGCCGAGATTCCCGACAATCCATTCGCTCATCGCGGTGAGCTCCGCCGGGTCGTCATTCTGGCCGGGAATAATCAGGTTGGTGATCTCCAGCCAGCAATCGGTCTCGTGCTTGATATGAACCAGCGTATCGAGCACGTCGGCGAGAGAGGCGGTACAGAGCTGCTGATAGAAATCTTCCGTGAAACCCTTCAGGTCCACGTTGGCCGCATCCATATGCCGGAAGAACTCCGCGCGGGGCTCGGGCGTGATGTATCCCGCCGTGACGGCAACCGTGCGCACGCCGACCTCGCGGCAGGCCTTCGCCACGTCGACGGCATATTCGAGGAAGATCACCGGATCGTTGTAGGTAAAGGCCACCGACCGGCAGCCATGGTCGGCCGCGGCTTTCGCAATCGCCTCCGGCATCGCCTGGTCGGCCAGGGTGTCGAATTCGCGGCTCTTGGAGATGTCCCAGTTCTGGCAGAATTTGCAAGTCAGGTTGCAGCCTGCCGTGCCGAAGCTGAGGACCGGTGTGCCCGGCAGAAAGTGATTGAGCGGCTTCTTCTCGATCGGGTCGATGCAGTAGCCAGAGGAGCGGCCGTAGGTGGTGAGGACAATCCGGTCGTCTTTGCGGGCCCGCACGAAACACAGGCCGCGCTGGCCCTCGTTCAGCTTGCAGAACCGCGGGCACAGATCGCACTGGATGCGACCGTCATCGAGCGCGTGCCAGTAGCGACCGGAAAAACCATCCAAATCGGCGTCCGAAGCCGGCATTTCCTGGTCAATTTCCTGGGTCATCGTGGTGAAAGAATAACAGAGTATTTGCCTCGGGGGGCTTGGTCTGGACGGATCAAGTCGCATATCATTCGCCACAACAACGTTCCGACATTCTTCAGACCTGCAAAGGACGTCCCATGGGCCAATTCGGCATCGGTCAATCCGTCACGCGTATCGAGGACCTCCGGCTCCTGACCGGCGGCGGCAGCTACGCCGATAACGTGCAGCTGGCCAACGAAAGCCACGCCTTCGTGCTGCGCTCGCCCCACGCCCATGCGGAACTCGGCGCGATCGATACGGCGGCGGCCGAGGCCGCACCCGGCGTGCTTCTGGTGCTCACCGGCGCGGATTTGGAAGCTGACAATATCAGCCCGATGCCATGCATGTTCCCGGTCAAGAATCTCGACGACACCGACAATGTCAAACCCGAACGCCCGGTTCTGGCGCAGGGGAAGGTCCGTCATGTAGGCCAGCCGGTCGCGCTGATCGTGGCCGAGACGCTGGACCAGGCGCGCGACGCCTCCGAACTGATCGAGGTCGCCTACACCCCCCTGGCCGCCGCCACGGACACCTTCCGCACGACCCAGGCCGGTGCCGCACAAATTCATGACGACGCGCCAAACAACATCTGCTTCGACTGGGGCAAGGGCGACCAAGCCGCGACCGAGGCCGCATTCGCCAAGGCCGCCCACGTCACCACGCTGGAGCTGATCAACAACCGCGTCGTCGTCAATCCGATGGAGCCGCGCGCGGCCATCTGCGACTACGACACGGCGAGCGACCGGCTGACCCTCTACACGTCGTCCCAAGGCACCCACGTGATCCGCAACGCGCTGGCGGAGAACATCCTGAACATCGACACCGACCGTCTGCGGGTCATCACCGGCGATGTCGGCGGCGGGTTCGGCATGAAGATTTTTCCCCATCCCGAGCAGCCCCTGGTGACCTGGGCCGCCATGAAACTGAAACGCCCGGTGCGCTGGACGTCGGAACGCAGCGAGGGCTTCCTGTCCGACATTCAGGCCCGTGACCATGTGACCAAGGCCGAGGTTGCGTGCGACAGTGACGGAAAGTTCCTGGGATTGCGGGTCACGACCTACGCCAATCTGGGCGCGTACCTGTCCCATTTCGGCACCTATATTCCGACCGAGGCCGGCACGACGATGCTCAACGGCCTGTATGCCTTCCCGGCCGTCTGGGCGAATGTGAAGGGCGTGTTCTCCAACACGGTACCGACCGACGCCTATCGCGGCGCGGGCCGCCCCGAGGCGATCTACTGCATCGAGCGACTGGTCGACAAATGCGCGCGCGAGCTCGGCCTGTCGCCCGACGAAATTCGCCGCCGCAACTTCATCCAGCCTGACCAGATTCCCTACGAGACGGCCTTTGGCGAGACCTATGACAGCGGCAATTTCACCGCGATCATGGAAGAGGGCATGAAAAAGGCCGACTGGGCGGGTTTCGCCAAGCGCAAGGCGACAAGCGCCAAACAGGGCAAGCTGCGCGGTATCGGCATGGCGACCTATGTCGAGAAATGCGGTGGCGGCAACCCGGAAGTCGCCGATGTACGCATCGATTCCGACAATGAGATCATCACCTTCTACATCGGTACCATGTCCAACGGTCAGGGCCACGACACGTCCTACAAGCAGATCATGTCCGCCCGCTTGGGCATCGACACGGACCAGATGGTCATGGTGCAGGGTGACAGCGATGTCGTGCCGCCGGGCCTGACGGGCGGGTCACGCTCCGTGACCGTGGGCGGCGTGGCCGTCTCCAGGGCATCGGAAGAGATCGTCGAGAAGGGCCGCCAGATTGCCGCACACATGATGGAGACCGCCGATGCGGACGTCGAATATTCCGACGGCACGTTCAGGGTGGCCGGCACCGACCGGGCTCTATCCCTCTTCGAGGTGGCCAAGGCGGCAAGCGACCCGGCTAACCTGCCCGAAGGCATGGAGCCGGGGCTCGACACATCCGTCTCCCACGCGCCGGATGCGGCGACATTCCCCAATGGCTGTCACATCTGCGAGATCGAGATCGATCCCGACACGGGCATCCCCGAAATTCAGCGCTACACCGTCGTCGACGATTTCGGGGACACGATCAACCCGCTGCTGATCGAAGGCCAGGTGCATGGCGGCGTCGTCCAGGGTGTCGGACAGGCGCTCCACGAGCACACGATCTATGACGAAGAATCCGGGCAACTCGTCTCCGGCTCGTTCATGGACTACCGGATGCCGCGCGCCGACGATGTCCCGGGATTCGACTTCTCCATGCGCAACGAGAAATGCACGACCAACCCGCTGGGCATCAAGGGGACCGGCGAGGCCGGGGCCATTGGCGCACCGCCGGCCGCGATCAGTGCCATCGTCGATGCGTTGTCACACGATGGTGAGATTCTGGATGTCGACATGCCGGCGACACCGGATGTCATCTGGGCCCTCGCCAACCGGCCGCTGGCCGCCGAATAGCGGCGGCGGAACAACACCGATCATCGGACACACATGCCATGACTTTTGATCCGGCGGCCCTGATCCCGGCGGTCCGCAACTTCGCCTACACGGCCGGAGACGCGATCCTCGAAATCTATCGCACCGATTTCGACAGCACCCGCAAGGATGATGGCTCGCCCCTCACCCTGGCAGACACGGCATCGGAAAGTGTGATCGTGCCCAGCCTGAGGGCACTCACACCCGACATTCCGGTGATCTCCGAGGAAGAATTCGCCAACGGCGAGAGCCCGACGGGTATCGGTGATCGGTTCTGGCTGGTCGACCCCCTCGACGGCACCCGGGAATTCCTCAAGCGCAACGACGAGTTCACGGTCAACATCGGCCTGGTCGACGCCGGCGTGCCGCGGGTCGGCATTCTCTACGCCCCCGCCCTCGACCTGATGTATGCGGGCGCCACCGGCGAAGGCGCGACCCTGATTGAGGGACATGACGGGGTACGCGGCGAAGAACGCGCCATCGCCTGTCGCACCGTGCCAGACGAAGGAATCGACGTGCTGGTCAGCCGCTCACACGCGCGCAATGACCGCCTCGAGGGATATCTGGCCGAAATGAACGTCCGTTCCCGGATACCCCAGGGCAGCGCCCTGAAGTTCGGACGGCTGGCCGCCGGTGAGGCCGATATCTATCCCCGCTTCGGCCCGACTTGCGAATGGGACACGGGCGCAGGCCACGCGATCGTCCTCGCCGCCGGCGGGTCGCTGGAGACTTTCAACGGCACCCCCCTGCCCTACGGCAAGCCCGATTTCCTGAATCCAGGTTTTGTCGCGTTCGGCCGCCGCTAGGGCTGCGCGACCGTGGCAGCTACTCCCGTCGAACCCGCAAGTGATGACGCGCTCGTCCGCGCGGCGGCGTTCCTTCGCAGCGGCGGTCTCGTGGCGTTCCCGACTGAGACCGTCTACGGGCTGGGCGCGGACGCGCGCAACAATGACGCGGTCGCGCGCGTTTTCGCGGCCAAGGACAGACCCAGCTTCAACCCGTTGATCGTGCATGTCACGGATCTGGCGGCCGCGGGCACACTCGGCGAGATCAGTAAATTCGCCGTCGCACTCGCGGAGCGCTTCTGGCCGGGGCCGCTCAGTTTCGTATTGCCCAGGCTGCCGGACTCCGGTCTGTCGCTGCTGGTGAGCGCGGGCCTCGATACCGTTGCGTTGCGCGCGCCTGCACACCCCGTCGCCCGAGACCTGCTCGCCCGTTTCGGCGGCCCCATCGCCGCGCCCAGCGCTAACCGCGCGGGCGAAGTCAGCCCCACCCTCGCCGCGCATGTGGTGGAATCACTCGGCGATGCGCCCGACCTGATCCTGGATGGCGGCCAATGTACGGTCGGGCTGGAATCGACGGTGATCGACCTTTGCGGCGAACGCCCGGCAATCCTGCGCCACGGCGCGGTGACCCGCGAACAGCTCGAAGAGCAGATCGGCACCATCGCCGACGCGAGCATTCCCGAACCCGGTGCCGCACCGCGCTCGCCGGGGCAGATCGCCCGACATTACGCACCCGCCATCCCCATACGCATAAACGCGACCGACCCCCGACCGGATGAGGCCTTCATCGCCTTCGGTGAAACGCCCACGGGGAATACCTCAGCGATCCGAAACCTCAGCCCATCGGGAGATCTCATCGAAGCCGCCGCCAGATTGTTCACCACATTACGCGAACTCGACCGGCCGGAATTCGCCGGGATCGCGGTGGCGCCTGTCCCGGAAACGGGCATCGGGCGGGCCATTAACGACCGTTTGCGCCGCGCCGCCGCCGCACACACGGGCTGAAACACAGGACAGACGCATATTGCCCGCACCGGATGGGGGGTCTAAATCAATCGCTATGAACAAGCTCACGACCGCACCTGGGAACGGCCTGCCCGACGGGCTGCTCGATCGCCTGACTGAAATTGTCGGCATGGCCGGTCTGGTGACCGATATTTCGGATATGGAACCCTATATCGCCGAACAGCGGGGCCTGTTTCGCGGCGAGACACCCTGCGTGGTGCGCCCCGCCTCACCATCCGAAGTCTCGCAGGTGGTGGCCGCGTGCAGCGAAGCCAATGTCCCCATCGTGCCCCAGGGTGGCAACACCGGCCTGTGTGGCGGTGCGGTTGCGTCGGGCGAAGTGATTCTGAGTCTCGCGCGCATGAACAAGATCCGCGAGGTCGACCCGGTCAACTTCACCATGACCGTAGATGCCGGCTGCGTCCTGGCGACGCTCCAGGACGTCGCGGAGTCTCATGACCGTTTCTTCCCCCTGAGCCTCGGCGCGGAAGGCTCCTGCCAGATTGGCGGCAATCTCTCGACGAACGCCGGCGGTACCGCGGTCATCCGGTACGGCAACAGCCGCGAGCTCGCGCTCGGCCTCGAAGTGGTGTTGCCCGACGGGCAAATCTGGGACGGCCTGACGGGCCTGCGCAAGAACAACACGGGCTATGACTTGAAGCATCTGTTCATCGGCGCCGAGGGCACGCTGGGAATCATCACCGGCGCGGTTCTCAAACTGTTTCCCCAGCCGCGCGTGCGGAACACCGCGTTCATTGCGCTGCGCGACCTCGAGGATGTCCTCGATGTGCTCGGCCGGGCGCGCAAGGCAAGCGGCGATGCGGTCTCCGGATTCGAACTGATCCCGCGGATCGCCATCGACATCTCGATCCGCCACACTGAGGGCGTCGTCGATTTCCTCGAAGGCACCCATGACTGGTACGCACTGATCGAATTCGAGAGCAGCGACGAAAGCTCCGATCTCGGCAGCGCGATGGAGAATTTCCTCGCCGCCGCCTACGAAGACGGACTGGTGGTCGACGCCACGATCGCCCAGTCCGAGGCCCAGCGCGACCAGATGTGGTTCCTGCGCGAGGCGATGGTGTTGTCCCAGAAACCGGAAGGCGCGAGCATCAAGAACGACGTGTCCGTGCCGATTTCTCGCGTACCTCAGTTTATCCGCGCGGCCAACGCGGCCGTCAGCGAACTCTGCCCGGGTGTCCGGCATGTCGCGTTCGGACATGTGGGTGACGGCAACGTGCATTACAATCTGACCCAGCCCGTCGATGCTGACCCCCAGGAGTTCCTCGACCGCTGGGATGAAATCACCGGCCGGGTGGTCGAGATCGCGCTTTCGATGCGCGGCAGCTTCTCGGCCGAACATGGCATCGGCAAGATCAAGGTCCACGATATGGTCGAGCACAAATCGGCAGTGGAACTGGAGATGATGCGTATGATTAAGACCGCGCTCGATCCCAAGGGTCTGATGAATCCCGGCAAGGTTCTCTAGGGGCCGAAAATCCAACAGGAGAAGTTATGTCCGACTACAACGCACCCGTTCAGGACATGCAGTTCATTCTGGAAAATCTCTGCGACATGGATGGTCTGCGTGCATTTCCGGCCTTCACGGAGACAACCGGCGATCTGGTGGAGCAGATTCTCAATGAATCCGCACGCTTCACGGGCGAAGTCCTCGCCCCGCTGAATCAACCGGGCGACCAGCAGACCTCGACCCTGTCCGACAACGCCGTCACAACCCCCGACGGCTTCAGGGAGGCCTATCAGGCCTTCGTCGAGGGCGGTTGGAACGGCACACCGTTCGAGCCCGAGCATGGCGGCATGGGCCTGCCCTGGACAATCACCACGGCGCTCCAGGAGATGTGGCAATCCTCCAACCTGGCCTGGTCCCTGTGCCCGCTGCTGACCATCGGCGCGATCGAATCTCTCGTCGCCCATGGCGCGCCTGAGTTGAAGGAGAAGTTCCTCGAGAAACTGGTCTCCGGCGAATGGGCCGGAACGATGAACCTGACCGAGCCCCAGGCGGGGACCGACCTCAGCCTGCTCAAATCGCGCGCGGAGCGCGAAGGCGACCATTACCGGATCAAGGGCACGAAGATCTTCATCACCTATGGCGAGCAGGATTTCACCGACAACATCATCCATCTGGTGCTGGCCCGGCTGCCTGATGCGCCCCCGGGGGTGAAGGGCATCAGCCTTTTCCTCGTGCCCAAGTTCCTCGTCAATGACGACGGCTCGTTGGGCGAGCGCAACGATGCCTATGCGATCAGCCTGGAGCATAAGCTCGGCATCCATGCGAGCCCGACCTGTGTCATGGCCTATGGCGAAAATGGCGAGGGCGCGGTCGGATATCTGATTGGCGAGGAACATGATGGGCTGCGCTGCATGTTCACAATGATGAACAACGCGCGCCTGAATGTCGGCCTGCAGGGCGTGTCGGTCGCCGAACGCGCGTACCAGCATGCCGTAGCCTATGCCCGCGAGCGGGTCCAATCCGCCCCGGTCGAGGGCGGTGGAGACTCCGTGACCATCATCCAGCATCCGGACGTGCGCCGCATGCTCATGTCCATGCGCGCCCAGACCGAGGCCATGCGGGCGCTCGCCTACTACACCAACGCCGCGCTCGATCGTGCCCGCCATCACGACGACCCCGAGGCACGCGGCTACAACCAGCGCCGCACCGACCTGCTGACCCCCGTGGTCAAAGCCTGGTGCACCGATCTGGGGGTCGAAATCGCCTCCACCGGCGTGCAGGTCCATGGCGGCATGGGCTTCATCGAGGAGACCGGTGCGGCACAGTATCTGCGCGATTCGCGCATCGCCCCGATCTATGAGGGCACGAACGGTATCCAGGCGATCGACCTGCTGGGCCGCAAGCTGATGCGCGACGGGGGCGCGGCGATGGAAGAACTCCTCGCGGAGATCGATGATTTGCCCGAATCCGACGATCCGGAGATCACCGCCCTCATCGCCGAACAGAAGAACGCCAACCGGGTGCTACGCCACGCGACCGAATGGATGCTCGATCCGGCCAACAACGACGTGAACCGGAAGTTCGCCGGCGCCCACGCCTTCCTGCACCTGGCAGGCACGGTCGTCGGCGGCTGGCTGATGACAAGGTCCGCCATTGCGGCAGCGGGTGGCTCAAAAAGCGACGCCAGCCCGGAGTTCCTAGACTCAAAGCGGATTACCGCACGGTTCTACGCCGATCACATCCTGCCGCGTGCCAACATGCATCTGGAGACCATCACCCGGGGCGGAGATTCGGTGATGGCGCTGGCCGAGGACCGTTTCTAGAAATTATTTCCGCCCCTGTGACAGGCGTCACATCGCGTCGTCCCGTCGTCGGATAGATTGACCTCATTGCTCCCTTACCCAGGAAGCAAGCCTCCCCTCCGGGGCGGCGGCCCGACAGTGTCGGACCGCCGCCCCACCCCAATTTCCCTCGTCCCCGATACGACCTGTTAGACTGCCCGAACGGTGATCAATCAGGCCGTGCATTTGGTTGTTGCGCCGCCCGGAAAAATCACTAAAAAGCTCCGACCCGACAATGCCTGCAGGAGTTCCCATGGAATGGCAAACAACGCGTCTGCGGCCGTAGAACCGGTCGATTTCACCGACTATTTCATCCATGAGGATGGCGTCACCTTTGCGGGCCGCCATTTGCTGATCGACCTGTGGGATGCCGAGCATCTGACCGACATCAGCTATATCGAGCAGACCCTGCGCAAGGCGGCCGAGGCCGCGGCGGCCACCGTGTTGGACGTGAAGCTGCATCAATTCTCGGATTCCGGCGGCGTGTCGGGTGTCGCGATCCTCGCCGAGAGCCATATCTCGATTCATACCTGGCCCGAACGCGACTATGCGGCGCTCGACGTTTTCATGTGCGGTACCTGCAATCCGCACAATTCGCTTCCGATCCTGAAAGCCGCATTCAATGCCGGCTCCGTCACCGTGAACGAGACCCGCCGGGGCGTGGTGGCTTGACCGACAAATGGGCCTGGTTCGATGAACCCCTCGGGGTCGGGCTGCAGCTGGGACTAAAGGTCGAGTCCGTTGTCTTCCGCGAGACGACCGAGCACCAGGATCTGGTGATCTACGAGACATCCCAGTGGGGCCGTGTCATGGCGCTGGACGGGATCATGCAGGTCTGCGAGCGCGACGAGTTCATCTATCACGAGATGCTGACCCATGTGCCGATCCTCGCGCACGGCAACGCACGCAACATGTGCATCATCGGCGGGGGCGATGGCGGCATTTTGCGCGAGGCGCTCCGGCATCCCGTGGACCAGGTCACCATGGTCGAGATCGATGCCTCCGTGGTCGAGCTGTGCACCACCCATCTGCCGTCCATATCGAACGGCGCGTTTGACGACCCGCGCACGAATCTGGTGATCGCCGACGGCGCGCGGTTCATCGCCGAGACCGAACAGCGCTTCGACGTGATCATCGTCGATTCCACCGACCCGATCGGACCGGGCGAGGTCCTGTTCACCAGTGAATTCTATAGGCACTGCAAGTCCCGCCTCACCGACGGCGGCATCATTGTCACCCAAAGCGGCGTGACGATGATCCAGGGCGACGAGTTGACCACCACCGTGCGGCGACTGGGCGAACATTTCGCCGATTCCAGCGCCTATATCGCACCGGTACCAACTTATGCCGGCGGCTTCATGGCCTTCGGATGGGGTACGGACAACCCTGACCTGCGCAAATTGCCCACCGATATGCTTGTCGCGCGCTACAAACAGGCCGATATCCAGACGCGCTATTATAATAGCGACCTGCATGTCGGCGCCTTCGCACTGCCGACATACATCGCCGAACATGTGGAGGCCGCCCGATGAGTGACCCAATCAAATTCTATTTCGCCTGCATTTCGCCTTGGTCCTATCTGGCCGTGGACGCGCTGAAAGAGCTGGGAGAGAAACATGGGCGCGAGATCGCCTTCAAGCCCACCCATGTCGGACAGCAATGGCAGAAAACCGGCGCCGGCCGCCCGCTTGGGGATCGCCCCGAAGTGCTGCAGGCCTACCGGCTCGTCGAACTCCCGCGCTGGGCGGCCTGGCGCGACGTGCCGATCAACACCGCGCCCAAGCATTTCCCGGTGCCCTTCCTCCTGTCGTCGGGCGTGATCATCGCGGCCGGGCAGGCCGGTGCCGATATGTATGAGATCACCCGCGCGCTGATGCGGGGTTGCTGGGTCGATGAATTGAACGTCGACGATCCCGGCGATGTCGCCGCTATTGCCGACGGCGTCGGCCTCGACGGCGCGGCCCTCGTCGCGGCGGCCGAATCTGACGCGGTGACCGCCGAACTCCAGGCCAACACGGACGAATCCCTCGCCGACGGCGCCTGGAGCGTCCCGTCGTTCGTCGTCGATGGTGAGTTGTTTTTCGGCCAGGACCGGCTCGAGATGATGGACTGGCGGCTGTCGGGCGCCAGATAGCCGGCTTCAGCCTCCCTTGCGCGACGCGGGCGCCCGGGGATTAACTGTTGCATGGACTTGCTTCTGGAACTGGCGCCGCTCGCCGGCGTCCTGATCGTCACCGGTTGCATCGCAGGCATCCTCGCCGGGTTACTCGGCGTGGGCGGCGGGATTATCGTGGTCCCGGTGCTCTTCACCATGCTCGGCTTGATCGAGATCGACGAATCCGTACGCATGCATGTGGCCGTCGGCACATCGCTGGCCAGTATCGTCATCACATCCGTGATTTCGGCCCGCTCCCACCACCGGCGCGGCGCGGTCGATACCGATCTCCTGAAACGATGGGGCATTTGGATATTGGGCGGTTCCGTCGCCGGAACGCTGATCGCCGGCGCGGTCGACGGACCGGTGCTGAGCATGGTCTTCGCGTTTGTCGCGCTTGCGGTGGCAATCTACATGGCGACGACGTCGGCGGATTTTCGCATTCGGGATTCCCTGCCCGGGGGGATCGCGGGAAGTTCTTCCGGTTTCCTCATCGGCGGCCTGTCCGCGATGATGGGAATCGGCGGCGGCACCCTGTGTGTTCCCTACTTCAACGCCTTCGGATTTCCTGTACATCGCGCGGTCGGCACGGCGGCGGCCATCGGCCTCGTCATCGCGCTCCCGGCCACTATCGGCTTCGTGGCAACGGGCTGGGGCATCCCGGCATTGCCCGAGGCCAGCGTCGGCCATGTGAACCTGCTCGGCCTGGTCCTGATCGCACCCTTTACGTCGCTGACCGCCCCACTCGGCGTGCGGCTCGCCCACCACTTGAGCGCACGCACGCTCAAACTGTTGTTCGCCCTGTTTCTCTTCGCGACCTCGGCCCGAATGATGGTTGCGCTGTTCCTGACCTAGACGACCAGCTCAGCCTGCCCGCGCGTTTCTGGCAAGCCACGCCACGGCATCGGCAAGCGATTCCACGACCGCGTCGGCGCGGGTGCCGGCCGTAGCCTCGGTTCCTTCAACCAGTAGCCGCGTCCCGACACCGCCGTTGATGCCCGCCTCGATATCGGTCTCGCGGTCACCGACGATAGCGGACGCGGCCATGTCGATGTTGAACGCGTCGCGCGCCTTGAACAGCATGCCCGGGCCCGGCTTCCGGTCCGGAGATTCCCGTTTGTAAACGCCGATCCCCTCTTCCGGATGGGTCGGCGAGAAATAGGTTCGCGCAATCTCGATTCCCTTCTCGCGGAACTGTTCCTCCATCCAACCGGTCAGCGCATGAAACTGCTGCTCGGTATAGAGCCCCCGGCCGATTCCGGCCTGATTGGTCACGATCACCAGCAGATAGCCCATATTTTGCGCCGCGAGACAGGCCTCGAAGACGCCATCGCGGAAGATGAAATCCTCGAACCGCCAGATATAACCGCTGTCGACGTTGATCACGCCGTCACGGTCCAAAAAGAGTGCTTTCACCCGATCCTGTGACATTAACGCGATTACCCGGCCGCGTTGCGCACGCGTTCGCGCAGCTGCGAAAGGGTGAAGTTGCTCGCTATCAGTTCCTGGTCGACGACCAGCTCAATCACCGCCGGACGGCCCGCCGCGAGCGCCCGCTCCATCGCCGGCCGGAACTCCTCGGTCTTGGTCACCTGCTCGCCTTGCGCACCGAAGGCTTCCGCCCAGGCGACAAAATCGGGATTGCGGAGATGGGTCGCGATCTCACGGCCCGGATACTCGCGTTCCTCATGCATGCGGATCGTGCCGTACATGCTGTTGTTCGCGATGATTAACACGATCGGCAGATCATGTTGAACCGCGGTGGCGAGCTCGTTGCCGGTCATCAGGATGCCGCCGTCGCCGGCATAGCAGATCACCGGGACGTCCGGGCGCGCAGTCTTGGCAGCGATCGCCGCGGGCATGCCATAACCCATGGACCCGTTCGCCGGTCCCAGCTGCGTCCTGTAGGTTCGGAACTTGAAGAAGCGGCTGGTCCAGCCGGCGAAGTTGCCGGCGTCGGTGGTGATGATCGCCTCGTCGGGCAGAATATCGCGAAGCTGGACGAACAGTTCCGCCGGGTTTAACGGCCCGGGCACATCGGTCGGTACCGTCCAGGCGTCGAAGTCGTCTCGCCCATCCTTGAGCCAGCCGGTCCATCGGCCGGGGTCGAGCTGAATATGCCGGCGCACCTTTGAAACGAACGCGCCAATTCCCGATGCGATCGGTAGATCGGCCTGATACACCCGCCCGAGCTCGGTGTGGTCTGGATAGACATGGATCATGGTCTGATCCGGTCGCGGCGCCTTGACGATGGTGTAGGCCTGAGATGTCGTCTCCCCGAGCCGGGCACCGACGACCAGCAAGAGGTCGGCATCCAGCACGCGCTGCGTGAGCTTCGGGTTGGTATTGTAGCCAAGCTCCCCGACGAAATTCGGGTGATCGTTGTTGAAAATGTCCATCGTCCGGAACGACGACACAGCGGGCAGACCATTCGATTCACAAAACGCCTCGAAATCTGCGCAGATCTCCGCCGACCAGCCGCCGCCGCCGAAGATCACCAGCGGGCGTTCGGCCACCGTCAACAGCTCGCGCATGCGCGCGATATCCTCGTCGCTTGGTTCGGGCGACGCATGGGACATGACCTTCGCATCCGCCACATCGACCTCATCGGTCAGCATATCCTCGGGCAACGACACGACCACAGGGCCCGGCCGACCGCCGGCTGCGACGGAGAAGGCACGCGCCGTGATCTCCGGCATCCGTTCGGCGTCATCCACCTCGACCGCCCATTTGGCGACCGGCGCGAACATCGCCTCGAAATCGATCTCCTGAAATGCCTCACGGTGACGAAATGCGCGCGGCACCTGGCCGACAAACAAAATCATCGGCGAGGAATCCTGCAGTGCGGTGTGGACGCCGATGCTGGCATTGCAGGCTCCGGGACCACGTGTGACGAAGGCGATGCCGGGTTTCCCAGTCAGCTTGCCATATGCCTCGGCGGCATATGCAGCGCCGTTCTCGTGGCGGCAGGTGATGACCCGAACCGAATCTCGAACATCATACAGCGCGTCCAGAGCGGCGAGATAACTCTCCCCCGGCACGCAGAAAACGGTGTCGACCCCATGCAGAAGCAAAGTGTCGACCAAAACCTGACCACCCGTGCGCAATTTGACCCCCCGATACAACTTATTGATATTATTTGATTATTACACCGCGTCTGTTTTCTGACAGTGCATCATGAAGGTTATCATCTTGCGCGGCACCGGAAAACCGGGCGTGTTAGTATCATTGTAGGTTCTCGTGTTTGATCTGCCGCCAGAAAGGCCGAGTGCGTTCATGGTCGCGATTCCAGAATCCCCCAAGGGTCCCACGGTTTATGTGGTGGGTGAACGTCCGATCGACCCACAATTTCGATCGTTGATCGAACTGGGCATGACGAGCCTGAAGATCGAACCCTGCGCCATCGAGGACCTGCAGACCGCACCCGACGTCAGCGCGGCTGACCGCAGTGCAAT
>Ga0070726_10001186_pt1 | contig 27159 bp, 24 predicted proteins | sample tdAd471_FD_67275 | JGI IMG/M metagenome (GOLD analysis project Ga0070726, IMG submission 67275) | Marine sediment microbial communities from the Atlantic coast under amendment with organic carbon and nitrate - tdAd47.1 | ecosystem: Environmental > Aquatic > Marine > Coastal > Sediment | place...
GACTATCACATCGCGACGCTGGATTTTCCGGGTTCCGGGTTCTCAGATAAACCGCTTGATGGCTACAACTACATGTTGGCGGAGAATGCAGAAATCGTTGATTTTTTTGTTCGGGAAGTGGTCGGGTTTGAGGACTTCGCGCTGTATACCCACGATCGGGGAGTGAGTATAGGTCTGGCTTTTCTCGGTAATTACCTGGATAACCCTGATCCGGATTACACCGTTAACTACCACTTTCTGTCCAACAGCGGCATGTTTCTGCCGCTGGCCAATCTGTCGCCCGGACAAATGCGGATGCTCGATATTGATACCGCCGAGCAAATGCTGGCATCCCGTGCAGCCCAACCCAGGCGTACTGAAGGCGAGCCGGAATCACTTGCCTATGCCGATATCTTCGCATTCAATCAAGGCAATATTTCCCTGATCTACGTTGGCCGATACCTGTTGGAACGTCAGGCGAACGAAGTGCGCTGGCTGGAGAATCTGCCGCGCAGTCCGGTGCCGGTTGCCTATCTTTGGGGACTGGCAGATAACGTGAATCCTATTCGAATTGCCAATCATGTCTGGGATACGTACCTGAATGACAGAGAGGTGAAAAGCAGTTTCTGGGTTCTGCCAACGGCCGGGCACTATCCGCAGCGCGACAACCCCGAAGAAGTCGCGAAGATAGTCCGCATGGCGCTGAACGGCCAAATACCCGACCGCGACGTCGAGGATCAATTCATGCGAAGTTATGGCCCAAGCAGGTCCACCGAAGATGCCGTGTACGTGGGACATTCAATAATCGAGGAACTGGATTTCCCCAGCTCCATCGAATACACACCGTCAGGTTATCGTGTCTTAGATTAAGGAACTTCCATACTTAATCAGAGGTTTCCAAGTGCGCACTACCTGCTGCCGTGGAACATAAGGCCCTAAAATTGCTTCTATGGCCCTCTTAAAACAGGCTGCTTGTGCAGGGAAAGTTCAGGTCCTCGCAGTCAGCTCAGGATGGGTTAATTGTCATCCAGGTCAAAGAGTCACGGTTAAGGAAGTGCTTTCAGTAATACCTGGCGGGCCAGAACTTGTGCCGCAATAATACTCCGCGAAAAAGTCAGCATGACCATAAGAAAAGATCTCAATATATTCCCGGTCTGGGTCAATTTCCAGCATACCTTCCTGAGACAGCACTTAAACTATTACAGGAATTTCTGGAATAAAATTCCCAACTTCATCGAAGGCTTCAATGATGAAGTCTTCAAGGTATATTCTATCGCCTGGTCTGAGGTCGGGATTTGATAGCCGGATATCCAGCGACGAAGGTGTGGATGCCTGGACACATTCCTGTCCTTCCTCATTGAGGCTGCCCATGATGAGATAAGCTGAATTACCTGGTTCGCTTGCAGAATAACCGAAAGCCAGATCCCAGCTGTGTAGGGTACAAAGATAGGCAGCACCGGTTGACTCTACGCAAGTAGTGAAAGCGCTAACCCGGCTTTCTTGTTGCGCCATGCCAGTGTTTGCAAAAATTGCGCAAAATGTCAGAAAACCAGGAATCGAGAATTTGCAGTGGCGAATACATCGGTTCATTGCTGCTTCGTCCTCAGTTGGATTGATCGGATTGAAAGGACTCAACGGGAATTTCGTCCGCTGTTATACGTCCAACTTCATCAACGTAAGGTAAAACGTGGAGAAGTGTTTCGTTAAGTAGGGCTCTGAAACCGGATGATTCCTGTAAGTAGAGGCCATAAATATAAGTTTCTCCATATCTTGCGACGTGCTTTGCCTGATAGCCGACAATAGAGATACGGGTAAGCAGTTCGAAGTCCGACATGCTGAACCCTCTGGACACGAGATCAGTTGGGGAATCCACTTCAACCAGCCATTGGGGCGAGTTTTGCGTATTGGGGCTTCCAACCAGGCGTATCAGAACATGAGGCTCTGCCCACTCCAATCCCGTGATTACACCACTAAAGTGGGTCAGCGCAGCCAGATCCCCATAGGGATTTATCTCATGATGAGCATAGCTGCTACCTGCGAAAAAGGTGATAAAAACCAGAGCAACATAGTTCTTCATGTCTGACTCCTAAGGAACCTCTGGATAAGTATGGAAATACTCTGGCTTTCAAGGGAGTTCACTGACGAGGCGCCTTGCCGCCGGCATGTGCCGGCCTGTCTAGATGAGGGAACCCTTCTAAGCCAACAAGGGCCGCGGGCTCGCCTGCAAGCCCCGACAGAGTCCCGCAGAGCACTTTCATACTTAATCAGAGGTTCCCTAGTATCGCTTTTGATCTTGCTGTATACAACACGGATTTCAAGCAACGCCTGTGTGCGTAAATATTTTTTACAGTCATCGTTGATTTTCTGTCGCTGCCCATTGAGAGCTGTGTTGATTCCTCCGTTCAAACAGCAACCGGATAGCGCGTTCTCGGTACTCGGTTGAATATCTTGTGCCTTTTTTCATAAGCGTCTATCCTCTCCAGAATTAGAACTACCGGTAATCCCGATTCTGTGCCGGACGTTATGTTTCAAGCAGGGATCACCGCCAGTGATTTACTTTGATATAGACGACACGCTTCTCGACTACAAGAGATCACAGGAACTGGCAGCTCGAGAGTTCGCAGATATTTACTCAAATCATATTCGCGATCAAGATGCTTTCGTTGCTGAGTGGGACAGGATCACTGAGCAGCATATGGCGCGCCGAAACCTGAGGTTGCAATCTTCAAGCTAGGGGCGGAGCGCGCTGGGAAGCTTCCAGGTGCATGCTGGTATATCGGCGACGACTACAAGGTCGACTACCACGCCGCCAAGGACGCTGGGTATCGATCCCTTTGGCTCAATAGGAAAAATAGTCCAGAGTATTGTGAGAGCCAATGCAAGGATCTACATGGACTCGTTGGTCGGGTGTTGGAAATATAACAATTACATACAATGCGCGCCTTCGGCGCTGGACGCAGCTAGCGCTGCGCCGCTGATGAAAAGGCGTTATGAAACGATACCATGGCTATCAAAAACCTGAATATTCGTGCTCTATCTATGGATGACTGGGAAACATATAAGTCTCTGCGGCTCAGCTCAATGAGTGATTCGCCTGATTCCTTCGGAGCAACCTTAGACCGGGAGACTAGTTACCCCGATGAAGAATGGCTGTCCCGGCTGGATCCATTGGATCGTGCTGCAACCGCATTGCCCCTTGTAGCAGAAATTGAGGGCACACCCGTTGGTTTAGCCTGGGGGCTCGTTCATAAGCAGAGTTCCAAAGAAGCGCATATATATCAGATGTGGGTAAAACCTGAAGCTAGAAACAAAGGTATAGGCCGCAAGTTAGTCGAAACGATAATTTCATGGGCGCGGGACTCCCAACTCACGTCACTTGCTCTCTCGGTAACTACGACGAATAATGCTGCGGTTTCACTATACGAATCAACTGGCTTTGTATCCATAGGTGAGGCTGAACCACTCCGACCGGGTTCGACACTTAAGGCACAGCCAATGGTCTTAAAACTGAAAGACAATATTGCGTAGCAATGAATTCAAAGCGGGTCGTAGCACTACGCGCTACACCGCTTAACAAGTGCGACACATATTCAACAGTGCATCAGCTAAAATTAGAAACAGAAAGGTTAGCCCTCCGTGGTTACGACCTGGATGATGCGGAACGAGTCGCAGAGCTTGTGGGCAATTATGAAGTTGCAAAAACAACTCAGAATATCCCTCACCCGTATTCCTTGGAAATGGCGAAAAATTGGATCAGCTCGCACACTCAAAGTCTCAATGAAGGCGATAGGATTGCGTACGCTATTCTGGTAAAAGATCCAAGGGAACTAGTAGGGACTGTAAGTCTTATTAATATCCAAGAATGCCAAGCTAGCCTGGGTTACTGGATTGGCCAACCATATTGGGGAAAGGGATATTGCACCGAAGCCGTTTCAGCGATATTAGATTACGCATTTGCCGAGCTTGGTATAGAGAGAGTGTACGCCGATCACTACTCGAACAATCCAGCATCAGGGAAAGTAATGGCTAAGAACGGAATGCAGTATATTGGCCAGAGAGATGCGATTGACAGGAATGGCAATATAGTTAAGATCAACAGATACGAAATTTTCAACACGTAACAATGAGATCAACGAGGAAGCTGCGAGCGGCTCTCATTATTCACACCCTGGCTTCATAAAGTGATACTCGGACCCCGGCTAAATAGAGAAGGTGACTGCGAAGCGATTCTGCGTACTTTGCCCAAGTGGTTCGGTATAGAGGCCACCATCAATATAGTGGCGCAATAGGAAAAAAATTTCTCAGCTGATAAGGTAATGAAAATAGTCAGGTTCAATGTCAGCTTCGCGGCCGAAAGTAGTCTCTGTCGATTGATGAACCAAAGCTAATAATAAATTAACATGAAGCCCAATCTGTGATAGAAGCAATCGCCACACTGATAACAACTACATTCCTTTTACTGGGTTCGCCGGGGCCGGCACCTCTTGCGCTAGCTGCGACCGGCGCGAGTCACGGCTTTAGAAACGGGATTCCTTTTCTAGCGGGCATACTTGCCGGATTAGCCGTAGCAATAGTTGGAGCAATCGTGGGGCTGGCTACATTATTTGCAAGCTTTCCAGAGCTTCGCGTAACCATACAGATACTTGGAAGTGCTTACATTTGCTACATAGCGTTTAAGATCGCAACTGCGCCGATAATCGATAGTGATGCAGGTCCTAAAATCGGTGCTCCAGGTTTCGCTGATGGATTTATCCTGAATTTGCTGAATCCAAAAGCTTACGCAGCATTTCTTGCCATTTTTTCCGGCCTTCTTCTCCCGCTGATGGAAATTACACTCAGTTTTCTAGCCACAGGAATCATTTGTTTTTTAGTGGCGGTTATTGTTGATATTCTGTGGTTATATTTCGGTGACCTATTGAGACCGCTATTTCGAAAACCTCGAGAAGCACGAATATTGCGTTCTACATTCGCAATACTCATGGTCGCAGCCGTTCTTCTGACTTTTAGTTTGTAAGCCACTTTTTGCGACTGCTTTTAAGTCAATTTCGAAAGTAGAATCACGTTAATCGTAGTGCCGGTTTGAACCCTAACCGGTCATTAGAGGGAGTTCGTTATGATAGTAAAAAAGCTATGGATCGGACGAATCTTGCAATCGCTGACAATGATTAATGCTACGCGAGAGTATTGACTATGCGGACGGATACGTGAGAGCAAAGTGATGTCGCTTTGGACAAATTGGCTTAAGAGAAGAGCTAAGCGCGATTTAAACGAATCGAAACTTCGTGATATATCCTTGTGCAATGGATCGACTATCACCGCCAGAGTAGTCGTCGAGATTTATGCTGACTGGAACAATGAAAATACAAAGTCTATCGAGTACTTGAAAGACAAGTTTGTGGTATTGATAGGGATCTATCGGCAACAGAGCGGTACTTATACGGCACAACAATCAATCCAAAATATAGCGATTTTCATCAGTACCGATGAAATCAGGGAAGCCATTGAATCTATCCCTCAATTAAATGAAGTACACCATTTTGGGGATTTAGATTCTGCCACTCAATGGATACTCCAGGGAGAGCTAATTCGCAGTGAAAGCTTGGCCGCACTCTTTAATGAAGGTATAGAAAACCACAGGTCTAGCTGATCGCAGAGGTGGATTCGAGGTCGGGAGCGGAAGTAGAGCCACAACAATTGTAGTACCGGATAGAACCATTTCCGGACGGTCGCCGAAATCGCCACTCAGTGATTTTTCAAGCAGACTGTGCGACCGCTAACGCCTAGAAGCAGTTACTCGCCTGACCCAACAGTTAGCCATTGACCTAACTATATAGCATGGTTATAGTTAGCTGTATGGATAACAATAACACTGCTCTAGATTCCGTCTTTCACGCCCTGGCAGATCCCACACGTCGAGCAGTGATTCAGCAGCTTGGCCGAGGCTCGGCAACCGTCAGTGAATTGGCTGAGCCCTTCGATATGGCCCTCCCGTCGTTCATGAAACACATCCGTGTCCTTGAAGCATCCGGGCTAATCGGCTCAAAGAAAGTTGGACGGGTGAGAACCTGCAAAATCAAACAGAAGCGATTAACTACGGCTGAAAAGTGGATCAACGAGCAACGCGCCCTGTGGACCGGACGCATGGATCGGCTTGCTGCATTCGTCGAAAACGATTTAGAAAGGGAAGAGTTATGAGCAAGACGGACAAAGACTTAACGGTCTCTCGAGTTATCAAAGCACCACGCGAGGCTGTGTGGAAGGCGTGGAAAGAACCTGAGCGTTTTGTGAAGTGGTGGGCGCCCGCGCCGGTTGTGACAACATCTAACAAGCACGAATTCTTCACCGGCGGTGGCTTCGACACTTCGATGAAACTTGAGGACGGCACGGTCATGGAAGGCGGCGAAGGTTGTTTCCTAGAGGTCATCGAGAACGAACGAATCGTATTCACTGACGCGCTACAAGGTGGCTGGCGTCCAAACGAAGAAGCGTTCTTCTCTGCTGTCATTACCCTGGAAAAACATCCCGAAGGAACTCTATACACGGCGACTGCACTGCACAAGAACGATGATGATCGCCAGGCGCATGCGGAAATGGGCTTCCTGGATGGCTGGGGTACGGCGCTCGATCAGCTCGCAAAGATGGTGGAGGAGTAGATCAATGACTGAACATTCCGAAAATTGCGCGTCAGAATGGACGGCTTTCCCATTGGATAGAGAAATCGTCATAGCTCGCGTTGTAGACGCAGACCGCGACACAGTATTTCGCGCATGGACCGATCCATCGCAGATTATTCAGTGGTTTGGACCCGATGGGTTTCGTATCGATTCCCACGAATGCGACATAAGAACCGGTGGCAGATGGCGCTTTGACATGATTGCACCGGACGGCACCCGTCACTCCAACCGCATGGAGTTTCTAAGACTGGAGACGCCACACTTGCTTGAAGCCATTCACGGCACAGACGTTGACAACGACCCGGAACGTTTTCGGCTGCTGGTTACCTTCGACGAACAAGACAACGGCAGAACGGTTGTCACCTTGCGTCAGATGCACCCGACACGGGAGCGTCGTGACAGGGTCATTGGCTTTGGTGCGGCGGAGTATGGTGCTGAGACATTGGCGAAACTTGCACATCACGTCGCGGGAAATTCCTGACCGCCTGCTTATTAGGCGGAAGCAGACATCGGGGGAATACGAATTATCAGCAGTAGCGGACTGTTTTGTGCGACCGCAAAGAAGCCGGAAGCCGAAGTAGATTCACAGGAAATGTAGTACCGCTTAGAACCCGAAGCGGACTTTCTCCTAATGAATTTATCGAGTATTTTTAAGGAGAGTCTTGCAAGTCCCGGCGTACTTTGAAGAATCAAGGTCACTAACTGAAAGATGGGATATTTCTCTTTGGCCAAATATTAGAGTACTCCGGTGAATCGAACAGGAATCAGCATAGTACTATTGCGAATCGCTTCCATAGCCATACCAATTATGGCGATAGTAATAGGGGTCGCCGTAGGGGGGGGGCGGTAGGATGGCCGTCTCTACCTCTTTTAATCCCCCGTTAATGGGGTAGAGCCGCCGGAATGGACCCTGGTTTTATTGGTGGGCCTGGAAGGACTCGAACCTTCGACCAACGGATTATGAGTCCGCTGCTCTAACCAACTGAGCTACAGGCCCCTTGATGCCGGGGGTGGTGGGGTTGTGCTGTTCTTCTCTGTTTTCTTGTCACTTCGGTTCCGGCTGCCCACCAGGGGGCATTGGAAAACCAAGACGCGCATTATATGCGGCCCCCGGGTGCTTGCCAACATCGGTGGCGGGACGATGGGCGTCTCCCGCCCAGCAAGCCCGGAGTGGCAGGCAGTACCGGTAAAGAAGGCCTGGTAAAGGAGGCCCGGTTGATGTGCAAGTGCGGGGCTGTCCCAAACACGCTATGATGACGGTCAGGACGCCGATGTCCCATAACTAACCCCAACTGCTCAATTCACCCGGCGTCCAATCGAGGAGATTAATGTTGACTCAATTCCACAGAATTACGGCGCTGCTGGTGCTGTCGCTGTGCAGCTCGCTGGCGAGTGCGCAGGCAGTAACGGTGCTGTACGGCGATCGCGTCGTCGAGTTGCAGGAAACCCTGCCCGACGCCACGGATCTCTGGGTGAAACCGGCTGATCTGACGCGTATCAATGATTTCGAACTGAAACCGGAAGGTGCCTGTTTCGAAGCCCTGTGTATTCCCGTGTTGCAGGATCGCGACAGCGAGATGTTCATCACCCGTCAGGGTCAGGGCTGGTTCAACGTGACCGAGCTGGCTGACAAGGTGCGGCAGGCCTGGGTGGCAGACTACGACGATGCCATCTGGAGCTTTGGCGAGATGCCGGTGAAGCGGCAGAGTTTTCTGCGCGGCGGCAAGGCACCGGATTTCGAATTGCCTGATCGCGATGGCAACCCGGTGCGGCTTTCTGATTTTCGCGGCAAGAAGGTCCTGCTGTTAACCTGGGCCTCGTGGTGAGGATGTCGACTTGACGTGCCCGTGTGGCAAGTGATTTACGACGAACTCAAAGACCAGAATTTCGAAATTATTTCAGTAGCCCAGGACTCCGGTGGCGAAGCGGCCGCAGGTCCTATTTACGACGATGGCAACGTAACCTATACCGCCATCATTGATGTGAATCATCACATCAGCGCGCTTTACAACCTGGTTAATGTCCCGTCAGGGGTATGGATCGACGAGGAAGGCAATATCGCCCGTATCAACGAGGGTACCTACGCCAAGGTGCATGCCAACGGTGCCTTTGGTACCGACGACTACGTGCCCATCGTGCGGGACTGGGTTGCCAAGGGAGCCGAGAGCGAGTACGTCTGGGATCGCAACCGGGTGCGGGAAAACATCGTGCAGCGCACGCCGGAAGCGGAACGTGCCCAGCCGGCGTTTCGACTGGGAACTCATTACTTCACCAGTGGCAATGATCAGAAGGCGGAGCAGTACTGGACCATGGCCCAGGAACTGGATCCCACCAGCTGGAATTACCTGCGCCAGGACCTGCAGTACGAGGACGGCGGTTCGGCAGGACCGGAGTGGCGGGCCCGGCGCGACCGGATAGAAAGTGCCGGTGGTACCTACTATAAACCGCTGGATATCGAGCCAACTGAGTCGCCGGTTGAATGACCGATGGCCTGGTTGAACAGCCAGGCTGACAGGCATGTGCAACAGGCAGGTCAAAAAGCCTGGCAGGTCAGGAACGTCAAAGAAAGTTGGCGGAATGGCCTGTCACAAGCCTGACCAGCTAAAGCCAAATAAAAGCCAAATAACAGCCAAATAAAAAAAGGGCGCAATCAGCGCCCTTTTTTTATGTGTGTCTGCAGTGCCGGCCCGGTAGTAAGCCGGCGCCTGGCTCCTGGATGTGGTTATTCGTCCAGGAAGCTGCGCAGGTGATCCGAGCGGGTCGGGTGGCGCAGTTTGCGCAGGGCCTTGGCCTCGATCTGGCGGATGCGTTCCCGGGTGACGTCGAACTGCTTGCCCACTTCCTCCAGGGTATGGTCGGTATTCATGTCGATACCGAAACGCATGCGCAGCACCTTGGCTTCCCGGGCGGTAAGGCTGCCCAGCACTTCCCGGGTGGCTTCCCGCAGGCCTTCGTCGATGGATGAATCCACCGGTGAATCCACCGTGGCGTCCTCGATGAAATCGCCCAGGTGGGAATCCTCGTCGTCGCCGATGGGGGTCTCCATGGAAATGGGTTCCTTGGCGATCTTCAGCACGCGACGAACCTTGTCCTCGGACATTTCCATGCGCTCGCCCAGTTCTTCCGGCGTGGGGTCACGGCCTTTTTCATGAACCATCTGCCGGGAAATCCGGTTGAGCTTGTTGATGGTCTCGATCATGTGCACCGGGATACGGATGGTGCGGGCCTGGTCCGCGATGGAACGGGTGATGGCCTGACGGATCCACCAGGTTGCATAGGTGGAGAACTTGTAGCCGCGCCGGTATTCGAACTTGTCCACGGCCTTCATCAGGCCGATATTGCCTTCCTGGATCAGGTCCAGGAACTGCAGACCGCGATTGGTGTACTTCTTGGCGATGGAAATAACCAGTCGCAGGTTGGCTTCCACCATTTCTTTCTTGGCCCGCCGGGACTTGGCTTCACCGATGGACATCTGTCGGTTGATGTCCTTGATCTCGGCGATGGTCAGTCCGTTTTCCTCTTCCATCAGGCGCAGTTTCTTCTGCGAGCGCACCACCTCGTTCTTGACGTTGACCAACAGTTCCGAATAGGCCTTCTTGGCCTTGATGTGCTGGTCGATCCACTTTTCGTCGATCTCGTGACCGGGGAAGGTCTCGATAAACACCTTGCGGGGCATTTTCGCGCTGCGTACGCACTGCGTCATGATGGCCCGCTCGTGGCGGCGCAGCCGCGTCAGGACGGCGCGGATGTGACTCAGCAGCGGATCGAACTGCTTGGGTGTCAGCTTGAAGCACTTGAACAGATCGCCCAGCTTGTCCAGTTCCTCGGCGGCCTTCTTGTGCCCCCGGCCGTTCCTGGCTACCGCGGCGGCGGCCTTTTCGTACTGCTTGCGCAGCTCGGTAAACCGCACCCTGGCTTCTTCCGGATCCGGACCGGTGGGGGCATCGTCGTCATCGTCATCGTCGATGGAGTTGTCATCGTCGTTGTTGTTCGCCTTGGACGACACGGGCACCTGGACGTCCGTGTTCGGCAGGGGGATCTCGTCATCGTCGCCGGGTTCCTGGTAGCCGGTGATCAGCTCGTTCAGGCGTCGTTCTTCCGCTTCCACCAGGGCGTATTCGTTGAGCACGTGCTCAACGGTCCCGGGAAAATGAGCCATGGCCTTCATCAGCTCGCGAATGCCTTCCTCGATGCGCTTGGCGATGACAATCTCGCCTTCGCGGGTCAGCAGCTCCACCGTGCCCATTTCCCGCATGTACATGCGCACCGGGTCGGTAGTGCGGCCGGCCTCGTTTTCCACGGCAGCCAGTGCGGCAGCCGCTTCCGCCGCGGCCACTTCATCCTCGGTGCCGACGTCGTCTTCGTCTTCGTTCATCAACAGCGAATCGGTATCCGGTGCGGTTTCGAACACCTTGATGCCCATGTCGTTGATCATCTGGATGATGTCTTCGACCTGGTCGGGATCTGAAATCGATTGCGGCAGATGGTCATTGACCTCCGCATAGGTCAGGTAACTCTGTTCCTTACCTTTCGCTATCAGAGACTTGAGGCTGGATTGCGGAGTATTGGTATCAGACATAATTTCCCGGGTTTGTGGTTGCTAGAGAGTTGGTTGCCTGCGGTTGACAGCGCCAAAGGCACTGCCAGGGCCAACCTGGCAGCAGGACGATGACAGCCATTTCTGTCTGAAAAACAGCCGGCCATTGTACTGGGTTATTGGCAGTCCTGTACAGAGGTTTAGACCGGTCTGCCAGCTATTTGGTTCGCATCGGCGCATGGCGCTCCGGCGCCCCTGACGGTCAGCTGGTCTCGCCGGACTCCGGGCGGTTGCCCAGCCGGTTCCGCAAGGTCTGCACGGTTTTGTCGATATCCGCCTTTTTCCGCTCATCTGACAATATCCTGTCAATAATCTGCCTGAATTCGTTCTCAATGCCGTCCCTGGGCGTGATCTTCTCGTCCCGCAACAACCGGGTCAGGCGGTTACCCACCGGCGAGTCGTAGAAATAGCCCAGCATGGCGTAGGTACTGATAGTGGGGTCCCCCCGGACCAATTCAATCAGGTCCAGCAACATGCGGGAATTGTCGCCATCGAGGTCGGCCAGGGGGCTGAGGTCCTCGTCCAGGGTAAGGGCGATCTCCGGCTTGGCCAGGATCAGTTCGATGGCCTTCAGGCTCCAGGATTTTTTGTTTCCCGGCGGCTTCTTTTCCGGCGGGCGCCCGGCGCTGGTACCCCGACGCTGCCATTCCTGCAGGTGTTCCGGCGCCTCGGCGGCCTGGTTCCGGCCGGCAGCATCCTGTTCGCTGCCCATGAGGCTGTTCAGTTCTGACTTGCTCACCCCCACCAGCTCGGCCAGCCGGTCCCGCATCAACTGGCCGAACAGGCCCTTGGGAAACTGCTTCAGCAGGGGCCGTGCCAGTTGTCCCAGCCGGGCACGGTCGGCGATGTCGTCCAGGTCCAGGTCGGCGGACAGCTTGTCGAAAAAATAATCAGCCAGGGGCACGGCATTGGTCACGCGCTGGTTGAACCTGTCCGTGCCGATCTGACGCACCAGGCTGTCCGGGTCCTCGCCCTCCGGCAGGAACAGGAAGTTCACTTCCCGACCGTCTTCCATCTGCGGAATGCTCACCTGCAGTGCCCGCCAGGCGGCATTGCGGCCGGCATCGTCGCCATCGAAACAGAACACCACTTCATTCACCAGGCGGAACAGCCGTTGCAGGTGGCTGGCACTGCAGGCGGTACCCAGGGTGGCCACGGCGTTGTGGATGCCGGACTGGGCCAGGGCGATGACGTCCATGTAGCCTTCGACGATGATGACGCGGTCCAGCCGCTTGTTGGTCCGCCGTGCCTCGTACAGCCCGTAGAGTTCGCGGCCCTTGTGAAATACCGCGGTTTCCGGCGAGTTCAGGTACTTGGGCTTGTCGTCACCAAGCACCCGTCCGCCAAAACCGACAACCTGACCCCGGCTGTTGCGGATGGGAAACATGATACGGTTGCGGAAGCGGTCATAGTAGCCGGGTTCCGACGCGTCTTCCCGGGACGCAGCGTCGTTCTCCGGGCCAGCCTGCCCGGCGCCGGAACGGCCGGTTGTGGCGTCGCTCGTGTTGTCGTTTCTGGCTTCCCTGCTGATGATCAACCCGGCGTCCAGCAGCAGCTTGCGCGCTTCTTCGGTGTCGCCCAGCCGGGCAAGCAGGTTGTCCCAGCCCGGGGGCGCGTAGCCCAGCATGAAATCCCGGGCGATGGTGCCGCTGAGACCCCGGGCTTTCAGGTAGTCGACGGCTGCCTGTCGGTTGTCATGCTGGCGCAGCTGTGCCTGGTAGAAGCGATTGGCCTGGTCCAGCTGTGCCAGCATCAGGGCCGCGCGGGATTGGCGTACCTGCTCGGTCCGGCTGGTCGCCTCCCGGGGAACATCCAGGCCATAGTCGGCAGCCAGCGCTTCCACCGCCTGGGGAAAGTCGAGATTGTCGAAATTCATCAGGAAGCCGATAGCGTTGCCGCCGGCGCCACAGCCGAAACAGTAGTAAAACTGCTTATCGGGTTCGACGCTGAAGGACGGCGATTTTTCCTGGTGAAAGGGGCACAGGCCGGAGTAGTTCTTGCCGGTTTTGCGCAGCTTCACCCGCTTGTCCACCACGTCGACGATATCCGCCCGACTGAGCAGGTCGTCGATAAACGCTTGGGGAATCAGTCCGGCCATGGCGACAAGGGGTTTCGATCTTAACGGTTCAACAGCGAAAGGGATTGGCGGACCGGCTGGTTACGGTCAGCCGCCGAAGGTGCCATCTGGCGGGAATCGTAGTTTACCCCGGGGCATGGCGCAAGATTTTCGCGGAATGGTGGACCGACCTGCACCGGGAACCGCCTGTCGGGATCCTGGCAGCGGCCCGTTGGCCCCGGCCGGCGGCAAGGGAAGGTGGCCTGGTGACGGCAGGGACTCAGGGCAGGGTATTGTCAGCCCAGTCGGGCCTTGATCTTCTTGCTGACTTCACCCATGTCGGTGCGACCCTGGACCTGGGGCTTCACCACCGCCATGACCTTGCCCATGTCGCGCATGGACTCCGCCCCGGTTTCGCCGATGGCGGCCTCGATAATGGCATCCAGCTCCGCGTCGTCCAGTGCTTCCGGCAGGAATTCCTGCAATACGGTTATTTCGCGGCTTTCCTGGTCGGCCAGGTCCTGGCGGTTGCCGTCTTCGTACTGCCTGATGGAGTCGCGGCGCTGTTTGACCATCTTGTCCAGAATCGCCGTGATCCTGGCGTCATCCGGTTCGATGCGTTCGTCGACTTCCACCCGCTTGATATCCGCAAGGGCCAGCCGCAGGGTACCCAGGCGTTCCCGGTCCTTGGCCCGCATGGCCTGCTTCATCGCTTCGGTAAGCCGCTGTTTGAGGGCGCTGTCCGCCATGGTGGTTTCCGTTAAACTGACAGTTCAGGCCGGAGCCCGACACGGGCCGGCACGCCGGGGAGGCGTGACCGGGTGATAGTCCAGGGCTGGTTCACACTGATCTTGTATCAGTGTGAACAGGCGCCTAGTACAGGCGCTGGGTCTTGCGGTTTTCCCGCTGCACTTTCTTCAAGTGCCGCTTCACCGCTGCTGCCGCCTTGCGCTTGCGTACGGCAGTCGGCTTTTCGTAGAACTCTCTGCGTCGCACTTCGGCCAGGATACCGGCCTTTTCGCAGGAGCGCTTGAAGCGCCGGAGGGCGACGTCAAAAGGCTCGTTCTCTTTTAACTTGACTTGGGGCATGTAAAAAATCACCTACTCTGTTTCAGGCCAATTCGAAAGGGCGCATATGGTAATGCGCAACCCGGCCAATTGCAAAGAAAAAACCGACAGTAAGCGGGGTTTTCCAGGGTGTCTGGACGATTGCGCATGCTTTTCGGGCAGAACAGGGTAAACTTGGCGGCCTGATGAGAGTTCTGGGTATAGAGACGTCCTGCGACGAAACCGGTGTCGCCATTTACGACAGTGACCGCGGCCTGCTGGCGGATTGCCTGTACAGCCAGGTGGAACTGCATGCCCGCTATGGCGGCGTGGTGCCGGAGCTGGCATCCCGGGACCACGTACGCAAGACCCTGCCCCTGGTGCACGAAGCCCTGGCCAAGGCCGGGCTGGACCTGGGGGATCTCGACGGCATCGCCTACACCGCTGGCCCCGGCCTGGTGGGTGCGCTGCTGGTCGGCGCGTCCATCGCCCGGGGGCTGGGCCTGGGCCTGGGCATACCCACCCTCGGTGTACATCACATGGAGGGACACCTGCTGGCTCCCATGCTGGAGGACGACCCACCGCGGTTTCCCTTTGTGGCCCTGCTGGTATCCGGTGGACACACCCAGCTGGTACAGGTGGAGGGCATCGGTGGGTATCACCTGCTGGGCGAGTCCCTGGACGATGCCGCCGGCGAAGCCTTCGACAAGGTGGGTAAAATGCTGGGCCTGGCGTACCCCGGCGGACCCCGGGTGGCTGCCCTTGCCGCCGACGGCACCCCGGGTGCCTATGAATTTCCCCGTCCCATGGTCAACCGACCGGGCCTTGACTTCAGTTTCAGTGGTCTGAAAACCTTCGTCCGTAACACCATCGATGCCCGGCGGCACGCCGATGGTGAGCTGGACCGACAGGCCATGGCGGATATCGCCCGTGCCTTCGAGGACGCCGTGGTTGCCACCCTGGTCATCAAGTGCCGGCGGGCCCTGGAACACACCGGGCTGGACACGCTGGTTATCGCCGGCGGGGTAAGCGCCAATCAAAGCCTGCGCGCGGGGCTGGCTCGAATGGTCGGCCAGTCGGGGAGCCGTCTCTATTACGCCCAGCCCCGGTACTGCACCGATAACGGCGCCATGATCGCCTATGCCGGGTGTCAGCGGTTGCTGGCAGGTGCCCGGGACGACCTGGTGATAACTGCCAGGCCCCGCTGGCCGCTGGACACCCTGGAACCGGTTACCCCGCCAGCCTGACCGGGGACAAGGAACATCAGCCCATGGATATCGTTTACATACACGACCTGGAAATCGAGACCATCATCGGCATTTACGACTGGGAACGGGAAAAGAAGCAGGTGGTGCGGCTGGACCTGGAAATGGGCACCGATATCCGCCCGGCTGCCCGGGACGATGACATTAAGCTGGCCCTGGACTACAAGCGGGTCGCCAAGCGCCTCATCGCCCATGTCAGTGCAGCGGACTGCTTCCTGGTTGAAACCCTGGCCGAAGACATCGCCCGCATCGTCGTTGAGGAATTCAGCGTGCCCTGGCTGCGGCTGCGGCTGGGCAAGCCCGGTGCCGTCACCGGATCACGGGAAGTCGGCGTGGTAATAGAACGCGGCGACAAGCGCTGAGACGTGGCGGCCATGGCACTGGTGACCCTCAGCCTGGGAAGCAATATCAACCCTGCGTTCAATATTCGCCAGGCGGTGACGGCGCTGGAAAGCCGTTACGGGCCGCTGCGGGTTTCACCGGTGTACGAAAGCGAGGCCGTGGGTTTCGACGGGAACAATTTTCTCAACCTGGTCATCGCCATGGACATCGACGACAGTCTCGAAGACCTGGCGGGAACGCTGAAGTCCATCGAGGACCGTCAGGGCAGGGACCGGTCCACCAGCCGGTTTTCCGGACGGACCCTGGATATCGACATACTCACCTTCGACGACCTCACCGGGACCCACGCCGGCATGGAACTGCCGCGGCCGGAAATCACCGAGCACGCTTTCGTGCTGCAGCCCCTTGCCGACCTGTTGCCCCGGGCCCGTCATCCGCTGATCGGCAAGACCTACGAGCAGCTGTGGTCGGAGTTCCAGCGGCAGGGCAGCCGCAACCAGCGGCTGTGGCAGATTCCGTTCCAATGGCAGACAGCGTGACCGCCGGGATTGCCTCCCCAAGCCGCATCCGCCGGTCACACTGAAAGCGGGTGACCAGGAATGCCCCCGGACGACCGCGGCCAACCCGTCAGCATCCGAATTTGACTACAGGTTCAGGCGACGTCCACCATCCACCCGGATAACCTCGCCGGTTACATAACTGGCTTCGGCAGCCAGAAAATAGACGGCTTCGGCGATATCCTCCGGTCTGCCGGTAGTGCCAAGTGGCACTTTATCAAGTACTGCCTGGTGGGCGGCGGAGGCCTCGGCATCCAGTTCGTCCTCCGGCCACAAAATGGCCCCGGGGGCGACGCCATTGACGCGGACATCCGGGGCCAGTTCCAGCGCCAGGGAACGGGTCATGGCCTGCAGCCCGGCCTTGGCAATACTGTATACCGGATAATTCCGCAGGGGATGATCGACGTAGATATCCAGCAGGTTGACGATGGCACCATGGTGCCTGCGCAAGCCGTCGGCCAGGGACTGGCAGAGGAAAAATGCGCTGCGCAGATTGCTGTCTATCAGTTCATCCCACTGACCCTGGGTGGCTTCGCCCAGTGGTGTCGGGTAAAACGACGAGGCGTTGTTGACCACCACGTCCAGTCGGTTGAATGCCAGCGGGGCCTGCCGTGCCAGCGTTGTCACCTGGTGTTCCAGGGTCAGGTTGGCCTGCAGCACCAGCGCCGAGTGCCGGCGTCGGCGGTTGAGGTCACCGGCCAGGCGGCCGGCGGCCTGCAGGGAGTTATTACAGTGGATGATGACCGAGTAACCCTGGTTGTGAAACTTTTCCACGATGGCGGCGCCGATGCGACGGCCGCCGCCGGTGACCAGGACGGTGGGCGGCGGGGAGTAACTGCTGTCGTTGGCTGAACCGGCCCGGCGAATACGCGTCGAACCGTGTCGGGTCGTGTTGCGACGGTCCTGCTGCATCAGTTGTGTTTCCCCAGCCGTTGCCTGATCAGCCTGCTGCGTTCCTGGTGAACCAGCGCCTTGATATCGGCGCCTAAATCCTTATCACGGTCAGCCAGCAGCTCACCGACGTCCAGGGAAACGGCAGCCTGGTAGGCGGCCTGCAGCACATCCCGCTGGGGGTAGTCCTGGTCTTCCAGCCCGGTTCGGCCCCGGGAATCCGCCTCGCAGGCCAACAGGAACCGTTCCAGGCGCTGGGGTCGCCGGAATGCGTCCAGGGCTTCGAGGAGATCGACGAGCGTGCCGCTGCGCAGCTCGCCGATGCGATGCATGCGGGTGTGATACTGGCAGACCTGCAGGGCGGTATCGCCATGTTCCCGGGGAACCCTGAGCCGGGAATTGATTGCCCTGATCAGGGGCAGTCCCAGGGTTTCGTGGCGGTAGTGGTGGGGCCAGTTGTCACGTGGCGTCACGCCCTTGCCGACGTCGTGCACCAGGGCGGCATAGCGGACCACCGGATCCTCGGTAAGGCGTGTCGCCTGCTCCACCACCAGCATGACATGTTCACCGGTATCGATTTCCGGGTGGTATTTTTCCGGCTGGGGCACACCGAACAGGCTGTCCACCTCGGGTAACAGCACCGCCAGCGCCCCGCACTCCCGCAACGCCCTGAAGAAAGTGACCGGGCTGGATTCCCGCAGCGCTGTATCAAATTCCCGCCACACCCGCTCGGCGACAAGGTGTTCCAGTTCTCCTGCGGTTACCATGCGTTGCATCAGTTCCCGGGTTTCCGGGGCGATGCGAAAACCAAGATGGGCGAAGCGGGCGGCGAACCGGGCGACCCGCAGCACCCGCAGCGGGTCCTCGCTGAACGCGGGGGACACGTGGCGCAACAGGCGTTCTGCCAGGTCCTGCCGGCCACCATAAGGATCCACCAGGTTGCCATCACGGTCCTCCGCCATGGCGTTGATTGTCAGGTCCCGGCGTGACAGGTCCTCCTCCAGCGTCACCGAGGCGGAAGCATCGAAGGCGAACCCCTTGTAGCCGGGGCCGGTCTTGGTCTCCTTGCGGGCCAGGGCATATTCTTCGTGGGTCCGGGGATGGAGAAACACCGGGAAGTCTTTGCCGACCTGCTGATAGCCCTGGTCCAGCAGCGTTCTTTCATCGGCACCGACCACTACCCAGTCGCGTTCCCTGACCGGGATATCGAGCAGTCTGTCACGGACCGCGCCACCAACCAGATAGACTTCCATGGAACCCCGCTAGACGCTGAACAGTTTCTGATCTTCCAATCGCATCATGGTCAGTTCACGACCCCAGACGCAACCGGTATCCAATGCGTAAACCTGTTCCCTGCCGGTAAACCCTTCCAGCGCAGCCCAGTGTCCGAACAGGATATTGGTTTTCGGTGTTATTCGTTCGAAGTCGAACCAGGGACGGTAACCGGAGGGGGCATAGGCCAGGCCTTCCTTGATATTGAAATTCATCCTGCCTTCCGCCGTGCAGAAGCGCAACCGGGTCAGGTAGTTGGTGATCACCCGCAGGCGTTTCCAGCCGCTAAGATCGTCGCTCCAGCAGTCCGGTGTATCACCATACATTTTTATCAGGTACTTGCGAAAATTATCCCCCTGCAGCACCAGTTCCACTTCCGCGGCAAGATCGAGAGTTTTCTGCAGGGTCCACTGAGGCGCGATGCCGGCATGGACCATCAGGTATTTCTGGATGCCGATGGTGGTTTCCACGCTGTCATGGTGGGCCAGGGGCTTGGTGCGCAGCCATTCACTCAGGGCGTCGGCGTCATCGGCATCCAGCAGCTTCTGCAGGGTATCCTTGTTCCGGGCAGTGATGCATTCATGAAAAATAGCCAGGTAGTGCAGGTCATGATTGCCCAGCACTATTTCCACCGAGTCATCCATGTCGCGGAGAAGGCGCAACGTGTCCAGGGATTTAGGGCCGCGGTTTACCAGGTCACCGACGCACCACAGCTCATCCTGGCCCGGTCGGAATTTGACTTTCCTGAGTAGTTTCTTCAGCGGCTTGTAGCAGCCCTGTATGTCGCCGATGGCGTAGACGGTCATTCCCGGTCCCGAATAGCAGACGATATTTCGACAGTCAGCGGGTCGGCCAGCCTGCCCCGTATTGTGGCAACAAGTATAGCATTGCCCATGGCGGGGTCGGGCGGACTCCCCGGTCCGGTGGCACCGTGGCGGGTCAGGTAGTGCCCCGTGACCGGTCGGAAATGGTATTGGCAATCAGGGCATAGTCCGCCAGCTCGAGATTCTCGGGTCGCAGCGAGATGTCCAGGGGCAGCCGCTGCAGTTCCGCTTCCGACACCAGGCTTCGCAGGCTGTTGCGCAGCGTCTTGCGCCGCTGGTTGAAGGCCGTCCTGATGACGTCCTGCAGGCATTCGGCGTCCTGCGCCGTAACCGGGGGCTGATCGTGGGGTATAAGCCTGACGATGGACGAGCTGACCTTGGGTTTTGGCGTAAAGGCGGCAGAGGGTACGTTGAACAGCGGTTCCACCCTGCAGTAGTACTGGGCCATCAGCCCCAGGCGGCCATAGTTCTTGTCGCCCCGGCCGGCGGCCAGGCGGTTTACCACCTCCAGCTGCAGCATGAATATCATGTCCCTGATCAGCCCCTGCTGTTTCAACAGGTGGAATATTACCGGCGTGGAGATATTGTAGGGAAGGTTGCCCACTATGCGCAGGGAACGCGGTTTGTCGGTGAGTTGTCCCAGCTGGAATTTCAGCGCATCACCCTGGTGAATGTGAAAGTGTTTCTCCTGCTGCAGGGTTCGTGACAGGTAGTCCGCCAGGTCCCGGTCCAACTCAATGGTGTCCAGTCTCCCACATTTTTGGACAAGGTGGCGGGTAAGCGCGCCCTTGCCGGGTCCGATCTCAACCAGGTGATCGTCTGCCTGCGGGTCGATGCAGTCGATGATCCTGGTGATGACAGTTTCGTCGTGCAGGAAGTTCTGGCCAAAGCGCTTGCGGGCCGTATGGCGGAATGCTTCCTGTCTTGCTCGGGTATTCACTGCAGATTGACTCCCTGGTTATCGGTTTGCCGTCAGCTGGCTGCCGCCTGGGTACGGTTACTGACATTGCGTGCCATCTGCCGCGCTGTTTCCATGGCGTGATAGAGGCTGCCACACTCCGCCTTGCCGCTGCCGGCAAGGTCCAGGGCGGTACCGTGATCCACCGAAGTGCGGATAATCGGCAGGCCCAGGGTTATGTTGCTGGCCCGGCCGAAACCCTTGAACTTCAGCACCGGCAGGCCCTGGTCGTGGAACATGGACAACACCGCGTCGGCGCGGCCCAGGTACTTGTCGGTGAACAGCGTATCAGCCGGCAGCGGTCCTTCCAGTTGCATACCCTGCTGACGCAGCGATTCCAGCGCCGGTTCGATGATGTCGATTTCCTCCCGGCCCAGGTGGCCGTCCTCCCCGGCGTGGGGATTCAGGCCACAGACCAGGATACGGGGACGCTGTATGGCAAACCGGTCACGCAGGTCGCGATGAAGTATGGCGATAACCTGCTTCAGCCGGTGGGCAGTGATGGCGTCGGGTACGTCCCGCAGCGGCAGGTGGGTAGTCACCAGGGCCACGCGCAGGCCCTCGGTTGCCAGCATCATCACCGTGAGGGGCTGCTCACACAAATCCGCCAGAAACTCGGTATGCCCGGTAAAGGCTATTCCGGCTTCGTTGATGATGCCCTTGTGTACCGGACCGGTGACCAATGCATCGCAAACCCGCTGCCGGCACAGGTCCACGGCCCGGGTCAGGGTTTCCAGTACGCAGGCGGAATTGGCCGGATCGGCTCTGCCCGGCTCAACCGGCGCGTTCAGCTGTTGCGGAACGATTTTCAGCTCGCCGGGCCGGTTCGCCATGGCTTGCGCCCCGGCCTCCAGTCCGGTCAGCACCAGGGGCAGATCCAGCAGCCGCGCCCGTTGCCGCAGCATCTCCGGGTCGGCCACCACCACCAGCTCCGCACCTTCCGGAGGCTGCTGCGCCACCTGGATACAGATATCCGGTCCGATGCCGGCGGGCTCGCCGGGAGTGATGACTAGTCGCTGAATCAAAGGCCTGATCCTGCCTGGGCGCCCTGCTGCCCGGGGCAGCAGGCGAAGAGTGGGTTACCCGGGGTCGGTCGTAAACTGCTATTCCTTGAATTCGACGAAGGCGGATTCCCGAATTTCGATGAGCCAGTTCTGTAACTCCAGGTCAAACTTGCGACTGCGCAGGGCATTCTCCGCCTGCGACCTGCTGTACTGGTTGCTGAGGTCACGTTCCCGGCGACCCATTACCTCGGCAATATGCCAGCCGCTGCCGGTACGGAAGGGTTCGCTGAGTTCACCCACGTCGAGGTCGTTGACCACGGCCTCCATTTGCGGCGGCATGCCGCCTTCATTGACCCAGTCCAGGTCGCCGCCGGCGACCACCGACGAGGCGTCATCGGAGTTCTGGCGGGCCAGGGTTTCGAATTCCTCGCCGGCGAGGATCCGCTCCCGCAGCCGCGCAACCAGGGCCCGGGCCTGCTCGTCGGTGCGGATTTCATTGGGTGAGATCATGATATGGCGGATGTGGGTCTGGTTGACCACGCGATTGGTGCCACCGCGGATATCCGCCAGCTTGATGATATGAAAGCCGTTACCGGCCCGGATGGGGCCGGTGACATCGCCGATGTCCATGTCCGGCACGACATTGGCAAACAGGCTGGGGATCTGTTCCAGCCGACGCCAGCCAAAATTGGTGCCACTGACGGCAAAGCGCCTTTCCTGCTGAGCGCGGGCGCGGACCTGGGCAAAGTCCGCCCCGTTTTCTATCTGTGCCACCAGTTCCGAAGCATACTGCAGTTTGGCGTCCACCAGTCGTTGCGGGTCCCCCTCGCCGATGGCCACGAGAATATGATCCACCAGGTAATCCGCCGCCATCACGGTTCGGCCCATTTCCGAATTGAGGAAATTCTCGATTTCCTGATCGGTAATATTGATACGCCGGTTGACCATGCCGCGCTGCAGTTCCTGCAGCGTCAGTTCGCGGCGGACCTGTTCCCGGGTCTGTCGATAGACACCGGCGGACTGCAGGGCATTGACGTACTCGTCAAAAGTCATGTTGTTCTGGCGCGCCAGGTTTTCCATCACCCGGTTCAGCGTGTTGTCGTCGAAGCGGATGCTGGCGCGTTCCGCCAACTGCAGCTGAATACTTTCCAGCACCAGCCTTTCCAGCATTTCATTCCTGATGACGTCCAGTGGCGGGATCTCGCGGTTGGCCTGGCGGGCCTGGGCAACCAGTTCCGCGACACGGGTTTCCAGTTCACTTTGCAGGATCACGTCGTCATCGACAATGGCTATCACCTTGTCCAGGCTGACCCGTTGTGCCGGGGCGTCGGTGGGCAGGGCGATCGCTGCCAGTGCAACAAGCAGCAGCAGGGCGCGATACCAGGCCGTGCCTACCGGCGCAGCAGTGGCGGAAAAAGTCGGTTTTTCAGTGTGGCAGGTTTGCGTACTCATAAATTCATCAGGGTTGGTAAGGGTCTCTGAACCCGGCAATACTATCACTTAACAGGTTACTCAGTCCTCCGCCAGCGATATTGCCCAGACCGTTCAGGGTAAATTGAAAAAATATGCCGCGGTCCGGTTCAATGTCAGGCAGAAACAGCTGGTACTGCCGGACCCATTCCCGGGCAACGAGGCGGATTGTGGTACAGCAGTTGCTGTATTCGACCCCGGCAAAGGTCTCCAGGTTCCGCGAATTGGCGTGGTCATAATTCCATCGACCGAGAAGCCGCCAGTTATTGTTCAATGGCAGAATCCCGGAAACGTCGGTCTGATTGATACGGGGGTCGATTTCCGGGCTCAGCAGGAAACCGGGCAGGGTGACGATGTCACGATAGCGGTAGGCAATATTGAATATCAGGTTGTCTGCGGACTGAAAGTTGAACTGGAAGCTGCCTTCATTGACCTCCTGCCGGTCCTCATCCCACTGGATGTCACCGCTTGCCCGCCAGGAATCACTGAAGGCGTAGCTGAATTCACCCAGCAGCGCCGAACTGGAACTGGTGGTGGAATACAGTGGCATCCAGTTCTGCAGGGGATTGCTCAGACCCACCAGGCGATCTTCGAAATAGTGAATCTGCCCGAGGCTGGCCCGTGCCCGTTCCCGACCTGTGGGGTCCAGTATCCGGCTGGTTACGGCGGTGGTCAGCTGGTCGGCGTTGGTAATGCGGTCGCCTCCGGAAAAACGCTGGTCACGGAACAGCTGGTTGAAACTGAAACTGTACTCGGTGGTGTCGAACAGCGGCAGCGTGCTCTGGTCCTCGTATTCGCTGTACAGATAATAAAGTCGCGGTTCCAGTGTCTGTACATAGCCGTTACCCAGGTCCATGGGGCGTTCGAAAATCAGGCCGCTGTCCAGGCTGAAGACGCCGACACCAAGCTCGGCATCCGCGTCGGTGAATACGCCCTGGTCCTGAAGGTCGTAGGCAAGATGGCGGTACCTGGCCGTGGGCCTGACAAACCATCCCGGCCTTTCCACGGACCAGCTCAGTGCCGGTTCGACGTTCAGCCTGGTGCCGTTTACCAGGGCGCCGGCCTGGAGCTGCCCGGCGGTGAGCTGTTCCTCATCGAGTTCCCGATCGAAGTGGGTGAACTGCGTCGACAGGTCGAAGCGCAGCTTGCCCGGGAGCGGCAGGCCGGTATTCAACACCAATTGCGGCAGGCGATCGAACGGCCGGTTCAGGTCGGACTCGGCAAACCGGGGATCCAGCAGCGGGTCGAGTACCTGAGTGCGCTGCACGTTCAGCCGGCCGCTCAACAGCTGGCTGTTGAAGTCCACCCGACCCTGGCGGTTCAGGTGGGTACGACTGGCGACGTTGAGTCCGCTGCTGCCGAAGTCTTCGAAGTAGGCATAGTCGCTGACGGCATTGTAATCGACCAGGGTACGCCAGTTGTCACCGATGCTGCCTTCGTGCTCAAAGCCGATAAACCAGCGGTCTTCCCCGGGGGGTGACAGCAGTGTGGGTGTGCCACTGGCGTCGGTGACAAACTCCTTGTCGCCGGCAAGATGGGCAACATTCAGGGTGTTCATGGACCAGCTGGCCAGGTAGCGGACTTCGCCGTTCACCAGGATGCCCCGATCGGCAATCAGTCGCGGTGACAGGGTGGCATCATAGTGAGGTGCCAGGGCGAAGTAGTAGGGTACCTGCAGGTCGACTCCGCCCTCCCGGGTGGAGCCCAGGCTGGGCGCCAGGAACCCCGATACCCGCTGGTCGCTGAGGGGGAAGGTCAGGGCGAACGGGTAGTAGAAAACCGGTACGTCCCGAATGCGCAGGCTGGTGCCCCGGGCATAGCCGCGCCCCGCCTGCTGGTCGATGACGATGCTGGCGGCGCTGAGGCGCCAGAAATTGCTTTCCGGTTCGCAACGGCTGAATTCGCCGTTGACGATGGTCAGCTGGTTGCTTGCCGAGGCATAGACAAGGCTTTCCGCGGCGCCGTGGGCACCGTATTCATGCAGCACATAGCGGGCATTGTCCAGCCGGTTGCTGCCGGACTCCCGATCGATGACCGCGGTATCTCCGCGCATCAGCACCCCCGGTTCACGGAATTCCACATTGCCCGCCATGCGCACGGTCCCGGTTTCCCCGTCGATGACCGTGGTCTGGTCATTGCGCGCCGTCCGGCTGCCCTGCCGCACCCGCACCACGCCGTCGAACTCGATGGTGTCGTCCGGCCCGCGCCGGAAACCGGCAGCGGATTCGAAATAGGTGGCGGTGCTGGCCGGATCCTCACCGGCATCAACCGGTTCCCGTGGCGGCTCGATGAAGGCGCCGCAGCAGTTGGACGGCAGGTTGGCCAGCTCCCCCTGGGTCAACCGGTCTCGTGGTACCCAGTCCAGTTCGTTGCCCCGGCCCGGAGCCGACTGCGAATTCGACGACGGGGGAGCGGTGACGGCAGCTTGCGGCCCGCCGGCGGACGGCACAGGTGTCGGGTCAGCGGTCGCGGGGGCACGGTCAGTGCCTGCATTGCCGGGGACGCCACCGACCCGGTCCGGGTCAGCCGGTCCTGGCGGCTGCTGAGGCGTGCAGACCCAGCCATCAACCGCGGCATTGGGGACGCAGTCAAACAGGTTCTGGTTCTGTGCCGTCAGCGGCTGTCCCGGCAAGAGGAAAGCCAGGCCCGTGATGAATAACAGGAGCAGGCTGCTGCAGAGTCGATGATTCTTCGATGACATCTCAGGATCTTTCAGACGGGTAGCCGGTCTGTTACGGGACGCAGGTGGCGGGGCCGGGTGCCACCGACAACCGCCGCTTACGGCTGGCATGATAAAGGATTTCAGCCAGCCCTTCATCCGGCCCTTGATTCAGCCTTTCAATCAGCCTATTTCGTGGGTGCGTCCACGGACTCCGGCGTCTCCCCGGTTTCAGGGAATTCCGTCTGTTCCGGCAGATTTTCCATTTCCTCCCTGGCGCCTTTCCTGGCGGAGCTGTTCCTGTTCCTGTTGTTCCTGCCGCCTTTTTTTCTGGACTTGCCCGTCTTGCCCTGTGCCGGTTGCGCCGGTTTTTCCCCGGCGTCCTGCGCCGTCCCGTCGGTGAGCTGCGCCGGGGCGGGAATGACGTGTACGTCCCGCTGTGGGAACGGGATGGAGATTCCCTCCTTGTCGAAGCGCAGCTTGACGTCGCGCATGATGTCCCAGTACACGTTCCAGTAATCTTCGGTGTTGGTCCACGGCCGCACGATGAAGTTCACCGAGGAATCCGCCAGCTCGTGCATGCGGATGACCGCTTCCGGTTCCCTGAGCACCAGCTTGTGTCCGGTGACGATGTCACTGAGAATCTGCTGGGCCGTGTCGATGTCGTCGGTATAGGAGATACCGAACACCATGTCCACCCGCCGGATCTTCTGCGCGGTGACGTTCTTGATGATGCCGCCCCAGATCATGGCGTTCGGCATGATGATGCGCTGGTTGTCGAAAGTGTGAATGGTGGTGTTCACCAGGCTCATCTGTTCCACCTTGCCGGCCATGCCATTCAGCTCGACGACGTCGCCCACGTCATAAGGCCGATAAAAAAGAATCATCATTCCAGAAGCGAAGTTCGACAGGGAGTCCTGCAGGGCAAAGCCGATGATGAACCCGGCGATACCCAGGCCGGCGAGGAGAGGGCCCAGGGAAATGCCGATCTGAGCCAGGGCAAACAGGACACCGAGAAACAGTACCAGGTTGCCGGCCGTGGAGATGATCATGCGTTTCAGCAGTTCCGACAGTTTCAGTCTGGATCGCTTGAGGCCCCGCTCCATCATCCTGCGCGCTATCCGGGACAGCTTGAAGGCGATAAGCAGGACGATCAGGAACACGATGACCCCGATGAGCAGGTCCGGTCCCTCGTTGATCACATAATCCAGCCCCTGTTCACTCCAGCGGGTGACCAGTTCACCGAGGAGGCGGGTGTCCAGCACGTCGGTGGTGATGGCGCCGGTGGTAACCACCAGCTGTTCGCGGAATCCGGTGGTATCCTCACCCAGTGCGTCCAGTTCGCCCAGCACGTTCTGCATGGACGCGGCGATTGCCGTTACCCGGTTCACCGCCAGGTTCAGCTGCGCGGTGAGATTGGCATCGTCCGGCAGGGTGCCGGCAGAGGCGCGTTTGTCCACCACCTGTTCCTGGGCCAGGTCCAGGTAAACTGAAAGCTGTACGGCACGATCCTGGAGCCGCTCCAGGAATGTCCCACGTGCTGCCTCGGTGTCATAATCCAGTT
>Ga0070726_10001187_pt1 | contig 27155 bp, 25 predicted proteins | sample tdAd471_FD_67275 | JGI IMG/M metagenome (GOLD analysis project Ga0070726, IMG submission 67275) | Marine sediment microbial communities from the Atlantic coast under amendment with organic carbon and nitrate - tdAd47.1 | ecosystem: Environmental > Aquatic > Marine > Coastal > Sediment | place...
CCTCGTGCCGTCACGCCTGACGCCCGGCGAGTGGTACGCGCTGCCCCAGAGCCCGCAGTTGTTCAAGCAGATCCTGATGGTCTCGGGGGCTGATCGCTACCTGCAGATCGCCAAGTGCTTCCGGGATGAGGACCTCCGGGCCGACCGACAGCCGGAGTTCACGCAGATCGACCTCGAGATGTCCTTCGTGACCCGCGAGGACGTGATCGAGGTAATGGAGGGTTTCGTGCGCCGACTGTGGGGCGATGTGCTCGGCTACGAGGTGCCGACCGTTCCGCGCATGACCTATCGGGAGGCGATGGACGACTACGGCATCGACCGCCCGGACCTGCGCTACGACCTGAAGCTGCACGACATCTCCGATCTGGCCGCCAAGACCGACTTCAAGGTCTTCACGGGCGCGCTCGGCAAAGAGCGTGGAGTGGTCAAGGTGATCTGTGTGCCCGGCGGCGCGGAAAAACTGACCCGCAAGATCACCGATGGTTACAGCGAGTGGGTGAAGACCTTCGGCGCGGGTGGCGTGCCCACCACGAAGGTCGGCGCCGACGGCTCGCTCGAAGCCGGCATCGGCAAGTTCATCGATTCCATCGCGAAGGACCTCGTCGAGCGCGTCGGCGCGAAACCGGGCGACCAGCTGTTCTTTGGTGCTGATACCTACGCGACCTGTTCGAAGGCGCTGGGTGAGCTCCGCCAGAAGATCGCGCGGGACATGGGCATGATCGATGAGAGCAAGTGGGCCTTTGTCTGGGTCGAAGACTTCCCGATGTTCGAGTATGACGAAGAGACCAAACGCTTCTACGCGATGCACCACCCGTTTACCGCTCCGAACCCGGACCAGATCGAGGCGTTCCTCGCGGCGGATCCGGGCGACCGGGCCACCATCGAAGGCATCGTCAGCGCGGGATACGACATCGTCTGCAACGGGTCGGAGATCGGCGGCGGATCGATCCGTATCCACGACTCTCGCGTGCAGACCAAGGTGTTCGAGCTGCTCGGCATATCGCCTCAGGAAGCGAAGGAGAAGTTCAGCTTCCTGATGGACGCGCTGCAGTTCGGCGCCCCACCTCACGGCGGCATCGCGTTCGGACTCGACAGACTCGTCATGCACCTGGCTGGCACGGACAACATCCGCGACGTGATCGCGTTCCCCAAGACGCAAACGGGCGCGGACGTGATGTCCGACGCTCCCAGCGCGGTCGATGAGACGCAGCTGGCCGAATTGTTTGTCAAGAATCTCCCGGTTCCCACGAAGTAGGAAGCGACGGCTAGAGGATCATCGCGGCGATCCAGAGCCCACCGATCATCGCCATGGCCGTGATCCCGCATATGGCTCCGGCGTTCGCGAGGCCGAGGGAATGGCGTGCACGCTCGCCGCGGTTCACCTGACGCCGGGCTCCCCAGCAGAACCCGAGCGCGAGCACCCCGCACACGAAAGTCCCCACGCCGAAGGCGATGCACGCCGGGAACGAGAGTATCCCAAAGACCAGCGATGCGCTGGCGTATCCGGACGCGGGGAGCGCAGAGTCGGAGACGGTGCCGATGATCAGTCCGCATTCGGGGCAGTAGCTGCCGATGGTCAGTCCGGTGAGGTCGTAGCGGCAGCGCGGGCAATCGGATCGGATGGTGGCGGTCCACGCCCGAGACGGGTCCGCCTCCGCGCGGTACGCGTTGGCGTGTGGCGTGGTGCCGTCGCTGGGCTCGTCGGTGTCCTGACTCTCCGGATCAACGACGGGCAGCGAGGGTTCTTGCCTCTGCTCGGCGGACGATGAATGCGGATCGCTCACGGGTACAGCGACATGCTCGCGCCGAAGAAGATCACAAAGGCGATGATCGCGAGCACCGACAGCCCGCCGATGACGATGCCGATGATGCCGAGGACCTTGCCGGCGCCGGCCAGTCCGAGCGAACTCGGCGAGGCTTTCCCCGCCAGCACCTGCTTTTTCGCGCGGGATGCGAAGTACATCGCCAGCGGGCCGAAGATGAGCCCCGGCACGCCGTAGAACGTGCACGAGATGATCGCGAGGATGCCGAGGACCAACGACGTCACGGCCGCGCCGGAGGTCGGTGCGTCTTGCGAGCCCGGCATGCCGATCTGATGACCGCACTCGGGGCAGAACTCGCCGATGGTCAGGCCCTTAAGGTCGTAGCCGCACTTGTTGCAGCGGACCACGAATCGTGTTTGGGGTTGCGCGGAAGCGACCTCTGACCGAGCGGGCTCGCGATCGTCGCCGTCGCCTTCAAGGGCGTAGATGTCGTTCTCATCGTTCATCGCGAAACTCCTTGCGTGGGGCCTGCGTCACGGTGTTGCGCTTCCGATCCCGAATGCGAATGCGATGACGACAACGAGGATGACCGCTGCAACGATGGACAGTCCGATGATCCCCATGATGCGACCGGCGCTCGCGAGGCCAAGCGATGCCGGCGAAGCCGCTCCTGACGCGACTTGACCTCTGGCCATGCTGGCGAAAACAATGGCGAGCGGCCCGAAGACAATCGTTGGAAGCCCGTAGAAGAAGCAGGAAATGATCGAGAGGATCCCCATCACCAGCGACGCGATCGCGAAGCCTGACGTCGGCGCGCTGCTGTGGTGCATCTGCCGGAGCGGCTGACCGCAGCCGGGACAGAAGTTCCCGCCGCCGATCTCATCGATCATCTGTCCGCAGTTGCGGCAGTGCCGAGCGACACCCGCTGCCGACGCGGCGTATCGGTCCGGACCGGGTGCCGACTGGTAGTCGCTGTGCCTCTCGGGGCCTTCAACCGAATAGATGTCGTCGCGTGAATTCATCCTGGAAATCCTTACTGCGAGCAAACGGTCAGGCCATCGCCGCTTCTCGTTCGTCGTCGATGTCGGGAGCAAGTTTCGTGATCATTCTCGCTCCGATGGCGTCGCCCCAGACGTTGACCGCTGTGCGGCACATATCGAGCAGGCGGTCGATGCCGAGGATGATGCCGATCGTCCAGAGCGGGAGTTGCGGTAGGTTCGGATCGCCCGCGGCGAGCGAGTTGTTCACGGCGTAGATCACGATCGCCATGGTGACCAGCCCGGCCGAGGGGATGCCGGCGGCGCCGATGGCCGAGAGCGTCGCTGTGATGAGGATGATGAGCTGCTGTGTGAGCGTGAGGTCGGTTCCCATCATCTGAAAGAGGAAGACGACCGCGACCGCCTGATACAGCGCCGTCCCGTCCATGTTGATCGTCGCTCCCAGCGGGAGGACAAAGTTCGCGGCCCGCTTGGAGCAGCCGCCGCTTCGATGGGCTTCCTCGATGGTGATGGGGAGCGTGGCCGCGCTGCTGGCGGTGCCGAAGGCGGTCAGGACCGGTTTGCGCATCTGCCAGAAATACCGGTAGGGGTTGGTCCGTCCGAAGAGCCACAGCAGGAGCGGGAGCGTGACGAAACCGTGGAGCAAGAGGCCGAGCACGACGGTCAGCGCGTACTTGCCGATCGGTCCGGCCAGTTCGTCCAGCCCGGAGGTGCCAACGCGTGCCGCGACGATGCAGAACACGCCGATGGGCATGAGCCACAGGATCCACATGACGATCTTGATGAGGGCTTGGAAGAGGCCCTCGAAGGCCTCGATGGTCGGGCGGCCGACCTTGCCGACGGAAACGAGCGCGAGACCGAGCAGGATGGCGACCACCACGGTCGGGAGCGTCTGGCCCTCAACCGCCGCCTTGAGCGGGTTCGCCGGAATCATCTGATCGATGAGATTGAGGAAGACCTCACCGACGCCGGTCGGCGCGTCGGGATTCTCGACCGCGCTTTGGGTGGTTTGGTAGCTCGCCCTCGCTTCGGTCTCGAAGTCCGCGAGGTTCGCGCCGGCGCCGGGTTTGATCGTGTTTACGAGAATGAGCCCGAGCGTGATCGCGAACATCATGGTGGTGATGTAGTAGAGCATCGTCGCGCCGCCGACGAGGCCGAGGCGTTGAGGGTCGCCGATGCTCGTCACGCCGACGAGCACCGCGACGAACACCAGCGGGATCACGAGCATCTTCAGCGGCTGGACGAAGGTCAACTCGCCGATCTGCTGCAACGCGGCGGTCTTCTGGCTGAGCACATCCGAGGTCACGGCCGGATCCCAAATGAAGAACTGCCCGACGATCACTCCGAGGATCAGTGCCGCGAAGATGAGGATCGTGAGGACAAGGTCGGACTTCTTCATCTGTGGACCCGGAGATGGAGGATGACCGGCACGCGGGCCGGCACGGGATCAGATTCGGTCGGCGTACCCAGTGACACCCTCGCGGAAGGATGAGGGCTCGAAGCCGAGATCCTGCTCGGCCTTGCGGGTATCGCAGATGTTGTCTTCGATGGCCATCAGCGGCTCGCTCGGGCCGAACGGCAGCGCCTGCGCGAGCCCGAACGGCTTGGCCGCGACGGCCATGGCGTGCCCGAGGTGGCCCGGGATCGGGATGATCCTTTTCTTTCCCGCCATGGGGATGTGGTCGCGTACATGCTCGAGCAGCTCGGGCCAGGTCAGTCGCTCGGAGCCTCCGAGTGGGTAGACCTCGCCGATGGCGTCGGCGCGTTCGAGCGAGTCAGCGACCGCACCGGCGACAGACTCGACCGCGACCGGCTGCATGGTGGCGGACCTGGGCTTCGGCGGCTTGGGCGGGAACGCCATCGGGTCGAAATCGGCATCCGCAAAGTACGGGATGAACACATGCGGGGCCGCGCGTCCGAGCGACCAGTCCTTGATCATCTTCATCAGCTCGCCGTCCGGCCCGTGGACCAGCGAGGGGCGCAGGATGGTCCAGTCGAGGCCGCTGCGCCGGAGGAGGGCCTCGCCCCCGAACTTGCTGCGGTGGTAGTCGGTCTTGGCGTTCGGACGGGTGCCGATGGCCGAGACATGCACGAACCGGCTCACCCCCGCTTTCTTCGCAGCGTCCGCGAGGATCTCGACCACGCGCACGTGCATCTTCTCGAAAGTGATCGTCCCGGCTTCGCGGCGGATACCGATGCAGTTCGCGATGGCGTCGCAGCCCTCGACGAGCGTGCGGACCGTGTCGGCGTCGAAGACATCGCCGCGGACGAGTCTCAGATTCGGGTGGTCCGGAAGGACTTCGGCGGCTTTCTCTCCCGAGCGCGTGAGGGCCCGTACCGTGACCCCGCGATCGAGCAGTTCGCGAACCACGTAGCGACCGACGAATCCGGTCGCACCGGCGACCGCAACGGTTTGGCTGGAAATCGAGTCGTTCACGGTGGGCTCCGAGGCGGTTGCGGGTCGGTCGCAGGACAGCTCAATTGGGTTCGATCGTGGATTTGGCCCAGTGTATGCCCCCCCGCCGGGACCAGCAATGCTCACGTAGCTGGCGTGGCACGGCGTTCGCGGAGGCCCGGTCGCATCCCCACTTGCGCGCTGAAAGGCCCAACATGCCGACTTCCCCGGACGCTGCCCAGTCCTCGACCGATTTCGATCACTCCGCCTCGGAGTTCTCCTCCGAAGAGATGTTGCTGGCCTACATCGCCGAACGGCTCGACCGGATGATCGACCACATGATCAGCCGGGCGAGCAGTCGTCTCGGGATCTTCAGCAGCCGCGAGCACGCGTTCTGGCTGCAGCAGAAAATCGCGGGCATGCAGAGCCTGCCCCTGACGGCGTTCATCGATCGCCCGGACACCAACGAGCCGGTGAAAGAAATCGGCATCCCGATGCTGCAGATCGACGATCCGGCGATCCCCGAGCACGTGGACACCATCCTGATCGCCGATGATCGGTGCGAACTGGCCCTACACGAACTCGCGCTGCGCTACGTCAAGCCGGGGATCACGCTGTTCCGGCTCTACCACCGCCTGCCGATCGGACGGGACGCCCTCGGACCGAACCGGCTCAGCCGCTCGCACGCGGCTTCGGTGATCGAGGCGAAGCCGGGGACGGTGCTCACCGGAGCACCGTCCAGCGCCGACGAGCGCGTCGGTCGGCTCGCGGTCGCCGTCTGAGCATCGATGACCCAACACGACATGCGCAGTAATCGCGCACGCGGTGCGCGTCGGCGGCTTATTCTGCGCGATCAGGCCGTCGCGGCGGCGGCTTCTTCTTCGAGGCGCGAAGCGAGCCAGCGTTCGGCGTCCAGCGCGGCCTGGCAGCCCATGCCCGCGGCCGTCACGGCCTGACGGTATTCGGCGTCGGCGACATCGCCGGCGGCGAACACGCCTTCGATGTTCGTCGTGCTGTGGCGGGTGCCGAGCTTGATGTAACCCTTGGAATCGAAGTTCAGACCCGAGTCCTTCAGGAAGTCGGTCGCCGGGGTGTGCCCGATGGCGATGAACAAGCCCTTGACCTCGAGATCCGACTCCTCGCCGGTGACGGTGTCCTGCATCCGGATGCCGGTGATCTTGTCCTCGCCGAGGACATCCACGACGACCTTGTTCCAGAGCACCTCGGCGTTGGGCTGGGACATGAAGCGCTTCTGCATGACCTTCGACGCGCGGAGCTCGTCGCGCCGGTGGATCACGTAGACCTTGGAGCCGAACTTGGTGAGGTAAGACGCCTCTTCCATGGCGGTGTCGCCGCCGCCGACGACGGCGAGGGGCTGGTTGCGGAACGTCGGCAGGGCGCCGTCGCAGACGGCGCAGGCGGAGACGCCGCCGCCGGACATGGCGAGTCGCATCTCGTTCTCGAGACCGAGCCAGTTGGCGGTCGCGCCGGTGGCAATGATGACGGCGAAGGCGCGGATGGTGTCGCCGCCGGAGGTCTTGAGCGTGTGCGGGCCGCCGGGCTTGAAGTCGACCTCGACGATGTCCTGCTGGATGACGGTGGTGCCGAAGCGCTCGGCCTGCTTCTGGAACTTGCCCATCATGTCCGGGCCGGTCACGCCGTCGGGGAAGCCGGGGTAGTTCTCCACCTCCGTGGTGAGCATAAGCTGGCCACCGGGGAGCACCGGCGACGGGTTGGACTTGGGCACGCCGATGTAGCACACGGGGTTAAGGTTCGCGCGTGCGGCGTAGATCGCGGCGGTCCAACCGGCGGGGCCGGAACCGATGATGACGAGCTTGTGGATGTTGTCGGTGCTGGGATCGGTCATAGGTGTGCTTCGAAGAATGGTCTCGGAAGAAAACCGCCGGTCGAGCCGGCGGCGGGTGTACGGAGTCGGAACTCATCGGCCGGCGGGAGTATTCCCGCCCGTGCTGGTGGAGCGGCGGCTAGCGGTTGACGTATTCGCGGTAGAGGCTGAAGGTCGGGGGCCAGAAGAGGATGTCGCCCTGAATGCCGCCGCCGTCGATCAACGCGGCACGGTCATCTTCCTCATCCTGTCCAACCGAGTAGAGAAGAAACGACGAGTCGTCGAGCGAGAACACGACCTGCGTTGTGTCACCGCCCATCCCGGCCATCTGGCTGAAGGACTCGGCCATCTCGCTGTTCTTGAAGTGGACAAGCATGTCGCGAAGCGGGTTCATGAACTGCGGCGTGACGAGGCGATCGGTGATGCCGTGCGAGATCGCCACACCCTCGGCCGGCGTGATCGTGCCACCGCTCTTTGCCTTATCGACCGCCTGCCGGAGCGCCGGAACCGCGTTGAACTCATCGACGATACTTCCGATGTAGTCGATGAGTTGGTCAACGCTCTTCCCGGTCATGGTTGTGACGGTCTCGTTGATGTCGCCGCCCGCCAGGAACATGGCGGCGGGACCCATGCCGTCCAGCATCGACGGATCCATGCCGCCGCTTCCGGAGAAGCCCTGAACGAGCGTACGGAGCTGCTGACGGATCAGATTGCCCGAGTTGGGCGAAAAGAGCATGCCCGACGCCGGGTTCCGCAAGCCCTGCGTGAACTCGCGAGCTTCCTGCTCGGTCATGCCCTCTTCGGTCGCCATGTCCTTGAACACGCTCCGCAGGGCCTCGAAGTTGAAGCTGTCTGAATCACCGGAGAGGTAGGCTTCGAACTCGGCGTGGTCCTGCGGCGACAAACCGAACTGCGGAAGGGTTCCGCTCATCATGAACTGCGTGAGCGCTTCGAGTCCCTGCGTCTGGACGCCGCCGAGCGCATCCATCTGGAGCAGGGTCGCCATGTCGTTGCCCGCCATCGGGTCGTCATCAGACTCCCGATCCGCGCTGAACCCCGGGAACGGGATGGCATCCATGAGATCGCGGGCCCGCGTCGCGGGGCTCGCACCGAGCGCGAAGTCCAGCATGCCGTTTCCATCGAAGACGACCTTGATCGGGTACCGCGTCGGATTCTCCCGAACCCCGAACTGCTCATCACGCATCGGCACCCAGTACCGAAGCGGCTCGCTCTGCTGGATGCGCTCGTTGTAGTTCAGGTAGTCGAGGTTGCTCTGAATCGTGCGAACGTACTCCGGCTGGATTGAGACGATGCGGCCCGGGAGATTGTTGTTGTCGAGGTAGAACGCGACCGCGCCGAGAGAGCATCGCATGCCGCTCATGTAGGTCAGCAGCATGAGCCTGACGTTCTCGAAGTAGGAGTACTTGTCGATGATTTGGCTCTGCAGGATGTAAAAGCGCGAGCCATCGGTCATCTGTGCGACCGATGCGTTGTCCAAGAGGTCATCGTGCAGGTCGGAGTAATTCCAACGCCGGGTGTAGTCGGCGAGAAGGTCGTTCAGTTTTGCGTTGAAGTCGATTCGGTCCGCCTGCATCATCGCCATATCGCGGAACGCAGCGGCACTGCCGAAGGCGCTCAGGCCGGGCTTGTCCGACGTCGACGCGAGCATAGTCGCGAATCGGTCAGCCGAGATCGTCCGTTCGCCGAAGGAGGCGTAGTCGAACGCCTGCTGGGCCGTATACGAATCGCCGGCCGGAAGAAGGAACCGAGCGAAGCCGAGGAGTGTCTCGTCGGTTTCGAGCAACGCGTCGGCGATTCCGATGGGAGTGAAGGCGTTGTCGCGCGGGCGTGTGTACTGATACGCGAGGTCCGTCATCAGGTCGCAGGTCACGACGATCGCGCCGAACGCGACCTCCTTCTCTGCTGAGAACGGGCGGTCGAGCAGCAGTCGGTAGATCGCGAGGAACCGTGCGTAGTCTTCGAGCGCCTTGTCCCCGTCACCGGCCTCGGCCAGTGCCAGGCCGTTGGCGTAGGAAAGCGGGTACAGCCGGTCGACCATCTCCTCGAGATAATGGAAATCCGCACCAACGAGTTCGAGTCCCGGACGCCCGGTTTCGACGTACAGACCGGCCTCGACCCACTCCGCCGGAACCTTATCGTCACCGAGTTGCATCGACATCATGTGCGTGTCGAAGTCCTCGCCGATCTCGCGCACCATTTCGAGAACAGCCTGTTGAGCGGGCTGCTCAGCCCAGTCGATCAAGGTCTGGCGCCGGGAATCTCCGCGTTCGATGAACACGAAGTCGCTGCCGCCGGTGAACACACCCTCGCCGGGTGACTTGAGCGGAAATGGGTCCATCTCAATCAGCAGCGGGAACAACTTCTGCTCGACCGACTCGTTGCCGGGGGCGAGTTTCAGGTCGCTGTTGATCCGGGCGAGCCAGTCTTCGGCGTGCGCGCTCGCGGGCAGAGCGAAGAGCGTGCAGAGGAGCGCGAGGGCGGCTCCGGCCGGGGCGGACAGGCGGGGGAGGAGGGAAGTCAGACGCATGAAGGCGGTCTCCGCATGGTCCGGGCGTGAGGCCGGGACGGGGAACGAACGGGTGGAACCGGATTCTAAACGCATTCCTCGTACGGGGTCGGGGCTTGTGGCGTTCGTCCAAATGATGGGGTCGCCCGCCGGATCGCCCGGTTCGCTCTGAAGCGGCGGCGACGACGGTCTACACTCGTCCTATGGCCAGCGAAACGACGCACGGATCGGGCGGACGCCTGTATTTTGACAACGCCGCGACGAGCTTCCCCAAGCCGCCGGGTGTGGTGCGGGCAATGACCGAGTACGCGACCAAACTCGGTGCCTCGCCGGGCCGGGGGGCGTATCGCGAGGCCCGAGAATCCGCGGAGATCCTTGTGCGCTGCCGCGAGGCCGTCCGCGAGCTGCTCAACGCGCCCTCGGCCGATCACGTGATCTTCACGCTGAACACGACCGACGCTCTGAATATGGCCATCAAGGGCTTGCTGCTCCCCCGGCTGGCCGGCGGCGAGTCGCTCCACATCGTGACGACGGCGATGGACCACAATTCCGTTCTGCGCCCGTTCAACGCCCTGATCTCCCGCTATGAAGGCCAAATCCGGCAGACCGTGGTTGAGGCCGACGAGGTCACCGGGCTGGTCGATCCCGAGGCGGTCCGACGTGCGATCCGCCCGGACACCCGCTTGGTCGCGGCGGTCCACGCGTCGAATGTGACTGGGACGCTCCAGCCGATCGAAGCGATCGGCGCGGTCTGCCGCGAGATGGCGGTGCCGCTGCTCGTCGATGCGGCCCAATCGGTCGGGCATATTCCTGTGGACATACAGGCGATGAACATCGACCTGCTCGCGGCTCCCGGTCATAAAGGATTGCTCGGTCCGCTCGGAACGGGCGTGCTGGTGATGCGCCCGGGCATGGAGCGGATGATTCATACCTATCGCGAAGGCGGCACCGGTTCGGTGAGTGAACAGCCGGTGCACCCGGACGAACTGCCCGACAAGTACGAGGCTGGCTCCCACAACACAATAGGCATTGCCGGGCTGCTCGCCGGCGTCGAGTACCTGCTGGAGCGGGGCATGGACGACATCGCCGAGCACGAGCGGGCGCTCAGCGAGCAGTTCTTGAACGGCTTGCACACCTACACCGGTGGCCCCCTGCTCCCGGGTCTGCGCCTGCTGGGGCCCCAGGGCATGGCGGACCGTGTCGGCGTGTTCTCGCTCACGGTCGAGGGGCTGACGCCCCTGGAACTGGCGAACCAGATGGAAGAACGCTTCGGCGTACTCACCCGCCCCGGTCTGCACTGCGCCCCGCACGCCCACGAAACGATGGGGACCGATCCGGCAAGCACCGGCGAGGACGCCTCAGGGGCGTGCCGCTTCAGTCTGGGGCCGTTCCTCAGCGTGCAGGATGTGAAGTTCGCCACGGACGGTCTGGCGCAGATCTGCGAAGAGCAGGCGGCGAAGACCAGCGTGGCCTGAGCGAGTGATCAGTCTTCGAGCGGGATGCCGTACGCGCCCCACTGCTCGGTCACGCGCCGCTTGACCTCGGCGTCGTTCTCGAGGATCGGCGGCCACTCGCGGACCGGTTGGCCGTGGCGCCCGTCGCGCGGGCCGCCGGGGTGCTTCGGGAGCGAGTCGAACGCGCAGCGTGATCGGTCCGGGCTCCAGAACAGGTCGCGGCTCGCGTCGGAGTTCGCGCACCAGTGGAAGAGGACCTCGTCGGTGTCGGTGACGTCGACCGACGAGTCCACGATGCAGACGAAGCGCGGAGCGCGGTCCGCGTGGAGGCTGAGGCCCCAGAGTTCATCGAGCAGGCGGGTTACCGGGTCGTCGCTGGCGTCATCGGGGCGCTCGACGCTGATGAACAGCCAGGCTCCGCCGGCGTCGTCGGGCATGGCGGCGTGGTGAACATCTCCGAGTTCGCGCACGCGACTGACGTAATCGTCGCCCTCGGAGCCCGAGAGCGGGTTGAGCTTCGCGTCTTTCGGGACGGGGACGCCGTTGACCTCTTCGCCCGCCCATTTCGGCGTGCAGTCGAAGCCGACCTTGGTACCCGCGGCGAGGCGCGGGGCGGCGTGGTCGAGGATGTCGAGCGGGCCGTTCACAAACTCGATGTCGCGCGAGGGATCGCAATGCAGCGCCATCGCCTGGAAGAGCGAACGGGTGTCGTGGACATCCACCTTCTCGGCTTCGACCACGAAGATGTTCTTGGTCCAGGCCATCTGGCCGGCGCCCCACACCGCGTGCATAACGCGCCGGCCCTGCAGCGGGTACTGCTTGTGGATTCCCAAGACGGCACAGTTGTGGAACGCGCCGAACATCGGCAGGTCGTAGTCCTCGATGTCGTGGATCAGCGTCTTGAGCAGCGGGAAGAACACGCGCTCGGTGGCCTTGCCGAGGAAGTAATCCTCCTGAGGCGGCAGGCCCACGACCGTCGTCGGGTAGACCGCGTTGTGCCGATGGGTGATCGCGGTGACCTCGAGGATGGGGTAGCGATCGGGCATGGAGTAGAACCCCGTGTGATCGCCGAAGGGGCCTTCGAAGACCGCGCCGTCGCCGAGCGGGCCGGCCTTGGGGTCGCGCGGGTCGTAGCCGATTACGCCGGCTTCGTGCGACACGTAGCCCTCGATGACGATCTCCGCGTTGGCGGGGACCCAGATCGGGACGGTCACCCCGCGTGTCATACGAACGCCGCCACCCCCACCGATGCTGTTGAGGAAACCGGCCATCAGCAGTTCGCTGATGCCCGGCGGGAGCGGCGCGGTCGCGGCGTAGGGCAGGACGCTCTCGCCGCCGAGGGCGATGGCGACGGGCATGCGTTGGCCCTTGCGCTTCCAGCTGCGCCAGTGGTTCGCGCCGTCGTGGTGCATGTGCCAGTGCATGGCGAGGCGGTTCTTGCCGAGCATCTGGACGCGGTACATGCCGATGTTGTGGCTGGAGGGCTTCTTGGCGTCCACATCGTCGGCGTGGATGGTGTGGATGCCGGCAAGCGTGATGTAGCGACCGCGCAAGCCGGCGGCTTCGGCCTCGTCGAACGGCGTGATGTTGGGGATCGGGTCGTTGATCTGTGACGGGTGGGGGTAGCCGAGGGCGTGGTAGTCGCCGTCGTGGGGCCAGCAGCGGAGCGCGGGGATGATCGAGAGATCCACCTCGTCGGCCGAGTAGATGACCTGCTGGCACTCGCCGCGCGACACGCGTTTTGGGCCGATCTTCAGGAGCGGTGCGAACTGTCGGGCCTTGGCGATCGCCTCACGCAGCCCGCGCGGTGGCTCCGGCTTGACGAGCTCTCCGATGCGCTGACCGATGCCCTCGAAACCGCCGCGGATGCCGTGAGAAACGTTCCGCTGGTCGGCGCCGCAGTGCAGGGCGAGGGCCATGCGGCTGTAGGAGCCGAAGGCGTTGATGAGAACCGGGAAGGGAGACTTCCCTCCGCCGGGAGTGACGACGTTCTCGAAGAGCAGGGCGTGCCCGCCGCGGTCCCAGAAGCGCGGGTCGGTGCGTTTGGCCCAGTCCCCGGGTTCGTTTGCGCATCGGGCCTTGCTGACGCGATCGACGATCTCGGTGATCTCGAGCAGCGGCGAGACCGGCTCAGAGACGCGCACGAGTTCGCCGAGGCGCTCGAGTTCCTGCACGAAATCGCTGAGGGCGGGGAACATGGGCCGAATCGTAGCGTCGAGATCGCGATTTTGGGGTTCTGTGGGGCATCCGGGCCGAAAGGACCGACAGGGCTTCCCCAAGTAGGATGTCGGGGGACCGCTCGGTACCGACCTGAGGAGGACGCATGAGCAGCGATGCAGCCCTCGACCTGCGAGGGGTCGAGAAGGTGTACAAGAAGGGTGTCCGCGCCCTGCAGGGGATGGACATCCGGATCGACCGGGGCGAGGTGTTCGGCCTGCTGGGCCCAAACGGCGCCGGCAAGTCCACCCTGATCAAGATTCTGATGACCGTAATCCGCCCGACGAAGTGCGAGGGGCACATGCTCGGCTCGCCCATCGGGACCAAGTCCACGCTGGCGCGGATCGGCTACCTGCCCGAGCACCACCGTTTCCCGGATTACCTGACGGGGGCCCAGGTGCTGGACTTCTACGCCGCGATGGCCGGCGTCCCCCGGGCAGAGCGCAAGCGTCGCGCGCCGGAACTGCTTGAACTGGTCGGGATGAGCGCGTGGGCGGACCGCAAGATCCGGATGTACTCCAAGGGTATGCGCCAGCGCGTCGGCATCGCGCAGGCGCTCATGAACGACCCGGACCTTGTGCTGCTGGACGAACCGACCGACGGCGTGGACCCCGTGGGCCGGCGCGATATCCGACGCGTGGTCGAGCGCATCCGCCAAGACGGTCGGACGGTACTGCTCAACAGCCATCTGCTCAGCGAACTGGAGATGGTGTGCGACCGGGTGGCGATCCTCGTGCAGGGCAGGGTCCGCACGCACGGCACCATCGACGACCTGACGGTGGACCAGCGGTACTACGAGATCGAGTTCGAGCTTGAGGGCGAGCCGGAGGCCCAGCGGTTCGCGCGCTTCCGCAGCGCGATCGGCGAGCACGACGACAAGATCGAATCGCCGACGAGCGCCGGAAGGGTCAGCTCGATGTTCGAGCGGTCACGCACGCGGACGCGCCTCGACTGCGGCACGATCGTGCTCGCGACCGACATGTCGCTCGCGGCGTTCACGACCGAGGCACGCCGGATCCAGCAGTTGATCGACGAGGCACGCCGAGCGGACCTGACGGTCAAGCGCGTGCACCTGTTCCGGCCCTCCCTGGAGGACCTGTTCATGGACGCGGTGACCGACCTGAACACCGGCAAGGTGCTTGCGCCCGGGGCCGAAGAGAAATCGAAACACCGGGCCCACACCGAGGAGGTGGCGTCGTGAAGACCTGGGCACTTTTCGTTGATGCGTACCGGGAACTGAACAGCAAAAAGCTGTTCTGGATCACGATGATTTTGTCGGGGCTGGTCGTGGCGATCTTCGGGGCGATCGGGCTGCGCCCGAATGGGATCGGCATTCTGTGGTTCACGATCCCGAGCGATGTGGTGAACTCTGAACTCGTCGACGCGGCCACCTTTTATAAGAGCATCTTCACCGGATTCGGCGTCCGTTTCTGGCTTTCGATCATCGCAACGGTCCTGGCGCTGGTCACAACAGCCGGCATGATTCCCGATTTCATTTCCGGGGGTTCGATCGAACTGATGCTCTCGAAGCCGGTCTCACGCACCCGACTTTACCTGACGAAGTTCGCGACCGGCCTTTTGTTCGTCGGCTTGCAGGTTGGCGTATTCAGCGTCGCATCGATGCTGGTCATCGGCATTCGCGGCGGGGTTTGGGAGCCAGGGATCCTGCTCGCGATCCCGATCGTCGTGTTGTTCTACAGCTATCTGTTCAGCGTGTGCGCACTCATCGGTCTCGTCACGAGGTCGACTCTCGCTGCGTTGCTTCTGACCGTTCTGCTTTGGTTCGTGCTGTTCCTGCTGAATTCCGCTGACGAGACCCTTCTGCTCTTCAAGACGCAGACCGAGAATCGGGTTGTTCAACAGTCCAGCCAACTCGAGACCCAACGCGATCGCTTAGTGTCCCTCCGAAGCGCCTCGAACGGCGAAACAGAAGTCGGAGCACCCGACGCCAACGAGACGGCGCCGGAGGAAGACGAAACCGGAGGATTCCTCGGTCGGATCGGCGATGAGTTCCGAGAGGGACAGCGCATTGAGGATATGGACGAGGAAGATCTTGCTTCCCAGATCGAGCGTCTAGAGGATCAGATCCGCGTCAACGAGACGGACCTTGAAGAAACCGAAGCGGCTGCGGATTCGCTCGCGGCCTGGCACGGACGCATCGTGGCGGTGAAGACCGTGCTGCCGAAGACCCGCGACACGCTCAACCTGCTCGACCGGTACCTGATCAGCGATCAGGCGATCGAGGAATCCGGCGAGTCACGCCGGGGCCACGGCAACGACGAGTTCAACGAGGCCGGTGTCCAGATGACGCAGGAGCTGCGTGACCGCTCGATCTGGTGGGTCATCGGCACCTCGCTCATCTTCGAGGCGTTCATCCTCGCGCTCGGGTCGTGGATCTTCAGTCGCCGGGACTTCTGACCTCGTGGCCGCACTGACCGTTCCGGGACATCCCGCAGCGCGGAGCCGCGCCTCGTTCAGCCGGTGCCGGAAGTACCGCTACTCGCTGGTGCGCCGGTGGGACGACGAACTGGCGCGGGTGTGTTTCTGCATGCTCAACCCGTCCACGGCGGATGAACGGCAGAACGACCCAACGGTGCGCCGCGCGATCGGGTACGCGCTCGATCGAGGCTTTGGTTCGATCGAGGTGGTGAACGTGTTCGCGCTTCGATCGACCGACCCGAAAGGACTGACGCGTGCGCTGGCGGATGGGATCGATCCGATCGGGCCACGCAATGACGAGGCGATCCGGCGTGCCGCGGCGCGAGCCGAGACCGTCGTTGCGGCGTGGGGATCGCACGCGACGCTGCTCGATCGGGACCGGGCGGTCCGCGACCTGCTGGCAACGCACGATCGGTGCGTAGCGCTCGGATTGACGGCTTCGGGGCTGCCCCGGCACCCGCTGTACCTGCGTGCGGACGCGCCGTTCGTGGCGCTGGGCTGATATCGGTGGCGTCGTTCGGCTCGAACCGTATCATCGTCGGCATGACGACGACCCGATCGATCCGGTGGCTGCTGCTCTCGCTCCTTACCGCCTTCGCGCTGCTGTGGAGCCCCGCGATGGCGATCGCGCAGGATGGTTCGCCTTCGGAGCCCGAGACGACTCAGGAAGGATCGGGCGACGACGCCGATGAGGGTGCATCGGGCTCGATCGACCTGGCATCGCCCCGGAGCGCGATCAGTTCGTTCATGCGCGCGATGCGGGCACACACCGGTCTGGAGCCCGAGCCGCGGGCGCTCGAGCGGGCGCTGGGAGCGGTTGAGATCCCATCGGACGTGCTCCGCGAGGCGGATGACAGCGAGGTCGCGTTCCGACTCTACGAGGTGCTGGGCTACTTCGAGAGCTTCGCACCCGGCGAGGACCTGGCCTCGATCGCGCCGAGCCGCAACAACCTCCCGAGCGACGGGGTCTGGACCAGCACGCTGACGGACGCTGACGGCGACACGACGCTGCTCCTTGAGCTCGAGGCTCGCGACGGCGACTGGCGGATCAGCGAGGGGACGACCCGGATCGCGTACGCGCTGTACGACTCGCTCGAACTGGACCTGGTGCAGTCGACGCTGCGCCGCTGGGGGCTTGAGTGGGCGGTGAGCGGTCGCCTCTTCGGCCTGCGGTATTACCAATGGGCGGGGCTGTTCGTGCTCATCCTGCTGGGCCTGTGTTTCGACCTTGCCCTGCGCGGCGTGGTGCAGGTGATCTCCCGTCGTTACCTCAAGAAGTCTGAAGATGACAAGACCGAGCACGACACGGGCGAGCTGATCCGTCGGGTCGCGCGCCCCGCCGGTCTGGCGGGCGGCGCGACGCTGGTGTACCTGCTGCTCCCGATTCTGCAGATGCCGGTGACGCCGACGCAGGTGCTGCAGATCGCGGCGAAGGCGTTCGCGCTGGTCAGCGCGATCTGGGCGATCTACCGCGTGGTCGATCTGGCTTCGGAGTACTTCGAGCGAAAGGCCGGGCGAACCACCACGAAGTTCGACGACCTGCTCGTGCCGCTGGTGCGCAAGGCGGTGAAGATTTTCGTGGTCGCGTTCGGGCTGGTGTTCATCGCCGAGTCTTTCGACCTGCCGATCACCTCGCTGGTCGCGGGCCTGGGTATCGGCGGTCTGGCGTTCGCGTTCGCGGCGAAGGACACGATCGAGAACCTGTTCGGCTCGGTGGCGGTGATTCTCGATCGGCCATTCAATGTCGGCGACTGGATTCAGGTCGGAGAGACCGAGGGCATTGTGGAGGATCTCGGATTCCGGTCCACGCGGATCCGGACCTTCCACAACTCTCTGGTGACCGTGCCGAACGCGACCCTGGTGCGAGCGACCGTCGACAACTACGGCCGACGCATGTACCGGCGGTACAGGGCCGTTTTCAACCTGACCTATGACACGGATCCGAACCTCGTCGAGGCCTACTGCGAGGGCCTGCGCGAGATCGTGAGGAGCCACCCCCACACGCGCAAAGATGTGTACGAAGTGCACCTGAACAACCTCGGAGCGCACTCGATCGACGTCCTCGTCTACATCTTTTTCCGCGTACCGGACTGGTCGACGGAGCTGCGCGAGCGCCACCGTTTCATTCTTGATGCGCTCCGCCTCGCCAAAAAGCTGGGCGTGGAGTACGCGTTCCCCACGCAGACGCTGCACCTGCAGCGCGATGAGGAAAGTGACCATCGGTCTCAGGATGTCGCGCGCTCGCCGGAGGAGGAGATGCGCGAGCGTGGCCGGGCCGAGGCGGCCTCTGTCCTCGCCGGCTCGGAGTGGCAGCGCCAGGACAGGACCTGACCGGAGAAGGTGGGTTATCGGGCCGCGGAGTCCGGTTATACCGGTTGCGCGGATGGTGTGCCCCGCACCGAGGGTCCGCCTCGGGTCCGCTTTCGTGTCTCTCGTTTGGACGGCGTCCGATCCGGTCGATTCGCAGAGGCGAGGAAGACCTTCCCGTGACCGCCATCCGGAGACCCGAAAGATGCCAACGGACCAACCGAGGCACACGCCACCCACGCCATCCGGCGGCCTGACCGTCCGTCGCTTTGAGCGACACGAACTCGCGCTGCCCATCAAGGTCAGCATCGATGAAACGGGACCTGTCGCCGTGAAACTCAGCCGCTCGTCGGGCGCGATGGGCGCGTTCAACGCGCTCCTGTCGGACGTGGGCCAGGGTGGCCTGGGCGTCGAATCCCCCCACTTCCTACCCCGCCAGACGACCCTCCGGGTGCGGTTGTACGCCGACAACTCGGTCGGCCTTCCGGAGTTCGATGCGCGAGTGCGGGTGATGCGGAGTCGCATGAGTTCCCGCGAACCGCGATACGCGCTGGGCTGTTCGTTCGTGGATCCGACGCCGAAACTGCAGCAGGCCGTCGAGGATGTCCTCGCGGCGATCGCGGCCGCTCGGAACGCTGATGGGGAGGCCGCCTGATGCTCGGATCAACCGACTATCTGATGCGCTGCCTCGTGGAAGAGGCGTTCGCCACGGAGCAGGAAATCACAAAGGCTCGCGAACAGGCGAGGGCATCGGGGGGCAGCGTCGAAGAGGCGCTCCTCGCCAACGGAACGGTCACCGGGCGGGATCTGGCTCTGGCGAGAGCGATCCTGTGCGAGTACCCGTTCGTCGATGCCGAGCAGTATGAGGTCGACATCAATAACGCCACATTGCTCCCACGCTCGGTGGCCGAGCAGGCCGTCGCGTTCCCGCTGTTCGTCGGCGACGGCGTCATCACGGTGGGGATGTCCGACCCGCTCAACCTCAAGGCGATCGACCAGCTCCGGCGCATTCTGCGGGCAGAGATCGATCCGGTACTCTGCGAAGAGACGACGATTCGGTCGATCATCTCCAAGTCGTACAGCCTCGTCTCGAGCAGCGACGGTGCGGTCCAGCGCAAGAGCGATGAGAGCGAGCTGGAGGAATCGACGAAGGAAGAGCCGATCGTCCGCGCGGTCACTCAGATCATCGCCGACGCGATCGAGGCCGAGTCCTCAGACATCCACATCAGCCCGTGCGAGCACGAACTGCAGCTGCGCTACCGCATCGACGGGCGCCTGCAGAATCGTCAGGGGCCGCCGCTGTCGGCCCACACCGGGGTGGTGCAGCGCCTGAAGGTCATGGCCAATCTCGACCTCACCCAGACCCGGCGCCCGCAGGACGGCAAGTTCCGCACGACCCACCAGGGCGAGCAGTACGAGATCCGCCTCTCCACGATCCCCACCGTGAACGGTGAGAACGTGGTCATGCGTATCCTGCGCCCGCACGGCCAGATCCTCGACTTCGCCGAACTCGGCATCGCCGAAGACATGGCCGATTCCATCGGCGAGATCATCGGGCACCCTCACGGCATGTTCCTCGTCACCGGCCCGACCGGGTCAGGCAAGACATCGACGCTCTACACGGCCCTGAAGAGACTGAACTCGCCCGATCGCAACATCATGACGATCGAGGACCCCGTCGAGATTCGCATGCACGGCGTGCGTCAGGTTCAGACCAACGCCGAGATCGGCCTCACTTTCGCCGGGGCTCTGCGCTCCATCCTGCGTCAGGACCCCGACATCGTGCTGCTCGGCGAGATCCGTGACAGCGAGACTGCGATGATCGCCATGCAGGCATCGCTGACCGGCCACCTCGTGCTGAGCACGCTGCACACCAACGACGCCCCGGGGGCCGTCGCCCGGCTCCAGGACCTTGAGGTGCCGCCGTTCGTCATCAACTCCAGCCTGCTCGGCGTACTCGCCCAACGCCTGGTCCGTACGGTGTGCTCCGACTGCGCGACCAGTCAGCAGCCGGACCAGACGCTGCTGCAACGATTCGGGATCGTCTCTGATGATGCGTCGTTCCGCAGCGGTCGGGGCTGCGCCCGGTGCTCGGGGAGCGGGTATCGCGGTAGGACGGGCATATACGAGCTGATCCGCATGACCGGCGCGGTCGGGAGCCTCGTGGAATCCGGCGCGCCGACGAACGAGATCGGCGCGCTCGCATTCCATGCGTCACGCCCGCAGCCGGGTTGCTTCGGGCCGATGTGGCGGGACGGGCTGCGCAAGGCGCGCCTCGGACTGACGACACTCGATGAGGTCGACCGCGTCGCGATGATCGCCGAAACTCAGGCCGTTGCCGATGAACGGAGGGCCGCGGCGTGAGCGCGCTATCCTTCGAGTACATCGCGGTCGGTCGCGACGGTCGACCGCAACGCGGGGTCGTGTCCGCGGCGAACCGGCAAGAGGCGTACCGGCGTCTGGCGTCGGACGGTCTGGTTCCGACCAAAATCCGCAAACCGAAGGCGAAGCTCTCGCTCGCCGGAATGTTTGGCAAGCGCATCCGCCCCCAGGAGATCGCGCACTTCACATACCAGCTCAGCGTGCTCCTCGAAGCGCGGATCCCCGTGGTCTCCGCGTTCAGTTCCATCGCCGATCAGGCGTCACACCCGGGCATCGCCGACATCGCTCGTGATCTCGCGCGTGAAGTGCAGTCCGGACGCAGTATTACCGATGCCCTCGATCGCCACCGAGCCGTGTTCGGATCCGTCTACCTGGAGACCGTGCGCGCCGCCGAGTTGTCTGGCAACATGATCAGCGTGCTCGCCCACCTCGCCGAATCGGTCGAGGACCAGGGTGAGATGCGCCGCCTGATCCGCGGCGCAGCGCTGTATCCGGCAACCGTGGTGGTCACGCTGACCGTCGCCACGCTGTTCCTCGTCACGTTCGTGGTTCCGCGCTTCGCGAGCATGTTCGAGGCGCGAGGCGTCGACCTGCCCCTGCTCACGGTTGTGCTCATGACCGTGGGAGAGTCGATCAAGGCGTATTGGTACCTTTGCCTCGGCGCGTTGCTCTCACTCGTACTCGCGGCGCGCGTCGGATGGAGGCGTGAGTCGTTCCGCCAGCGTGTCGATGTGCTGTTTCACCGGGTCCCGGTGCTTCGCGATGTGCTCATCGGGATGTCGATCTCGCGGTTCGCCGGCGTCTTCGGAATCGCGCTCCGATCGGGCGTCGGTCTGCTCGATTGCATCGGCATGGCCGGGAGAGCGACGGGGCGCCCCCTGCTCGAAGCCGATATGAAAAAACTGGCCGACCAGGTTCGGCGCGGCGGGCGCCTTCGCGACGCCCTTCCCGCCTGCTCGTACCTCACCGGCTTCACGAAACAGCTGCTCTCGGCGGGCGAGGAGGCGGCGGAGTTGCCGAAGATGTGCGAGATCCTCACCCGCCACTACAGCCGCGAGACGAGGCACAAGGCAAAGAACCTCTCCACGGTTATCGAACCTGTGCTTATCGCCGCACTGACCATCGTCGTTCTGATCGTCGCTCTGGCCATCTTCCTGCCCATGTGGGACATGGCCAGCATCGTTGGCTGAGGCTCAATATGGTCCAAAATCATCATCTACATTTTAGCGGGGCATGAAGTGGGCCGATACGAATGTAGCGTCCAGGGCAGTCGCGACACTGAGTGGCCCATTGAATAGGAGAGAACAGATGGCCGTTTCGAAAGTCGCAAGCCGTGTCCGCAAGGGCTTTACCCTGATCGAACTGATCGCGGTGCTGGTCGTGCTTGCAATCCTGTCGGGGGTTGCGCTGCCGAAGTACATCGACTACTCCGAGCGAGCTCGCACCTCCTCGATTCAGGGCTCTCTGGGCGGGGTTCGAACCGCCATCGCGAACTTCTTCGCAAACGAGAGCATCGACGGCAACGGTCGCTATCCCACGCTCGTGGAACTTACCACCGTCGGTGGCGTGATGCAGGAAGGCATCCCCGCAAACCCCTACAACGGGCTGACAACGGTGATCGCCGCCGATGACCTGCAGGCCGCGGATCGCACGGTGCAGACCACGGTTTCCGGCTGGTGCTACTACGTCGACAACGCCGCCGACCCGCCCGTCGCCGTCTTCTACGCGAACACAGACGATGAGACTCGGGTTCAGGACGATGCCGGCGACTACTTCACCGCCAACGAACTCTGAGCAGCCGACAGATCGGCGCTGAGACGTTCGATCCTCTCGCTACGCATCGGACGAGCATCCATGCCGCACCCGATTCACGCAACGTCGTTGCTGCCGCGCCGGCACGGATTCACGCTCATCGAGCTGTTGAGCGTGATCCTTCTCGTCGGGCTGCTCTCCGCCACCGCGATCCCGGCCCTCGGCCGGCTCGACCGCGCCCGAGACGCGGCACTGCTGAACGAATGCGACCGGATGATCCGGTTCGCGCAGGCTCACGCCGGTTCGACCGGCCTGCCGACCGCCGCACGCATCGACCTTGACGAACAGCGGGTCTCGATCCGTTCGGTCGGGACCACACCGGGGACCACGGTACCGGTCAATCGCGTCGGGACCGGTCAGCCGATCGACCTCGCCGTCGTCGCCTCCTTCCCCGGCGCTTCGCTTGACTCCGCGGGCGAGTCCGGCTCCCTTCAGTCTTCGGGCATCAGTGAGATCTGGTTCGACTTCAACGGCTCACCACAGTCACGGAACGCGACGGGCGAGAACCCTGTCGACCTGACCGTCGAGTACCTCGTGCGCGTCGGCAGTGGTATGGAGCTGCGGGTCCAACCCTCAACAGGGGTGATTGCGAGATGACGCGTCGCGCCTTCACTCTGATCGAAGCGATCATCGCGATGGTCGTGCTGTCCATCGCAGTGCCGGCCACGCTCGCGCTGATTCACGACGCCACGGTCGCGCGCGCCGAGACGACTATGTCAACCCGCGCAGCCTGGCTGGGCAGCATGCTCATCGAGCAGATCCTTGCCGATGTCGCCAGCGACGATCCGCAGCTCGGGATGGACGCCCTCGCTGACGACGAAGCCTACCTGAACGACGCGGATACGGGCCTGTTCGCTCGCCTCGACCAAGCCATCGCTCCGTTCGAGAACGCGGGCTTGGACGCGACGGTCGATATCGGTCCGCTGATCTCCGAGTCGCTCTCCACCAGCGGCGATCCCGACCAGGACATCTACCGTCAGATCACGGTCACCGTGGAATGGAACGCCCCGGGTGGCGGCCAGCGGAACGCGCCCATCACGTTTCTCGTGACGGACCCGACACCATGAGCCGCCGATCATCGAAGTTCGGTTTCACGCTGATCGAGACACTCGCGGTCATGGTGATCATCGCCACCATCAGCGCGGTGCTCTCGACGGTGCTCTACGCCGCAACCGATGCTTACACCGTCGCCGACGACGGCCGGCGCACCGTCGACAGGGTCAGCCTGGCCATCCAGACACTCTCCCACGAGATCAGGCGTCAGCCGGGCCCGAGCGACGGGTCCGCGCCGAGCAGCATCATCAGCGCGACCGATACCTCGCTCGAGTTCGAGTCCGGGCTTCTGGTCGAACTGCAGGGCTCCGCCCTTTTGCTGACTCGACCGGGACAAGCGGCGGCGACGCTGCTCGATCCGGTCGATTCGGTCGTCTTCCGGTTGTTCCCGGACGGTCCGCCCGGCGTCGCCGCGCTGGACCCCGGCGCCGGTGACGATCCCGGAACCGCGCGCTTGGTAGAGATGTCAATCGATGCCGGGACCGGCGAACTGACGACCCGTTTCTTCCTCCGCAGCAGTCTGAGGAGCGGATCATGATCGTTCGCTTCGTTCCCACAAGCCCTCGCCGCCGGGCCGCCGCGCTCGCAGCCGCGATCGCCGTGATCGCCCTGCTGAACTTCGTCATCGTCGGCTCGCTTGTCGCCGGAGCAGACGACGCATCCATCGTCGCCCACCGATTCGAGTCGATGCGTGCGCTCCACGCGGCCGAGTCCGGCGCCGCCCTCGTGATCGGCGAGGTTTCTGCGGGACGAGCGGTTCCCTCGGGCAGTCGTGTTCTCCCGTCGGGCCAGACCATCGACATCCAGACCGATGCCGAAACCCTGCCGCTCACCGCCGAGATAACGGGCATCAGCGGGCTGGCAAGGAGAGTTATCCGGATCCGGCTCGAGTAGCCGGAAATTCCAGCCAACCACCGAACGAGGACCAAGACCGACCTCCATATGGCCGATAGCGACGAAGAGTGTTCTTGGAGGCAAGACTTGGGACGTTCAGGACTGTTCATCGAAGTTTCGCCGTCACGCATGAGTCTGCTCCGCGTGGCGCGTTCGGCCCCTTGCTGCCTCAGCCAGCGCTTGGACGCCGCACCGATGGAGAACCTCTGGCAGGGTGATCCCGCGGACATCGCGGGTCTGATCGACTCGATGAGCACGCAGCTCGGCTGCGACCCGAGCAACCCCACCGTCTTCTACCAGTCGCCGACCGGCGTATCCAGCCTCTTCTCGTGCCCGACGCAGGTGCGCGACACGACCAGCGCCGCCCGTATGTCGCTCTCGGACATGGCGTCGTTCGACATCGATTCGAACCCTTGGTCCGTGCAGCCGATCGATCGCGATCGGAGCGGCGGATCCAAACGCCGGCATGTCGTGGTATGCGCCGACACCGACGAAGCGCTGCATCGCCTCCGCGAATGCTTTGACCGCGCGGGTGCCACCGGCGCCACATTCGTTCCGATCGAAGCCGCGTTGCTGAGCAGAGCCGTCGACTCCGCGATCGCGCACTCGAAGAGCGCCGAGCCGCTCATCTCTGTGCTCTTCGGTCAATCACGATCCATCATCGTCGCGGCACACCGACAGCGCCTCCTGCTGGTCCGCCATGTCGATTTCGGAACCGATCGACTCGCGGATGCGCTCGCCGCCGCCATCGAAGCGACTTCGCCGTCCGATGCTCACGCCGTCGCTGAGCGATTGCTGTTCGGATTCGGGCTGCCCCAACGCGGGGACGCGTTCGAGGTGGACGGGCAAACGTACTGCGCCTCAGACATCCTCCCGGCCATCCAGCCCGCGCTCCAGCGGCTGGTCGTCGAAGTCCGTCAGTCCATCCGCTTCGGTCTGCCCGAGTCGGATCATTCCCCGAACATCCTCATCAGCGGGTCCGGAGCTCTCATCCCCAGGCTCGACGCCGCGTTCGGCGCCGAGTTGGAATGCCCCTGCGTCGCCGACGGCTCATCACAGACCGACGGCGGCTTCGACATAGCGCACGCCGCGGACGCCTGGAGACACGGTCTGCGGGTTTCGCTGCGCGAACGCGCGTCGTCGGCGACCGCCGCTCGGAATTCGCTGCGAAACGCTCTCTACGCGGGCTCTGCCGCCGCTGTTCTGCTCGGCGCTGGGGCCACCGCATTGCTCTCGAGCGAGGCGTCCTCCGCGCCGCAGCCCAAGGCGGCGCGAGAAGCGCCGACGCCCGAAACCGCCCGTGTCGATCCCGAAGAGGCCTCGGGACGCGCCGCCGCCGTGCGAGCGACCATCCGCGCCGTCTCGAACTCCATCGGCACACACGCCGACATGAGCGCCGCCCTGCGGGAGATCTGCGTGCTCTCCGCTGACGCCGCGATCCTCACGGATATCGAGATCACCAGCGACACGACCGCCGCCAAGTGCAACCTCCGCGGCTACGTCCCGGGCCCGAACAGCGTCACGCCGGGCAAACTGCGAGACCTGATCGATCGCTACCGCGAGTCGCCGCTCATTGCGAGGGTTCGCCTCGAGAACGCGCAGAACTCCCTTCTAGACGACCAAACCGCTCAGTACTTCTCCGCCGTGATCGAGTTCACGAGCGTTCCGGCGAACCTCCTGCAGGATGCCGGAACAATCGCCGACGCGTCGGGTGGGAGGGCCGACTGATGCCGCAGTCGAGTTCCAGAGATCTCGCCGCCCACGCGGTGGTCGTGGCCGGCCTTGTCTTCGGCGGGGCGTTCGTGTTCATCGCTCCTCGGCTCGAGGAGAGGACCGATCGGCAGGCGAGTCTCGCCGCCGCACAAACGGAGGCGCGGGCCGCCGCGGAGCGAACGCGCCTGCAAACCGAAGCGAGCGCGATGGTCGAGCAGCTCGAGCGCTTCGAGCACGCGATCGAGAGCCGTTCCTCTCAGGCGTCGGACGAGATCGCGCTCCACCGAACGTACCACGACGCCGCGAATCGATTCGGGCTCTCCATCGAGCGTTTCGACCCCAACCCGCTCCGGCGCGCTTCGGCCCGGCGACGGGGTGACAAGCAGTCGGAGAGCCTGCCCGAGCCAGACTTCGCCTCCACCGTGCGCGTCGACGCCACGGGGACGCTCGACTCGGTCGTCGAGTTTGTCGAGTTCATCTCCAGCCACGCGGGCTTTGTTCGAGTGAAGTCGCTGCGCGTGACTCCCGATGCCAAGCACACCGCCCAGGGCATCCGGATGAGCCTTGAAACCGAGCACTTCAGCTTCACCGTGCCCGACCCGGACTCGCTGGCCTCCGCCAACGACGAGCAGGGAGGATCGTGAGATGAGGTGCAGCAAACCCCACTCCAGCGGCACACCGTCGAAGCGTACCCTCGCGATCGCGCTGCTGGCGCCGCTGATCGCTCTGGTCGCCGGCACATTCGCAACGGGATCCAAACCCCCTCTCGCCGTCGCATCAAACCCGCTCGAGATCAACACAACGATCGACCTGCGACCCATCCGGCTGCCGAAAGCCGATGAGCAGACGCTGTCACGGACCGCGTGGTTGCTTGAGCAGCGTTCGTTGCCGAACCCGCTCTACTACCCGCCGCGCGTGGAGATCCAACCGATCCCCGACAAGCCACGCGAGCCGGAGGTCAAGATCGACCCGACGCAGCCCGCACCGTTCGTGGTGACCGCGGTCCTGCGCGGCCGGGACGGCTCGAACCGTGCTGTGATCGATGGCACACTCTTCAACGAGGGCGACGAGATCGCTCCGAACTGGGTCATCAGCAAGATCGACTCCACCGAACGCAGCGTTTCCGTCCGCAGACCCGATGGTTCGAACCTGATCTTGCCTCTGCAGAACCCGGACAGGTAATCGCGACAGCGGCATCGACACGCATATAGTGCCACCGGCAAAATTTCTGCCCGGAGGCACCCATGACGACAACCCGATCCCTGCCCGACCGGTTCATCCTCGCCGGAGAACCACAGTCCACCGGCAAGACCATGTCCGTGCACGACAAGTTCACGGGCGAAGTGATGGCGGAG
>Ga0070726_10001188_pt1 | contig 27114 bp, 11 predicted proteins | sample tdAd471_FD_67275 | JGI IMG/M metagenome (GOLD analysis project Ga0070726, IMG submission 67275) | Marine sediment microbial communities from the Atlantic coast under amendment with organic carbon and nitrate - tdAd47.1 | ecosystem: Environmental > Aquatic > Marine > Coastal > Sediment | place...
ACTTTATGGCGGGCTCTTTTTGCGTTATACTGCCTTAGATTTTCTTCAAGTAGCTTGGGCTATTATCATCAAATCTGCCTAGTCTAACACAAAAACACTCTCCTCCAAAATTGACGATTATATGCATCCTGCTACTTAAGTAACCCATTGACTAGCAAGAATTGGCAACTAATTTCAGTTCCCATTTTAAAACAACTTCAATTAATAGTACATTTGTTTACACTTTAAAATGCAATTTTTTCATCATTCCTATAGAAGCATTAGAAAAGTGTTACCTTAGAATTTCAGGTGTCCTTGTACCCATCACAGTACCTGCACGACACCAACCTATTTAAATGTAAGAAACCAATTGCACCTATATGGCCAACGTGATCACTCATAGCCTTCTCACAGACTATGATACCAATCTTTTTAAAGCAGGAAAATATTTCAAGGCATACGAAAAGCTCGGGAGCCACATCATCGAGGTAGATGGACAATGGGGAACCCATTTTGCCGTTTGGGCACCCAATGCCGAAAAGGTAGGCGTGATGGGGAACTTCAATGGTTGGAACCGCACAAGCCACCCACTCAATGCCCGTTGGGATCATTCGGGTATTTGGGAAGGCTTTGTCCCCGGTATAGGCAAGGGAGAGCTTTATAAATATGCCATATTAGCCAAAGATGGCCGAGCCCTAGAAAAGGGAGACCCCTTTGCACTTTTTTGGGAGATTCCCCCTAATACCGCTTCTATTGTATGGGATTTTGATTATGATTGGAAAGATGAGCAGTGGTTGAAGGATAGACAAAACCTCAATGGCTTGGACAAACCTTTTGCCGTCTACGAATGCCACATCGGATCTTGGAGAAAAAGAGCAGGAGGTGCTGAAAGTTTAAGCTATCAGGAAATGGCCGAAGAAATGGTGGCTTATGTAAAAGACATGGGCTTCACCCATATCGAATTTATGCCCGTTATGGAACATCCCTACTTTCCTTCTTGGGGGTATCAAATCACGGGCTACTTTGCGCCCACTTCTCGCTTTGGCCTGCCAGAAGATTTTATGTATTTGGTGGATCGATTCCATCAAGAAGGCATTGGTGTAATCCTGGATTGGGTGCCTTCGCATTTCCCTAATGATGCACATGGCTTAGCCGATTTTGATGGCACTCATTTATATGATCATGCCGATCCTCGCCAGGGCTTTCACCCCGATTGGAAGAGCTGTATTTTCAATTACGGCCGCAATGAGGTAAGAAGCTTCCTCATTTCCAATGCTTTGTTTTGGTTAAAATATTATCATATTGATGGCCTGCGAGTAGATGCCGTGGCCTCGATGCTATACCTTGATTATTCTAGAGATGAAGGTCAATGGATTCCTAATAAACATGGGGGGAATGAAAACCTAGAAGCGATTTCTTTCCTAAAAGAATTCAATTCAACCGTTTACCAAGAATACCCTGATACGATAACGATTGCGGAAGAATCTACTTCTTGGACGGGTGTTTCTCGCCCCACTTATACCGGAGGTCTCGGGTTTGGGCAGAAATGGATGATGGGTTGGATGCATGACACCTTGGACTATTTCAAAAAGGATCCTATTCATCGACAGTATCATCACAATGAGATTACTTTCAGTTTGGTCTATGCTTTTACTGAAAACTTCATGCTTCCGCTTTCTCATGATGAAGTTGTACATGGGAAAGGCGCTATTATCTCCAGAATGCCAGGTGATGAATGGCAACGTTTTGCCAATCTACGTTTGCTCTATGGCTATATGTACATGCACCCCGGCACCAATCTTTTATTTATGGGGGCCGAGTTTGGACAAACGACGGAGTGGAGTTTAGAAAATGGATTGCCTTGGGATTTATTGGAACATAAATTCCACAAAGGAATACAAGATTGGCTCAAGACACTTAACCGTTTTTATCGGGAAACTACTGCACTATACGAAAAACAGTTTGCAGGTGATGGATTTGAATGGATAGATCTAGGGGATCATAAAAACAGTGTGCTGTCCTTTATCAGAAAGGGAGAAAAGAAAACCGACCTATTAGTTGTGGTTTGTAATTTCACTCCAGTTGTACGCGACAATTATAAAATAGGCGTACCCGTAAAAGGCACTTACCAGGAAGTCCTCAATAGTAATAAAGTGGACTTCGGTGGTAGTGGAGATCATGTTGACCATAAAGTGACGACTAAAACGGAAACCTGGCATGGGCGGCCACAATGCTTAGCTTTAAGCCTTCCGCCTCTTTCTGTTGTTGTACTCAAGAAAGTAACAACTAGCAGAAAGAAAAAGACTCCAGCTGCCCCTAAAAAAAAGTAACCGGATAATGTAAAGTTTTGGGGTTAATCAAACTTTGGGCTACATTATCCGGCGTACGAATAGGGTTTTAGTTGTAGGTTGTAAACAATAGTGCTGGTTTTTTGAGGTAAGCCGCTTAAAAGGGTGGCTCATCCCCAACAAAAAACTTGGAACAATTTTAGTCCAAGTTCTTTAGAAAGCGCAGCAAGTATATAAGGCGATGGATGCAATATAGCATTCATCAAGAGAGTTTAAGGGGAGATTTCTTACCAAAAAGAGGGAATGTTCTAATTCTGGCCAAAGGCCCCAATTTTAGAGCACTACATTCCTATCTCTTTGATCCTGTGTTTTTGGGGTCTAGTTTTCATGATGTATGGGGGGAGTGTTTGGTTTTTCGGAGCGAGTTAATACTCACTCCGGGGCAGCATTCAATGTATACTGCCCCGACTTAGAGAACGCGTTTCAACACATGTTCAAAACATTGGTAAATGTCCCGAATAGGAGGGAAAAACAAGTAGAGAAATCTTTCAAATAGGTGGATATTTCTTACAGAATCGCTAATAAACAGCTCTTTTCAGCTAATTTCGGCGTCTATAGTCCTTCGGACTAATACCCACTACAGATTTAAATACCTTAGAAAAATGTTTGGGGTCGCTGTAGCCCACCTGGTAAGCAATATCACTGATTCTCTTGTCAGGATAGTCCAATAAGAATTTCTTTGCTTTTATTATTCTAAACCTTTGGATTTCTTTTGCAGCTGGGATTTTGCGTAAAGCGCTAAACTTTCGATACAATGACATGTAGTCCATTTGGAGCAGTTCAGCAAGAATTGTGACATTAAAAGCCTCATCTTGATAATTTTCTTCAATGGTGACTAAGACCTTTTGCACAAAGCTTTTGTCGGGATGCACAGCCGCTGCTTCTCCATTCTCTAGATTATCGACCAAACTTATGTCACTATAAACCTCTCGAAGTCGTTCTCGTAAGTTTAACAAATTGTGTATCCACAATAACAATTCCTCTTCATTGAAAGGCTTATTCAAGTACACATCTGCTCCTCCCGCAATTCCCTTCAACTTGGAACCCTTGTCATCCAAGCCAGTAAGTAATATCACTGGAATATGACTAGTCACATAATTATTTTTTAACTTCTTCGTCATTTCAAAACCATCCATTACCGGCATTTTGACATCGGAGAGGATGATGTCCGGGATCAAGGTATTCGCCTTGGCAAAACCTTCCGCTCCATTATTACTCATCTCCAAGCGAAAATGAGGGGCCAGGATATCTCGAATAAATTGTTGAAAGGCCCTATTGTCTTCCACTACCAGAATCACGGGTTGTCCCACTTGTCCCTCCTTCGCTTCTTCCAATAGGGTAGCCGCCAAATTGTTATCCGTCCCCAAAGTATCTGGTGCAAGTTCCTCCATATTATCCTCAATTGACAACTGTAGCGAAGCGGCTTCCTCCAGCGCCATCTCTATAGGCACTGCCACATGTTTTGGCAACCTTAGCGTAAAGACACTCCCCTCCCCCACTTGGCTTTCGACCCTTATGTCTCCTTTCAATGCTATTGCCAATTCCTTGGATAAGGCTAAACCGACCCCACTTCCTACCTGTGCACTGTTTTTATCATGCGCTTGGTAGAATTGCTCAAATACACGGGGTAATTTTTCAGCAGGAATTCCCATTCCATTATCTGTAAGTCGGTAGATAAGGTGTTCTTCCTCCACCTTGAGGGCTAGTTCAACCTTACCTCCATCCCCGGTAAATTTTATGGCATTGGACAGTAAGTTGCGCAGTATGGTATGTAATTTATCCTCATCCAGGTAGGTCAGATAGTTAGACTCCTGGGTTGTAAAAGTCAATTGGATATTTTTGGCCGCGGCCAAAGTTGAAAAACCATCTACTATCTTTTGACAAAAATCGACCACATCCGAGTGGGTATACTGCAGCCTTATCTTAGCAGCTCGAACTTTCCGCAGGTCTAATATCTGATTGATCAGGTCCATCAATTGATTCGTATGGGTTTGCACCGTCTTCAGTTTCGCTCCACCGATTTGCTTACCTTGACCGATGGCGCTATCTATATTCCCTTTGATGATAGTAAGCGGTGTCCGAAATTCGTGGGTGATGCTAGTAAAAAAGCGAGACTTAAATCGATCGAGTTCTTCTAGGTTCTTTATCTCTGCTGTTTTTAGTCGCCGCTTGAGTTGATCGCGATAAATCAGCCATATTATTATCCCTGCCAGCAACAGCATTAAGCCCTTAAACCAGGCGGTTTGATAAAACCAGGGGCGAATAGTAATTTTAAAATCACGTGCCCCTAACCAAAGGCCATCACTATTGGCCGCCTGAATCTTAAAGGTGTAGGTGCCATGTGCCACTTTAGGGTAACGAGCCGTATTGATTACCCCCGATTCTACCCAGCCGGGATCAACCCCTTCCAACATATACCGATAAGTAATCGCAGCCGGGTCACTATATTCCATCCCAATGAATTCAAAGTAGAGGCTATTTTGCCCGGGCGCCAAGTTGAAGGACTGTAATTCACTGGTAGCCATCGAATCCTTGGACTGATAGATTTTCTCATTGACCTTTAAGGAGAGTAATTCTATTTGAGGAGCGATATTGAGTAATTGAATCGAATCCGGGTGAAAAAAATTGACCCCATTTGGGCCACCAAACCACATCCCCCCATTCGATCTTTTGAGATAAGCGAATCGATTGAAACCTCCCGCTATTAGGCCATCGGAAGGCTTAAAGTTGATGATTTTACCTGCGGGGGTGTGGTCATACCTATACAATCCATTCAGGTTACTGAGCCAAAAAAATTGGGCCTCGTGATTCAACAAGCCGAAGAAGGTTCCTTTGGCCGCCTCATCATTGACCAACTCAAAAGAATCATTAAGGGTATTTAATCGCCCAAAACCATCTGAAGAATTAAGCCAAAGGTAGGGCCCAGCTGTTTCTTTAAAACCTGCCCAAAATGAAGTAGGTCTTGAAAGTTGCCTCAATTGAAATAAGGAATCACCTTGTTCTTCGTAAATCTCCAAATTGCGATAGCCTATTGATGCATAAATTTTATCGTCCTCATCCTGAATTAATCTTTGGAGAAAATTCGTACCGTTGGATTCTATGCCTCTTAAGGGTTTAGGATTAAACCTATTGCCTTTTTTTTCCAGTTCGTAATTCCCTTTCAAAGTTGAGACTAGTATCTTCCCACTATTTAATTCGACTACATATTTAATCGTTGTAGCAAACGTAAAAGCCGTATTGATTTCATTATTCTCCAGGTAGAAGAGATCCGTATTCTTTGACACCCAAATCCTCTTTCCCTTCCCGCCATACAAATGGACTGTCTCTTCCTTATTCGTAAATGCTTTACCAGCTGTCAGGTAAGGCTGGATAGTTTTTCGACTATCTTCGAGATAGAAGAGTTTACCCGTTTTAGTACCAATCCAAACTCTTTGATTTTTATCTTCTGCCAAACCCGTGACATCGAAATTTCCAGGCTCTACCCCCTCAAGGTTTGGGGTAGCAAATTTCGGCTTTGGGAGGCTGGCATAATTGACACCAGTACGATAAAGAGAACTCCACAAGGTCTGATCTTTATCTAGGTAAAGCTCATTAACCTGATTTGAACTGAGACTGTAATCATCTCCTTCTTGTTGAGCATACTGTTTTTCAAAGGTTTCAGTTACTGAATTGAACAGTAGAATCCCCCACGTACCAGTAGAAACCAGTAAGTAAGACTCGTCAACCTCAACAATCGACCAGACTTGACCAAGCGGTTTATTTTTATATTTATCAAAAAGAATTTGCTTTGACGTATTCGAGGAAGCATGTTCCACTTTAACCATCCCCTTTCTGCTGGCTACCCAACTTATTTGATTAGACTGCGCAAAAGCACCATAGGTAAACACGGTGTCTTGCCCGATACCCATCTCAAAAACTTCCTCCTTCTTTATAAGTTTTCCTTGAGTATCATAATTAAATATACTAGCTCCTCCCACAGGCTGTTTCATAGCGGAAATCACGCGGCGGACATTGTCGTCCTCGTCCGTAAGTACACTACATCTTTGTCCATCCATCTCATGTACAAAGGTAGATCGCTTTGTGTCGATATTGAATAGATATAATGCTCCATTTCCCGTCTCTCCCACCTGTACCCACAGGTTATTATTTTTATCTAGGTGAAACACATAGTAAGACTGTTGCAACACCTTCCCTGATGAATCTTGGATGGCGTAAGACTGGAATCTATCATATTTTCGGATATAGCAATTAATGGCGTTATAAGCAGAAAACCATAGATTTTGATTCTGATCTTCGATACAAGGTCCCGAGACTATGTTACTACTAATAGCTGAAGCGTCCTGATCATCCGTGCGATAGGGCTTAATGGTTTTGCCATTAAAGCGGAATAGTCCAGCTCCAGCACTGCTGATCCATACATACCCTTTTGAGTCTTTCGAGATAAAAGCATTGTTCAGGTCTTCGAGCCCCTCTTCCTCGGTGAGTTTATTAAAAAGAAGTTGAGGTTGTGATTGTGCCGCTAACGAAAAAAGAGAAATAAAAAGAGCCAAAAAGATGGGTCTTTTTCGTAGATACATACTGCTAGCACATGTTTGAGTGGGAATTTTTACTGTAGACATACTACAAAAATAGGGGGAAGTAAAGGATATTACCTACTTCCCCCCAATATTCTACTATTTTTTATGCTAAGTCATTGTACCTATATGCATGGCAAAGTTAAGCAAGCGTGAAGCAATAGGTAATAGTAACCAAAGCATCAATTAGCTAATGACCTAGGGCCATAGACCACCTCCATCACAATCAGGAGGGCAGGGCCATTCCCCTAATAATACCTCTCCATTGTCTGTCAAATCATTTCCGTTTACATCGACGGCCACTGCAATTAGCGTTTTGTAAAATTTATCTTCCCTCATTATTCGAGCCATATAAAAACGAACACCTACAGCGCCTTCTACCTTGAGTAAGTCCTGTAGCGCCACTTCACTGAAGTAAGTAGCATCAAAATCAGCGTGTCGATTTTGCAGCGTAGCACCAATATTGGCCTTAGCATCTTCCCGTGGGATAACCGTTTTTTCTTTTCCTGTGTACATAAGTGATTGGATTTAGTGAATAATTAGAATGCTGTATTTTCTTGCTTATAGGCATACCAAGAACAGGGCAGATTCAGGTCTATTAAAATGAATCTGTCGATGCAAGCACCTAAATGATTATTCTAAATTGGTTAGTTCAAAAAATTTAGGGCTGAAATGCCCAAGGAAAGAATGTTGATCATGTGTTATGGTTACTTTCCTTTTTAGTGCTTGTTTGGAGGTAGCAATTTGGCTGCAAATATTGATAAATATTAAGATAGCGCATTTTTCCGAATTCAGATATCAATAACCACCCCTAACAACTATTAGAATTAAAATAAAGTTCCTTTTATTTTAATTATTTCTTGCTGACTGTTAATTTTTTATTTTTCGGGCATATTTCAGTTGTCCAACCTGCAAAAAGAATAATCCCGAAGCCCAGTCAGCACTTAGAGCTGATTAGACTTCGGGATTATCACCTTGGTACTTGTAAGCGAGGAATGTTCAGCACCTCAATCCATGATCGTTCTCTGACAATTATTTCCCAGCAGTCTCAGCGGTCTGTAGGGATTGAGCCTTTTCTACCAACTGGATAAACTCCGTTCGATAGCCATTGGTATCTTTCCCTATGGCCGATTTAGCCAAGTATTTGATTTTCTCAAAGTTCGTATCGCCTTTAAATTCAGAGTCGCGTAGTAGCATTCCAAAGGAAGCCACAGCAGCAGACCATCTAAAATTATCCGAGCTAGCGGAAAGCGCAGAGGCTTGAGTCCTTACCGCCTGTTCTATCAATTGGCTTTTTTTACCTTCCGGAGTCTTGTAGCGCAATTTAACTTGACAGAGTTCATCCGAATGTTGAGTAGTAACAGACTTGGGATCCTGGTACTTCAGGGGATCAACCTTTGTCAGCCACTTGGTTTCCACCCCAGCAGGAATAATTTCATAGAGTGCCGTAACGGTGTGTCCCGCACCTAACTCTCCGGCATCCTTCTTGTCATCATTAAAATCTTCCTCATTAAGTAATCGGTTTTCGTAACCAATGAGGCGATACCCTTGCACTTTGGCGGGGTTGAACTCAAGTTGAAACTTTACATCTTTCGCAACGGCGTACATGGTGGCACCAAATTCATTAACCAATACCTTTTTGGCCTCATCTATATTATCGATATAAGCATGATTGCCGTTTCCTTTATTGGCCAATTGTTGCATTTTACTATCCTTATAATTCCCCATTCCAAAACCTAGCACGGTTAAGAAAACGCCACTTTCTCTTTCTTTTTCGATCATGCGCACCATATCTGCATCAGAGCTCGCGCCTACATTGAAGTCGCCATCTGTCGCTAAAATGATTCGATTATTCCCTTGTTGAACAAAGTTTTCGGCGGCCGTTTTATACGCCAATTTGATTCCTGCTCCTCCAGCAGTAGAGCCTCCGGCTTGTAATTTTTCGAAAGCATCTTTTATTTTTTGCTTGTCGCTACCGCTAGTAGGTGGCAACACCAAACCTGCTGCTCCAGCATAGACGACAATAGCTACCTTATCGTTGGGGCGCAATTGATCTACCAATAACTTAAAGGCAGATTTCAGCAGTGGTAATTTATTTTGGGCACTCATACTCCCCGATACATCGATCAGGAACACCAGGTTGGAAGGAGGCAAATTCGAAGCGGGAATTTGTTTGGCCTGCATCCCAATATGAAGTAATTTATGCTGTGGTGCCCAAGGGCAATCAGCGACCTCACTGACTACTGTAAAAGGATGCTGGGTATTAGGCGCTGGATAATCGTAATCGAAATAATTGATCATTTCTTCAACTCGAATAGCGTCTTTGGGCGGTAGCCTGTTATTATTGATAAAGCGGCGTAGGTTACTGTAAGCGGCAGCATCCACATCGATTGAAAAAGTCGATAAAGGCTTTTGAGTCGCATTCAAGAAGTTATTTTCCTGGATGAGGTCATACTCTTCCGTACTGCTTTGGGCATCAGGCCGGCTGATAGGTTTGGCCATCATCCCGCTCGCAGTTATACCTGGTGCCTGTGCCATCATGGGACGAGGTGTATTGCGGCGGGATCGATCCTTCTTGGCCCTTACTTTTCGCTCTTTCGCCTGGCTAACAACGACCACCTCGTCTAGCACTACATTACTGGCTAACAAAGTTATTTTATGCGTTTCTTGTTCGCATAGCCCTTCTTTTTCCAATGATTGATACGCTAGGAAGTTAAAAGTAAGGGTAGCACATTTTTGAGTGGTCTGGAGTGAAAATTTTCCATCAAGATCAGTCACTGTCCCATTTTGTGTTCCTTTTTCTAATACAGCCACGCCAATCAAGGGGGTGCCGGATTCATCGGATACCACACCGGTGATGGTACTAGCTGGATGCGTAATCATTTCGAAGGCAGATAGGATGGCGGCGAAGGCCATAAAGAAGAATAATTTTTTCATGGTTCGAGGTTTTTTATGATAGGATGCAGAACGAGATAAGAATGCATAAACATTTTAGAATAAAGTATAATTCTCATTCCTTACCTTTAGCACATGCTTCGATTTTTACGTTCCAAAACGGTTGGTCTCTCTGACGAGGAACTGCTCTCGCAATACCGCGAACAGTCCGATATGTCAGCCTTGGGCCAATTGTATGATCGTTATTTGGAACTCATCTATGGTGTTTGTTTGAAATACTTAAAGGATGAAGCTAAAGCAGAAGATGCCGTCATGCAGATATTCGAGGAGTTGACCCAGAAAGTGCAAAAGCATGAGATAAAACAGTTTAGAAGTTGGGTGTATGTTTTAGCGAAGAACTTTTGTCTGATGCAATTGCGCAAGGGAAAGAAGCAAATAAACGTTTCTTTTGAGAACGACTTTATGCATTCTGACCCACTTTTGCATCCTATAGACGAGGCACACGAAGAGGATGAACGAGAACATCATTTAGCACAATGCTTGGCCCAATTAACGACTGAACAAAAACAGTGCATTGACTTGTTCTACTATCAGGATAAATCCTACAAGGAAATAGCTGCTTTGAAAAAAGAAGAAGTGGGAAGAATTCGTTCCTACATTCAGAATGGAAGAAGAAATCTAAAATTGTGCATAGAGAAAAAGGTAAGTAGGGATTGACCCCCATTTTCTTTTCCTCTGGTCAACTATCAAAGAATTGTACCGTATTATGAGGGTAAAATAGAAAGCATGAAAAAGGATCGTGATATCATACAAATGCTGAAAGAATGGCTAAGCGGAGATGCTGGCTACCAGAAAGAGCGTGAGCTGAGTGACATGGCTCAGGATGATCCTTTTTTAGCGGATGCCTTATCGGGATACCAATCTTTACCCACAGGAGATCATGAGGGACGGATCGCACAAATTAGAGAACGCTTAAACCACACTAAAAAGCGTCGACTTGTACCTCCAATACTCTGGCGAGTGGCAGCGGGAGGGGCGATTATTATTGCGGCCGTCTTTGCGCTACGCTGGGTCAATGACGATCCTTTACAAGCCATCAGTCAAGAAATAGCCAAGACCCAATCTATTGAGGAGGAGGGCGCCCTGGCAGATGAAGAGCGAAAAGAGTTGACTGAGGTAGCTGAAGTAAGTAGTGAAAGTGAAGTCTCCGATTCATTTGAAGATGCAGCTCCTCCTCAAGCGGACATAGCGAGCAAGGATACACCAAAAGAATTAAAGCCTAAACCTTCAGCAAAAGAGGCGGCCTCAGCTGCCGCTCCTTCTATACCACGAGCAACTAGCGCAAAGCCAAATGCAGTACAACCCGCTATTGTGGCCAGAAAACGTAGCGACCAAAGACTAAGCGAAGGAGTTGCCGTAGAAGCAGATGAAGCTATCCCTGCTCCCACTGCTCCAAAATTGGCTAAAGAAAAAGAGGAGATGGCAGTGGAGGAAGAAGCCAAACAACAGCTAACCAACACTACAGCTATTGCTTCCAGGGCCCAAGCCGCTCCAGGTCGGACCATCAGCGGATCAGTGACCGATGAAAACGGCCAGCCCTTGATCGGTGCCATGGTACAAGCGACGAGCGCCAGTACTGGTACGGTAACCGATATTGAGGGGAAATTCCAATTACCCATCTCGAGCGATGAGAAAGAACTACAGTTTGCCTATACCGGCTTTTCTTCTCAACGTGTTCCATTGATCCAAAATGACACCTATAATATTCAGCTATCCAGTTCGGTCGTCTTGTTAGATGAGGTCGTCGTCGTTTCCGATCCTAAAGCCAAGCGACGCGCCAAGAAAGACCGGGCAGCATCCGTAATGAACTTCAAGGCAAAAAGTATACAATTAATCAAGGTGGATGGGGTGAAAGCCGCAGGTGGACAAAAGCGATTGAATAGAATCATCAAGCAACAAGCGAAAGAGATTGCCTTTGATCCTTCGGCAAGTGGCCGAGTGGTAAGTTTACGTTTTGATGTGCTTCCTGATGGTAGCATTAATGATATCAAAGTGATTCTTTCTGCTGGCTCAGTCCTAGATGCAGAAGCTACTCGTTTGATTAAATTAATGAAATGGCAACTGGAGGAATCGCATGAAGAGCGTCGCGGCAGTGTCTCTTGCCAGTTGCAGTTTTAGTTAATGTGGTGAGCGGACTTAGACTTCAGAAGTGGCTTGGTCGATAGGTCAATAATTGGCTATTCTTTACTTCACCAAAAGTGAATATAGCCTTAGTTATGCTCTTAAATCTGCATCAATGAATGAAACCTAATCACTAAAATGGATGGCAGAATTGAGTATTCATATCCAAAAATGGTACTTACAAGAAGAAGATTTTTTGACAGCATCGACCAACCCACTTCTGAAGTCTAAGCCCAGCCGATAGTTTGTCTTATGATTTTCCGTTCCTATAGAGCACGATCACTCAAGGCCTGTGATCCCCACTTACGAATCATCTCTTCGACAATACCAGGGCTCAGCGGTTTAGCTACATAATCGTGCATTCCTGCCTTGATACAATCTTCTCGATCTCCTTGCAGCGCGTTAGCCGTCATGGCGATAATTATGGGAATTTTCTTTTGTGGGAAGGACGAATATATCTGTCGGGTAGCTTCTAAGCCATCAATGATAGGCATTTGGACATCCATGAAAATCAGGTCGAAGGAGTCATTTTGTAGTTGGTTGAGTACGCCAGCTCCATCGACCACTATGGTGGGTTCATATCCTAATTTGCGCAATTGTATCTGCATCAACTGTTGGTTGATGGGATGATCCTCCGCCACTAAGATAGAAAGTGGGATTGCTTTGGCTAGCAAGTCCTGTGCATCCGGTTTAGGTGCTTCCAGGTGCGTTGCTTCCCATTCTGTTGCTGTCATACTGCTGCGTTGGAGTGGCAGGTGGACTGAGAAGATAGATCCTTTGTTTTCTGTACTTTTTACTTCGATATCTCCTCCCATTAAGTTGGCGAGGCGGCGTGAAATGGCCAATCCCAATCCCGTTCCCCCATATTTGCGAGAGATAGAAGCATCTACCTGAGAAAAAGGTAGGAAAAGTGTGGATAAGCGGTCTGCTGGAATTCCAATACCCGTATCCTTCACTGCCAATTGACATTCTACCCTATCGCTGCTCTCATTGAGCAGTCGGACTTGCACACTAATTTCTCCTTGCGCTGTGAATTTGATGGCATTGCTGACTAAGTTGGTAAAAATCTGTCTTATTCGTGTGGCATCGCCTTCCACAAAAGCAGGAATATCTGCTGCTATCTCGCAAATCAAGGCTAAGTTTTTCTGTTCTGCACGAGGCCTTAATAATTCTAGTGATTGTGTGATCAATTGGTGGATAGAAAAAGCTTCCGACTCCAAATCCATTCGCTCAGCTTCTATTTTGGATAAATCGAGTATATCATTGATAATTTCAACCAGGTTATTGCCACTCAATTTAATGGTATCAACATAATTCTTGGCTTCCTGGCTGAGCGGCAGTTGGCCAAGTAGATCAGCCATACCGATCACCCCATTCATAGGTGTTCTAATTTCATGACTTACGGTAGCCAAAAATTCGGTTTTAGCCTTATTAGCCATGGCGGCCACATCAGCCATTTCTTGGTACACAGCAGCAAAGCGTTTGGACAGATGGAGGGTTTCGAAAAATAGAAATAAAATGTAAGCCGACAATACAATAAAAGGATTGGGTTGTAGAATGCGCATATAGTCCAATAGCGAACCAATAAGTACGACAAAAAGTGCCAAAACCCCTAAGGTGAAAAATAACATACCTTGCCAATCCTTGTAAGAAGCTCGCCATACGCATATCGTACCATAGGCTACACTAATTAATAATAAAGGCTTGACGATTTCTAAGGTATAGGCATAATAACCGATGGGTGATATTAGGACGATTAGCGTACAGCCAAAGATCACCCAGCGAACAAATTTATTAGCTTTAAGACTGATAAAGCCCGGGAGAATTTGTCGGCCATACTCCCAGAAGAAAGAGATACTTAAGTACAGCGAAACATACTCCAGTTTCGCCGTCAGCCAAAAGGGGAGGAAAGGCATGGCTTGGTGCAGCGCATAATGTTCGGCCCCAACCATTCGATAACTATGGGCTAGGCAGAAAGCGGCAAAGAATAGGGTAGCCTTATCTCCCCGGCCGAAAGCATTGAGTCCTAATAAGAATAGACCGCACATAACCAGACAACCAAAAATCACCCATGACAAGCTATAAATAGAAGCCTGCTGATCAAAGAGCATTTTACTTTTCCCGAGTACGATGGGCTCACCCAAGCCGCCAAAGCGATGATGAAAGTTAGCCACCTGGAGTACAATTTCCATATCTTTCCCAGTGATTGAGATCGGTACCACTTGCGGAGCCCAATAAGGTTTTGTACTAGCCTTTCCCTTTCCTACTTTACCGTTTTGGGCCAGGGGTTCTCCATTGACCCATAGCTCATACGAAGTATAAAAATCGGGTAAACTCAAGGCCAGCATCGGAGGTTCTTCATCGAATATAATGCGAAGTCGGTAAGTAGCATAACCTTTTCCTGATCGCATTTCCTCATTACCCGTAGAATTATTCCACAAGGTAGGAAGCCTCGTGTAGGTAGGCAAGGGCTTATTGGCCGTAAGCATATCTTCGGGGCTTAACAATTGCCCCCAATACATCTCCCAGTCTCCATTCAAGGATATCGCTTCTCGCTCAAAAACATCAATATCAATAGCTAATCCTCCATTATGAACGATCATAGTCTCTTCCCTTTCGGCTTGTGCCGATAGGGTGAAAGTACTACAACATAAAGCACAAATTATGAGGATACGCACCATTTACGAATCATTTTTTCGACCTTATCTAGTTTAATCGGTTTAATCATATAATCATCCATTCCTGCCAAAAAGCATTGCTTTCTATCTTCTTCTAGTGCATTGGCCGTCATGGCAATGATTTTGGGTTGACCTTCTTTGCTTAGCTGTTTTCTAATTTTTCGTGTGGCTTGCAAGCCATCCATATTGGGCATCTGGATATCCATAAAGATCAGGTCGTACGACTGCTCAAGTACCTTTGTCAGCGCCACTTGTCCATCCGAAGCGACATCAGCTTCATAACCGAATCGCTGTAGCATGATCTCCATTAATTTTTGATTAATGGGATGATCTTCAACTATTAGAATAGACAAAGGAAAATCTTCTTGTAATTGCTCATGGGTGTTAGTGATGAGTGTTGGTTTTACCAATGTGTCACTTTTAGCTGGAACCAATGGTAATTCAAAAGAGAACACGGAACCTTCTCCTTCTTTACTTTGCACCGCAATCTCACCATCCATCAATTCTACTAATTTTTTGGAAATAGCAAGTCCTAGACCTGTTCCACCATATTTTCTAGAGATCGATGCATCGGCCTGTGTAAAAGGCCTGAACATTTTTTTGATATTGGAGGAGGCGATACCAATTCCTGTATCGTGAACCCCAAATTTTACGAGCTGGATCGACTTCCCTTCTATGACTTGGCTATCTACTGTAAGTGTAATGGAACCACTACTCGTAAATTTAATCGCGTTCCCTACCAAATTGATCAGTACCTGACGAATTTTAGACACATCTCCATGAAAGGGTTTTATGTCATCTCCTATTACCTCTTTTTTTAAGCGCAATCCTTTTTGCGTAGCCTGCGAAGACAATAAACTTATGATTTCATCCAGTAATTCCTGTACACAGAAATCAACGGGATTGAGTTCCATATGTCCCGACTCCACTTTGGAAAGATCTAGGATGTCATTGATGATACGAACTAGGTTATCCCCACTGGTTTGAATAATATCTACATATTTCTGTTGGGCCTGGCTAAGTTCTGTTCGACTCAATAAATCCGCTGTGCCAATGACACCATTCATTGGCGTTCTAATTTCATGGCTTACCGTAGCCAGAAACTCACTTTTAGCTTGATTGGCCACATCTGCGGCCTTTGCCATCCGCTTAAAACTATAGGAAAATCGGCGAGAGAGTTGTAAGGTTTGAAAAAACAGAAATAACAAATAAGCCACAAAGATCAATAGTTGGTTATTCCAAAAGCCTAAATTTTGAGCTACGGTCAAAATCGCCACCAGCAGAATCCAAAACAGCCCAATTACCAGAAACAATACTTCAACTCCCGTTGCCCTCAGCGCCCTGTATAAAGCATAGAATCCATACAAAATGCTGATGAATATCATCGGGAAGATGTAGTTCAAAACGTAGCTATACCAACGTGCTGGGCCAAAGACAATAAACACACAAATACCGAGTGTGGTCCATTCTACGAAGCGAAGAAAATGAGTATTTACGAAGTCCGGAAATTGCCGGTAAACAAACTCCCAAAGCAGGGTAAGGGTGAGTACTAAAGCCAAATATTCCAACTTCATAGCTATCCAAAATGGTAAACCTGGAAACAAGGAATGTAGCTGATAGTCTCCCGCGCCAATCATCCGATAACTATGCACAATACAGAAGAGGGCGAAAAAGAGAACGGCTTTGTCTTCCTGCCCAAAAAAGAACAAGCCCAACAAGAATAGGCCACACATCATAAGGCTTCCAAATAGGGCAAAGGCAAAATTATCGATCTCCCGTTTTTCCATGGTGATCAACTCCTCCGTTCCGAATCTTATAGGTGTAGCTGGGCCACCTTTGCGGTGGGTATAGTTGGCCATTTGCAGGACAAGCTCTAGCGTATCGCCTGATGCTACTAATGGTTTGGTAATATGAAGCCAATAAGGGACAGTAGTCTCTTTGCTGGTCCCGACGGTTCCATTAGATGAAAAATCTTTTCCATTGACCCAAAGCCGATAGGAGGTGTAGAAATCGGGCATCGAAAGGGCTAATAGGGCCGGAGCCTCATTGAGTCGAATCCTTAAACGGTAGGTACCATGCCCAAATGGTGAGACCGGAAAGCCTTGGTCAGCCAGTGTATTCCAGGTTTCGGGGAAAGGCGTGTAGAGTGGCTCTAGGCTTACTCCTGTTGTAAAATTGGCTGGCGTCAATAGCGTATCCCAATAGAATTCCCACTCTCCATCTAGTGGAAAAGCAAAGGATGTCCCAGGATCCCATTTAATGGACATTTCACCTTGCTCAAAAGCGGTTATTTCACTTTGTCCGAGCAATGAAAAGCACCCAAAAATACAACCTATGATAAGCAGGGTTCGACACATGTTTTTAGCTTACACCTTCGGTTTATAAGGAGGTCTAGAAGATGTATTATTTTTTTGGTCTTTACACCATTTTAAAATCATTGTTTCTAATATACCAGATTTTAAAGGTTTTACCATATAATCGTCCATACCGACTTTCAGACAATTTTCTCTATCCTCTTCTAATGCATTAGCGGTCATGGCTAGGATAACTGGTAAAAAACCATCTTTTTTAATTTTCCGAATACGTCGAGTCGCTTCTAATCCATCCAGGCGTGGCATCTGAATATCCATCAGAATCAGGTCGTAGTCCTTGCCTTTGCATACCTGTACCGCTTCCCAGCCGTCCTCCGCCAAGTCGACTTCATACCCCAACTGTCCCAGGATCGTCAAGACCAGCTTTTGGTTGATGGGGTGATCTTCTACCAAAAGAATTTGCAGCGGTAAGCTTGAAGCTAACAGTTGCAAAGTATCGGTAACAACCACCTCTCCTTCTGGAGCAGGAAGGCTTTCTAATGAGCTGATCTTAAATGGCACACTAAAGAAAAAAGCAGCCCCTTTCCCCACTTCACTTTTCAGTCCAATTTTGCCGCCCATCAGTTGTACTAATTGGCGAGAAATTGCCAGCCCCAGCCCCGTCCCGCCAAATCGCCTAGAGATAGAGGTATCTGCTTGAGAGAAGGGCTTGAATAGGTGTTTTTGAATGTCTCGCGGAATGCCCATCCCTGTATCATTGACATCGAAGTGAAGTTGAATTTTATCGGCAGTTAGTTGTTCATATCGTAAACTTAAGCCCACCTTACCCTCTGTCGTGAATTTGATTGCATTTCCTAAGAGGTTATATAAAACTTGTCGAATACGCCCAACATCTCCTTCCAAGACAGGAGGAAGCCCCTGAGCAACTTCTACTTCAAATTCCAATCCTTTTTCCTTTGCTCTGGGTGACAGTAATTGCGTCGTATTGTGCACTAGTTGTTGTGGCGAAAAGGGCTGGATATCCAAATCCATCCTTCCTGCTTCTATCTTCGATAAATCTAGAATGTCATCGATAATAGAAAGCAGACTATTGCCGCTGGTTTGAACGGTATCTAAATATTGTTTTTGCTGGGTATCCAAAGCGGTTTTGGCCAGAAGATTGGTCATTCCCAGCACCCCATTCATTGGCGTTCTTATTTCATGACTAACGGTGGCTAAAAATTCGGATTTCGCTCGATTGGCGGCATCGGCGGCTTGAGCCAGCCGTTGGTAATTACGTGCGAAGCTGCTAGATACATGAAGGGTTTGAAAAAACAGAAATGACATATAGCCCATCAAAATCAACACCAAGTTGGTATCCCACCATCCTCTAATATTGGCGATGATCGCTATCGCATTTAAGGTCAAACAGCTAAACCCCAAGGCAAAGAATAATACTTTCTCCTGGTATTTCCACAGTCCATTAATGATAAAATAGATCGCATAAGCTACGCTAGAAAAGAATAAAACATGAAAAAATGGAAGGGAATAAGTATAAACACGTGCCGGTGTGACCAGGACTATGACTATGCAAGCCAAGGTTCCTAGTTGCATCGCTCGCGAAAATTTGATTTCAATAATATCGGTAAAACTACGATAGGTATACTCCCAAAAGAAGGCAAAACTTGCATACAAAGATAGGTATTCCAACTTCGCGGCTACCCCAAACGACAGGCTTGGGAATAAAGCATGGATTTGATAGTCCTCGGAACCAATCATGCGGTAGCCATGGCACAAACAGAAAAGGGCAAAGGCCAACAAGGCCCCATCTTGTTGTCCAAATAAATAAAAGCCTAAGACAAAGAGTCCACACATGACAAAGCTCCCAAAAAGTCCGTAGGCTAAGTAATTGATCTTATCTATATATACTTCGATGATGCCCGCCCCCCCAAAACGGATAGATTCTCCAGGGCCACCTGTTCGATGGTGAAAATTGGCTATTTGCAATACCAACTCATATTGGCTACTCTTTTCTTTGATTTCCCCAGCAATCGGTAACCAGTAAGGTTGTGTGGTTTCTCGCGTCCGTCCCACAACGCCATTTTCAGAGAAAAGGACACCGTTGACAAATAAGCGATAGGCCGTATAAAAATCTGGAATGGAGAGTCCCATTGCTTCTTGGTCGTCAGATAAGGTAATCGTTAGGCGGTAGGTCGCATAGCCATAGGCTGGTTCAAAAAGACCTTTACCTTCTAAATCATTCCATGTCTGCGGAAAGGTAGTGTAGGAAGGCGGAAGCTTAACGATGTTTTCGGGAGATAAAAGGGTATCCGGATAGTATTCCCATTCTCCATCTAATTTTACAAATTTCGTAGCTAGAGTGGCGCTTTCATAATAGACTTTTCCTTGAATAATCGGCTGGGTATCGGCTTGAGCAGCCAATGGGTTCGTACCGACCAAGCCTAGGTTACCTAGTACAGACCAGGTTATCCACCAAAATACAAAACGATATATCTGCTGGGTTATCTTCACTAGCTTGCTTTAGTAAAGCTAAAAGAATTCAAGTTTATAACTGGGCAATAGTACTACACCATAAGCTGTTGGTCATTTCAGCCAAAACAGCCCTGACATAGATTAAGGGACAGGTTCTTTTAGTACAAGCAAAATCAAGCCAAAGATTCCAATAACCAAGGAAGTTTGAGATACGATTCTGCGAAGGATTATTTCTTACTATTGGGTGTACGTTATTAAAAGGAAAAATGTTGCCCAAGCCTAATACTCCTATTTAGTTTTTTTCATCAGGTCTAATGAATAACTACAGCAGCTTCATTTCAGAGCATGTTCGGGCAGGCATGCTCTCAAGCTATCTTTATCGCAAACTTAGTTTATCTTTTGCCAATTGATCTTCAGCCCGTTTTTTAGCGGCTAAAGCGTATGTTCTATTAGGACCTCTTTCCAAGGCTTTTTCGAATTGAAGCAGAGCTTCTGCTGGACGTTCTTGTACCAACAGCCAATCGCCATAGAGTTCAAAAGTGGGCTTGGCGATGATAGGAGGCCCAAAGGAATAACTTGTTTCTTCTTGTAATTGAGTAGCTTGCTTCAACCAGTCTTCTGTTTGTTCTTGATCTCCTATTTGCCAATAGTACATGGCCCTCAATTCCATTTCCATGATGTGTGCCAGATCCAAATCCATTTGATTAGGAGCAGTCTGATCCACACTAGCCGCACTACATACGGGAACGCCTTGTTCATTGATAAGCAAACCGTTATCTTGCCGTAAGCGAGCTATTGTCAAAATAGCCTGTCTAAGTCCCGCTGTATCTCCGGCTACATTGGCTTTCATCCCTTCATTGGCCACATAGGCTGCCTTATTCGTCAGGTTCAAATTATCGGTATCAATTTCGATATCTGCCAGTTCACTATTCCAATTACCAGTCTCGACCAGGTAATTCGCTTTCATTTCCACCATATATGCACGAGCTCTCTTAGACGGTAATTCGGCGGTGTAGCCCTCCATATCGTGCATAATTTGGTCTGCTTTTTCTACATTCCCCTTCTGTAAGTAACCATATAATAGCCAAGCTAAGGCATGGTAGCTTCGAGCATCCCCATCTAATTCCTTTTTTTCCTTTCTTTTTAAGCTGGCATCATAAGAAGCTATGTTGGAGGAAATGACATCATCCCACATTCCCATAGCTACATAGATATGAGAAGGCATATGTAAGGCATGCGCTGCATCAGGAGCTACCTGCGAGTAGTTTTTAGCCGCTTTGAGCGCCAAATTGGCGTGAAAGGGATCATCATAAGAATGAATCAGGTAATGCAGGGCACCGGGATGCTGTGGGTTTTCAGCCAAAATACTTTGTGCAATTTTAGCTCCTTTTTCGTAGGCTTCTTCGTCTCGACCAACCGGAACTGCCCCCAAAAGGGATAGGGCATAAAAGGCAGCTACCTCGTGATTATCGGGATATTTTCCTTTAAGTTTGCCCATGTACTCCGCATAGGCCTGATCTCTTTCCAGTTTCTCGCCCGGCCCATACATGATTTCTGCAGCGGTCAGCAAGTCTTTTTCCAAATCCGTTTTGGCCTTCTCCAAACGAGCTTCTTTGGTTGTAGCGAGTTGAGCGAGCACTTCATTGGCTTTCTCATAAGCTTGCTGTCGCCATAAGCCATGATTATGCGTCATCGCCACGCCCCAATAAGCCATAACCATATCCGGATCGGCTGCCATGGCCTTTTCGAAAGCTTCGCGCGCATCATCGTATTCAAAACTATGAAGTAATAGAAGGCCTTCTTCAAACAAGGGCTTGGCCTTGGCATTACCAGTTACCTGCAGCTCAATTTCACCGAGCTGCGCCTCACTTGATCGTTGACAACTCAAATTAAATAGAAGGACTACCAGGAGTAACAAAGCAGATAATACAGGATTAAACTTCATCATTTTAAAATTAGGCTTGAAACTTAGGATAAACGCATGCTCTAAAGCTCAACTAATTTCGTGAATTTATTTAAGAATAACGATTGTGGAAAAAAAAAGGCTTTTGGGAAAACCCAAAAGCCATTATAAAATAATGTCCCCCTAAGTATAATTAGGCAAATTAATGTGTGGATGACACCCTTACTCCGCTTCAATAGCCATAACCGCCACTTCTTCAGATAAGGAGATTCATACCTCTCATGAGGTAATTCACAAAAAGAACAATATCTTTCGTTTTGTGCGTACAGATTTTATGATATAAAATTGTACAAGAGGTCTTCCACAAGAATTTCTTGTGTGATGTTTGGTAAGCTTAGCTGATCTCAAAGATTGGAATCAGAAATTACAATAATGTTTCCTCTGATTGCCTTACAAAGAAACAGTATTATTCACTTAATACAATAGACAGTTTTCTACATTTGTTGCACAAAAATAAATAAAAAAAATTCATATAACATTACAAACCAATCAATTAAATCCGAAATCAGTGGCACGGAAAATCTATTTCTGATTATAATTTATATGCTTTTTATCTAAATTATTCATATATCTTCTCTATAAAACAGCGGAGTAACTTTCACTACTGGCCAAACAGGCTTAAGATTAGCGATGTATTTCCACTGAAAATAATCTGCTGAATCCTTTAAGCTATTAAACATTTTTGTATTTTTATTGCATAATAAAAAACAATTAAATACACCTAAACAACTTACTTACAACCACTTAAGAAATATTTTTATTGCCCTAAAAGCAATAAAAAGTCATTAAGTGCACAATTAATACCCTTTCTACTCCTATCCCCCACCTTGCGCTTTTGACAACTTATAATCCCAGTCCTATGAAAGGAAAAAAATTATTCCAACTCCTTTCGAGTCTATCGAAGGAAGAGTTCAAGTTGGTGGCTAAAGCCTTGAAATCGCCGCTATGGAATACCAATGACAGGATCATAAAGGTATACGAACAGATTAAGCCTCACTACCCTGCTTTTGATTTGACGGAAAAACATTATCATCGCATTTATACCTCGACCTTCGACCAATCTTCCTATGATGATTATAAGTTTAGGCGACTCCTATCTGATTTGACAAAAATTGTCGAGCGTTTTTTGATACAATTGGAAGTAGATCATGATCCCAGGGAAAGTAACCGATTACTGTTAAAGGCTTTGGGGCGGAGAAATGTATACAACCACTTTGAAAAAGGCACTTTACAAGAGATACAAGCAGTAGAATCGGGAGCCTATCAAGATATGGAGTACTACCAAAGTTTGATTGGCCTTCATTATGACCTCTATTTCCATCCCCTCACCAATCGGCATTCTAAAAACGATGATCATCTAGCTGCTTTAATTAACGCCATTGATTCTACTTATGTATTGGCCAAGTTACGTGTAGGTAGCGAATTGAAGAACCGGGAGAAAATGCTAAACACCCAATATGAAAATAAGTTGGAACTGGCTATTCTTGGAGAATTTGGGCATACCTTGCAAGGACAGAATCCTGTTTACCAAATGTACAAACTGGTTTATCAGCTCTTTGCTCCTCCCAAAGAAACGGAAGCTTTTGCCCAGTTAAAATGCTTATTTACCAAAGATATTCAAGCTCTCCGACAAGTAGATCAGTTTTTCATCTTACATCATCTCATCAATTTTGCTGCTCGACAAATCAATGCTGGCAAGGCCGATTTTTACCAAGAGGCACTCGATCTCTACAAAACGGGCTTAGCGCAAGACTTGTTATTGGAGAATAATAAGATCAGAGAGGCAACCTACGGCAATATCATACTACTTGGCTGCCAAGCCAAGGAATTTGCTTGGGTCGATGAATTCATTGGCACTTATTCTGCCTTTCTCGATCCAGAAATCAGAGAAGATGCCAAGTCACATGCATTGGGCTTGCGCTATTTTTACCAGAAGGAATTTCCAAAGTCGGTGGATCAGTTGTTACATTACAAATTTTCGCCTGCCTACCAGCCAAGGGTACGCATCATCATTATTCGTTCGCTATTTGAACAGTTTCTGAAAGACCACAGTATATTCAGCTTATTACAGGCGCAATGTGATGCTTTCGAAAAGTATATTTCGCGTAATGACTTCCTGGCAAAACCTCGCCTAGAACCGCACTTAAATACGATCCGGTTAATTCGAAAATTGGCACAATTATTATTTGAGAAGGAAGAGAAAGAAACCATTCAAAAGTGGCTCAATCAGGAGTTAGTTAGCAGGAAGAAATTTCTAAGTCAAACATGGTTGAAGGAAAAAGCTAAGAACCTGAGATAAAGCATGAGTCACCTTTCATGGACAGTCATTGCGGCAAGCCGCAAAATGTTTATTTCTTCTTTTTGTAAGGCTACCACAAGGCATTCAAGATGACTCATGCTTCTTTGTTAGGAGTCAATAATCTCTTCCGTGATTAATGTTCGACTTGTTTGACATTGAAGGACATAATAGTCGTTCGTTTCTGTTCTTAAAAGCGTAATTTGTTTTTGCATAACTAGGATTTTAGACTAAAAAAGAACACAACTGTTAAAAAAGGTGATCCCTACAAGAGTGTTTTATACTTGCTGTGAAATGGGTTCTAAAATTTGGAGAGTTCAGCGCATACCCCAAGCTAAAGATGCTCTTAGTTTAATGCCAGTATTAACCAGGAGCAATATGATAGCCTCCTATACTCATTACTATTTGAATAGGCAGCCAAGGTTTTTTTTACTGATGTTTACTGAGTGGACGAGACTTAACTAAAATAAGGATACCCTCTGCGAAGGATAAAAAAACTGTGTGTTGTTCATATAGTTCGTAGTACCCAACAAAAATACAAAGACGCAAGGTATATGATCGTACCAATATTGGTATATCAGCGTATCAAATGTGTTAAAAACCTTAAAGATAGCTGGATGGTAAGCGTCCAAATCGTTCCTTGAAACGTTGCGAAAAGTTCTTGACATGCTTAAATCCAACGGTGAAGGCTACTGATTTGACGCTCTGTTCTGCCTTGGTTTCTAATAAGCATCGAGCTTTCTGGAATCGCATTTCCTGCAGATATTGATTGACGGTAAGGCCCGTTAGTTTTTTAACCTTGCGAAACAACTGGGTTCGACTCATTAGTAACTCTCCAGCTATCATATCTGCCGTCAGGTTGAAATCTCCTAAGTGTTTTCCGATGACATTTTCCAAGGTGATCAACCAAGCCAGGTCTTGTTTGGAGCGAACAGCATTCCCTTCTCCAATGAGTGATTCCTCTTCCGGGTTCTTCTTCGGGGCTTTAGGAGATTCTCGGGGTAGGCGCCGGCGTAATAAATTATCCACTCTAGCCAATAGCTCCTCTTCTACAAAAGGCTTTACCAAATAATCATCTACGCCGATCCGAAGCGCTTTCAATTTATCTTTGAGATCGACTCGTGCTGTCAACATAATGAAAGGTAAACTACTAAATTTTGGAGTCTCTCTCATTTTACCTAACAGGTCAAAACCATTCATCATGGGCATCATCAAATCACTGATGATTAGCACTGGATAGCTATGTGTGGGAGCTTGCAGATAGTTCAGAGCTTCCTCCCCATTACGTACTGTTTTTACATGAAAATGAGGGCTAAGAATCTGGTTGAGGTAAAAGCGTAAATCTGCATTATCTTCTACTACTAAAATTCCTTCGCGCGTTCCCGTTAGAGGGCTCATATAGGGCGCTGCCGGACTAGGCCCAGTAGATACTTCTGTATCCCAATTGGCATCTGCTGTGTGCTTCACCCATTTCTTGGGTAGTTGTACAAAAAAGGTGCTCCCGTGTCCATAGGTGCTTTCTGCCCAGATCGTTCCACCAAGGAGTTGTACATATTGATAAGTCAGGGCTAGACCTATTCCCGTTCCACCGCTCACACTGTTGTCATCACTAGCTTGAAAATAGCGATCAAAAATATGCGGTAGGTCTTCTTGGTGAATTCCCTTACCGGTATCACTTAGTGTCAACTGCACGGAACCTCCTTGCTCTGCAACTTCCAATTTAATCTTGCCGTTTGGCGGCGTAAACTTGAAAGCATTCGACAAAAGATTATTAACAACTTTTTCAAATTTGTTTTTATCTATCAAGAAGTTCTCACTTTTATTCGCCCGGTAATCCAGGACAAATTGAATGTTATCCTCTATTTTGATATAATCAAACCGACTAATAAGGTGCTGTAGGAACAGGTATAAGTTTATCGCCGATTCTTGCACTACTATCTTGTGAGATTCTAGCTTGCTAAAATCCAATATCTCGTTGACCAATTCATTGAGCTGTTCTCCATTTTTGACCGCCATTGAAAGCAGCTTCCCATTCTTTTCGTCCAAGACACCTCTGCTCAGAATTGACTTAATGGGGCCTAAGATCAAACTTAAGGGCGTACGCAACTCATGAGAGATATTGGTAAAGAAGCGAGACTTGAGCTTATCCAACTGTTGCAATTCCTCCGCTTGCTGTTCGATTTGTTTTTTTTGTATACTTAATTTTCTTTTACTCTGGCGTTGGTTATACATACCATATATAGCCAACAAGAGAAATAGGGTAATCATGAGTAACAAAAAGAACAACAGACGTCTTTGTGCCTTAACAGCCTCAACTAATTCTTGCTGTTGCTCAAAAGCGAGTTGACTTTCCTTTGTTTTCAGTTGTGTTTCCCAGAAGGATAACATCACGGAATTCCGGTTCATGTACTTCTCCTTGATCCCATTGTAGGCCTCTTCAAGGTGCTCCAAGGCAGCTCGGTTATTTCCTCTTACACGCTCGATAGCATACAATTGTTCTTTGATGTTTTCTCCTTCCAATACCCCCGACTGTATCCCATCTTGTAAAATCTTATAGGCTTTATTGGTCTGTTTACTGAGTAAATACACCTCAAACAACTGAAAGTGGAGGTGACTAATGCTAGCCTTTTGATCGAGTAACAAGGCCAAATCAAGGGCCTTTAAGAACAATTGCTCTGCTTTCTCAAAGTGGCCATTGGCACTGAGGTAAGCTCCGAAGCTAATGAGTATCTTCTCTTCGATCCTAATTTCTTTAAAATGATCAGCAAGTCTAAGAACCTCTTCTATGTTTTCGAAGTACAGCGCACCTTGGGAAGCTTCGCCATAGTTAGCCGCCAGGTATAATAGCTCATTCATCAAAACTGCAGTATCTGCAATTTCACGGGCGATAGCGATAGCTGATTCATGAAGAGGAACAGCCTTGAGGGTTTCACCAAAGAAAACATCTCGATCGATCAAAGCCAAAGAACCGAGTGCGCGAGCTTCTACGGCTAGATCTTCCTCTTCTCGGGCCAAAGACAGGGCTTTTTCGGTTTGTTCATAGGCCAAGGTGTAGTCTGCCAAGCGATGATTGGCTCTCCCCGCCGCATAGTAGGCCCAAGCTCTTTGTGGCCCGCCACCTGTTGCCAAATCGATGGCTAATAAAGCATGGCCCTTTGCTTGATTGTAATCCCCTTTGTATTCAGCAGCAGTCAAAGCGAGGTGACTTTCTATTAAGGTCTGAATAGCTGGCGATTCTCTACTAGCGTATTCTCCTAAACGAATCAAAAGGGCTTCGCTACAGTCGATCTGACCTTGTCGTCGAAGTTCAATACTCTTTTGTATCCAAGTGGAAATTTGAAAGCTGGAAGTAGAAAGATCATCCACCATATTCTGTACAGGGCATGACTGTTCAACCAGAATATCCTCTCCTAATT
>Ga0070726_10001190_pt1 | contig 27108 bp, 26 predicted proteins | sample tdAd471_FD_67275 | JGI IMG/M metagenome (GOLD analysis project Ga0070726, IMG submission 67275) | Marine sediment microbial communities from the Atlantic coast under amendment with organic carbon and nitrate - tdAd47.1 | ecosystem: Environmental > Aquatic > Marine > Coastal > Sediment | place...
CCGATCAGGATGTTCTTGGGGCTGACGTCGCCATGGATCATCGCCAGACGTGTCACATGGGTGCGTTCACTCAGTGCGAACAGCACGTCGTGCAGATCGGGATGCTTGCCCGCGGTCGCCTCGAGATAAGGTTCCAACCGGATCGCGTGGAAGATGTCGTTGCGCGGGAAGACCGCCTTGAGTTCGGGGCGTCCGGCGGTGCCTGCGTGAATGCGGGCAAGACGGCGACCGACTTCTCCCGCGATCGCCGGGTCCGCGCGCCCGTCGCGCAGCTCGTCCTTGTAGAGTTTGAAGTCACCCGGATCGAGATACGCCATGGCGAACAGCATGGACTCTTCGTCATGGGCGAGAACCCTGGGTGCGGCACCAGGCACCAACTCATCCGCGATCTTGTACCAATCCACTTCGAACCGATTGCGCTCCACGGGGACGCGCCACTCCACTGCGACCGCGAGTTGGGGCAGGGCCCGCTTCACGCAGAAGCTGCCCAGGGGCGTTGTCACCTTCCAGATGTTGGACGAGATGCCGCCGGTCAGCCGTTCATACTCGGCCGGGCCGGCCACCAGCCCCACTTCATGCAAGGCCACGATGATTGCATCATCGGGTTGCGGGGCGTCCGGTTTTGGCGTCACGCCTTGCCCTCATAGACCTCGATCACCCGCGTGGCGTCGTCCTTCGCCCAACCGGCGTCGGCGGCGCGCTGGAACATCGCGCGCGCGGCGGGCACCACGGCGAGATCAATGCCGTTGTCCTTGGCCAGGTCGATGGCGATGCCCATATCCTTGACGAAGATCTCGACCGCGCCGCGCGGTGTGAAGTCCCGCTCGGTGAGGGGGCCGATCGACATGTCCAGCATCTTGCCCTGCACCGAGCCCTTGGGCAGGCAGTGGGCCATGGCCGCGTGGGACAGCCCGGCGCGCTCACCCGTCAGGATGACTTCCGCGAGAAGTGCGGTGCTCGCATTCACGAACAGGTTTGTCACGACCTTCATCACCGCACCGGTTCCCGAAGCGCCGGTGTGGGTCGCGTCGGCCGACAGGCTTGTCAGGATTGGTCCGACCCGCGCAAATGCCGCATCGCTGCCGCCGACCATGAAAGTGATGCTGCGATCATCCACCTGGGGGTGGGAACCGGAGATCGGCGCGTCGAGCATGTCGATGCCCTGTGCCGCGAGCTTCGTGCAAAGTTCGACGCAGTAGGACGGCGGCATGGTGCTCATCTCCACATGGATGAGGCCGGTCTTGCCCGCCTTGTCGATGCCGTCGGGGCCGAAGAGGTTTTCCTCGATATGCTCGGGCTTCAGCAGGATCGAAAAGGTGATGTCGCTGGCCGCCGCGACCGCACGCGCGTTGGGGCAGGGCGTGCCACCGGCCGCCGCCAGCATGTCCTTCCGATCGGGGGCGATGTCGTAGCCCCAGACATCGTGACCGTCCGCGATCATCTCCCGCGCCAGCGCCAGACCCATCTTGCCCAGCCCGATCATTCCAAGTTTTTCACCCATCATTCCTGTCCTTCGAAGCCATTCATCGCGGTTCCGCCGCATCTCGCGAATATACCGGAGATGCATCCAAGTTTAAGTATCCTGCGACCTGCAAATTTCTGATTTCCTTGACAAATCATCGGCGCACGCCCAAATACCCGTCATCAGTTGTCTCGCGATTGCGCGAAGCGCCATATCAAACCGGCGCGTATCTTGAGAATAACCATCAAGAAATATTGTCGATCCGGCCGCGCCCGGAAGCGACAGAACGCCAAGGCGAACCTGCGTCGATCGATCGACCGGGCCTATGGCGATTAAGGACTTTTACGTGAACGATATCAGTTTTACGGATCTCGGCCTGGCCGATCCGATCCTGCGGGCATTGAATGACCGCAACCATGACACGCCGACGCCGATCCAGGCGCAGGCCATTCCCCGCCTCCTCGAAGACGTCGACCTTCTGGGTATTGCGCAGACAGGCACCGGCAAGACCGGCGCGTTCGCGCTGCCGATCCTGCACATGCTGTCGCGTGGCCATGGCGACGGCAAGCGCCGCGATCCGCGCGCGCTCGTTCTGGCGCCGACCCGCGAACTCGCCATCCAGATCGGTGACGAGTTCCACGCCTATGGCAAGTATCTGCATCTGCGCCACGCCGTGATCTTCGGCGGTGTTTCGCAACACGCGCAGGTGACCAAGATGCGGCGCGGTGTCGACGTCGTCGTCGCTACACCGGGCCGGCTCCTCGATCTGATGGAGCAGGGGCATATCAACCTGAAACATGTGGAACACCTCGTCCTCGACGAGGCCGACCGCATGCTCGACATGGGCTTCATCCGCGATGTGCGGAAGATCCTCGCCAAACTTCCCGAAGACCGCCAGTCCCTGTTGTTCTCAGCTACCATGCCGGGGGAGGTTGTGAAACTGTCCCACGACATGCTCTACGAGCCCGAGCGGATCGACATCGCCCCCAAGACAATCACCCTGGACGCCATTCGCCAGTCCGTGCATTTCGTCGATGCCAAGGAAAAGCAGAGCCTTCTGCGTAAACTCCTGGAAGACCGCGACATGAAGCGGGTGATCATCTTCACCCGCACCAAACACCGGGCCAACAGGGTCTCCGACAATCTGGTGAAGGCCGGAATCGAGTCCGCGGCCATTCATGGCAACAAATCCCAGGCCGCACGCCAGAAGGCGCTCGACGCCTTCCGCAAGGGCCAGGTCCGGGTTCTTGTCGCGACCGATATCGCGGCCCGGGGCATCGACGTGAAGGACATCACCCATGTGATCAACTTCGAGATGCCGAACGACGCGGAGAGCTATGTGCACCGCATCGGGCGCACCGCCCGCGCGGGTACCGATGGCGTGGCCCTGTCGTTCTGCGACGGGACCGAGTACGATGAACTCAAGGATATCGAGAAACTGATCGGTCGACCTGTTGAAACGGCCAGCGGCGAACGTCCGCTGCACGCCACGCCCGGTGCGAAGAAAGCCCGGGGCGGTCGCCAGGGCAGCTGGGCCGGCAACAAGGGCGGTGGTCAGGGACGTTCGGGGGGCCAGAAGCGACGCTCCGGTCGTCGACCATCACGCCGCGCGGCCTGATCCGCACCGAAGAATTGCCAACGGGCCGCCAACAACGGCTCCAGATGTGAGGTAAGCATGGCACGCAAGACAAACTACAGTTTCGAAAAACGCCAACGCGAACTCCAGAAAAAGGAGAAGAAGGCCGCCAAGGCCGAGGCCAAACGGGCATTGCGCCAGGAAGGCCTGGAGCCCGGTGCCGATGCGCCCGAGGCTGGTGATATCGCACCCGACGCCCCGGTCGAGGCCGATAAGGCGGAGTAACGCCAAACGCAACCGAACCGCCAACAGGTGGTTCCCATCGACATCAAAAGGGTGCCCCTCCGCGGGCGCCCTTTTTTGATCGCCTTGCTGTTTTCCTGTAACCAGCAGGCACATGTCACGCACACGCTACATCCTGGCCATGGCCCCCGGGCTCGGTCTCGCCTTCATCCTGAGCCAGTTCCTGCGTTCGATACCGGCGGTCATCGCGCCCGATCTGCGTGTTGAGCTCGAATTGACTGCCGGTCAGCTCAGCGCGTTGCCCGCCGCGCTATTTTTCGGTTCCGCCGTCATGCAGTTGCCGGCGGGTGTGCTGCTGGACCGGTTCGGCCCGCGTTTTACGGTGGCGGCGTTTCTGCTGATCACGGCCTCCGGGGTTCTCGGTTTTTCCCTCGCGACCACGACGACCGGCCTGACGGTCTGGCTGCTCGTTACGGGCTGGGGCATCGCGCCCGTCTTCATGGGAACGATTGTGCTTCTGTCGCGCTGGGTGCGCCGCGACAGGCTGGCGACCATGACCGCGCTGACAGTCGGCGTGGGCGGGACCGGTATGCTTTTGTCGGCGTCGCCATTTGCGGCCGCCACCGAGGCATTCGGCTGGCGCGATACGCTCGCAGCCGTCAGCGTGTTCGCCATTGCCCTGGTGGGCATCATCCTGGTCACCGTCAAGGACCGGCCGCCGGATAGCCCGGCCCCGTCGGGGCCCGCCGAGGGCCTGGTTCAGATCATTCGAGGCCTGGGAATCGTCTTTCGCGAACCCCGGCTCTACGCCATCGGCTGTATTGGCGGCATCACCGTGGGGTCGTTCCTGACCTTTCGCGCGCTTTGGGTCGGCCCGTATCTCAATGATGTCTTCGGCTCGGACTTGCTGGCGCGCGGCAACATCATCTTCGCCATTTCGCTTGCCTGGCTGATCAGCGCGGTCGCGATCGGGCCGCTCGACCGGGTGTTCGATTCCCGCCGCATGGTCGTCGCCGTCGGCGCGACGTTCATGGCGATCTGGTTCGCCCTGCTGGCCGTCGCTGACGGCAGTTCGTTAATGTTCGCGGTAGGCGTTATGGTTGCGCTGGGTTTGTGCTCGGGCCTCTCATCGCCAATCTTCGCCCATGCGCGCGCGCTGTTCCCCGACCGCTATGTCGGCCGGCTGGTGACTGCGATAAACCTGTTCATCTGGGGCGGCGTGTTCCTGGTGCAGGTCGCGACGGGGCTCTTCATCGATGCGTTCCCCGCCGACGCGCTCGGCCGCACGCCCGTCGAGGCGTATCGCTGGACCTTCGCGATCCTCGCGGTGCTGCTGTTCGTGGCCGTCCTGTTCTACTGGCGGGTAGAGGACGTGCCGCCGTCGCGGGATTCGGGCGCGCCGTAGACGCGAGCGCCAGGCTTCAGGCTGCATTCCCGGCCGGATAGAGACGTTCCCAGAGTTTCAACACGCCATACGCCACAATCAGCCCCAGTGCGACCCCCGCCATATTGGACAGGGCGTCGGCCACGCTGCCGTTTCGCCCGGCCCAGGCGCCTTGCGCAACCTCAAGGAAAATCCCGATGCCGATCGCCGTGGTCCCGGCAAAAATACGATGGTCCCAACGGGCAAATCCCAATCCGCCACAGCCGGCGATCACGCCATAGGCCAGCAGATGCAGCGCCTTGTCGGTGCCGTCCGGCGCGTCCAGCTGGGGTTGGGGGATCAGCGACAGCACCGTCACCGCCAGGATGGCCGCGAAATACGCCAGTATAAACAGCCGATGGGGCAGGCGAAGCATAACCGTCAGCCTTCGAGATAAAGCTCGTCGAGATGACGGAATTCACAACTGCCATGGCTGACGATCCGGGTGCCGCCAATCGTGACAGTCTCGGTGTACCGCGCGCCATGTGCCGGTGCATCCAGCACGCCGATACCGCCAAACTTGATGCGTATATCGTCACCAAGTGATTCCACGGGCGAAAGCGCATAAATCGAACAGATATGCTGATCGCAGCGGCGATAGGCATCCTCGATAAAGTCGATCTGGATTTGCGGGTGATGGGGATCGTCGGGCTGGCAAAACCATTGGCCGGACGCGTCCGTGATTGCCGGATCGGCCGTGGCGGTGGCCACCAGCCGTGCGGTTATCAGAACCGTAAGTGCGATCATCATGCGCATACCGGGTTTCATACCATATCGACGCCGGTATGCCCCATCCCGCAGACAGGGTTAACCAATTCCTAACCCTGCGGGACGAGACTCAGCCCATGTCCAGTATTTCGGCTGAATCATTCCTGATTATCGCCGGTGCGGGCGGCCACGGCCGCGTCTGCGCCGATGTTGCGCGCCGTGTCGGCTGGACCGTGACCGGCTTCTGCGATCCGGCGTTTGCCGGGGCCGACGAAATTCTGGGTGTCCCGCTGCTGGATGGCCATGAATCAGAATTATTTGCGGACTGGCCGCGTGAGACGGCCCTGTTCATCGCCATTGGCGACAACAGCCGGCGACTTGCGCTCGCGGATGACGCCCGGCGGCGTAACATTCCGCTCGCCGTGCTGATGGACCCGTCCGCCGTAGTCTCGCCCAGCGCCGTGATCGGGCCCGGCGCGCTGGTCATGCCCAACGTGACCATCAATGCCGAGGCGGTTGTCGGCCGCGCGGCCCTGATCAACTCTGCCGCCGTGATCGAACATGGCGCGCGGGTAGACGAGGGTGCCCATGTGGCGCCTGGAGCCTGCATGACCGGCGAGACAGTGCTGGGTGCCCGTTCACTGCTCGGAGCGCGCGCGACGATTCTGCCTGGAATCCAGGTGGGTGCGGACACGACCGTGGGGGCCGGTGCGGTCGTCACGTCCCATGTCGCGGAGCGCCAGACGGTTGTGGGCGTTCCGGGCCGTCCTGTTCGAAAGGTGCCGCGGGTCCGGGCCGTCGTCTGAACGATTGACTCCCCCGCGCATCTGGCGGAATTCTCTCCGCGCAACCGCAGGCGAGACCCCGATGCCCCAGCCCCCGAATATCGTTCTGTTCCACGTCCACAAGGATGCGATGAACGCCGCCGTCACGGCCTTTGCGCAAGACTGGCCCGAGGCGCGGATCAGCAACATCCTTGAAGACGGGCTGTTCGAATGGGTGCGCGAGACCGGCGGCGTGGTGCCGGGCATGTATGACGCGTTTCATCAGCTGACCGATTACGCGGTGGGACGTGGCGCCGACGGCATCCTGTATTCCTGCTCGGCGTTCCGCGAATGTATCGACGCCTGTAACGAGGCCTTCGACATCCCGATGCTCAAACCGAACGACGCAATGATCGAAGCCGCACTGGACGTCGGCGATCGCATCGCGGTTCTCGCGACGGTTGGGCCGACCATCACGTCTATATCCGCTGAGATCGAGGAAATGGCCCGGGCCGCCGGGCGCAATGTGTCGCTCTCCCCCTACATGGTGGAAGGTGCGTTTGATGCGATGGCGGCGGGGGACGGCGATACCCATGACCGCCTCGTGGCGGAAATGGCCGACACCATCATGGATGCCGACGTGATTGTCCTGGCCCAGTTCACTCTGGCCCGCGCTGTACCGGCCGTCGCTGCTGTCACGGAAATCCCGGTGCTGAACTCCCCCGGCGCCGCCGTTGCGAAGATGCGTGAACTGCTCGGCAGTTGACCCTGGTGCCTGAGGTTCAATCCTTGGCCTGGTCGTCCTTCAAGCTCAGGGAAAAACCCTCATCCGCCGTCATGCCAGTTCCCGCCGGTGCTGCTTCGGCCACCGCTTCAGCCACGGGTTCAGGCGGCGCACCGCCGAACATGGATCGCAGCTTGCGATAGACGGCACGGATGGCCCGGAAGATTTTAGGCAACAGCCAGATCATCAGCAGGACGAACAGGCCCAGCAGGATCAGGAACACGATCGGATGATTGAGTGCGGCCCAGAGACCCGCAATCACCGCAATATCCTCGAGGATCGAAGCGGTCCAGTTGGACACGGGCTCGGGCGAGGTGTTGATCGCCAGCCGGGTTCCGGCCTTGGTGAAATGGGTCGCACCGGCAAGAGAGCCGCCGGCAATGGCCGCGGCCAGTTCCGCCCCGGCGCCGACGTCGCCAACGGCGCCGGCCGCGAGGATCGCGCCCGCCGGGATGCGGATGAAGGTCTGCAGCGTGTCCCAGCCTGAATCGACGCCGGGCACCTTGTCTGCGAAGAATTCGATGAAGAACATGAACCCGGCCGCGCCGATGACCAGCGGGTTGGACAAAACCTCAAGATCCGGGGGCAGGGCGATATTGCCCGTCGCACTCATGATGCCGAGAGTCGCAATCGCCGCGTAGAGATTGATCCCGCTGGCCCAGGCGACCCCCATGGTGAGGGCAATGGTTTCAACGACGCCCATCCGTTACTCCTGCATTCGTGAATACCGCTTCCTGCACGTTGGGGTGCGCAGAACAGCTTTCAATGGCAGCGCAAACGGCGCCCCACAAAGGTCATAATCACAAAATGCCTGATTCAGGCGGGTTTCGGAAGCTTTCGTATGCCGTTGTACAGCCAGACGAGCAACGGCTTGAATGCGGTTTCGGCCCGCGCCTGGGCCCCCATGGTCATCAAGCTCTCTTCCATGACCCGGCCGGGGACCCGTTCTCCGAGCCCCACGTCGCAGAGCCCGTCGAACAGGTTGATGGCGACTTCCCAGTAGCGATTTTCAGCCATGGGCACGCCGGCAAGCCGAGCGCAATCCACGATGGTCACCGCGGCGGCGGCGGCGACGAACTCTGCGCTGCCCCGGTTGCAGGCGCGCAGCAGATACCGGAAGTCCGCGAGCCGGCTTCGATCCATGCCGTAATGCCGCCCAACCATCTGAAGTTCGTTGGACAACGTTTTGAAATCAAATGAACTATCAATCTCAATCGGCATTCTCGGCAGGCCTGCGATGACCGTCGCCGGTGCCCCCGTATCCTCCATCAGATAGGAGAAGACCTCGTTCACGCAGACCCGGGCCAGAAGCCAGGCGCGCTCGTCCTTTCGGCCGTCATTGGTGCCCATGATGCGGGTCGCCATCAGCTTCAGGCCCTGGCGGCTGTCGCAATCGACGGTGTCGTTGATCTTGATGGCGTAGGCCGCGATCACGGGACACGCGGTCGCCGGGCGATCGGTGTGGCGTTCGCCGGCCAGCAACGCGACCAGCGACATGACGCACAATTCGCTTTCGCGCCGCTCGCCAACCCGCGGCACGAGGTCCAACTGACGAAAGAGGCTTTCGACTTGATCGTGACCCGGCATAATGGAAACCGTACTCCAAGATTCGAAACCCGTCCATCATGGCGGGATCACGAGTTCTTGCACCCCGTTTGAAACACCCAGGATTGTGGCGAAGGAGCCAGAAATGTCGGAGATTGAGCGCGGCACCGTGAAGGCGAACGGAATGACGCTGCATTACCGGGCCTGCGGCGACGGGCCGCCCATGGTTTTGCTCCATGGCTGGCCGCAAACATCCTATTCATGGCGCAAAATGCTGCCCCGTCTGGCTCCTCATTACCGTTGTATCGCCCCGGATTTGCGCGGATTTGGCGATTCCGACAAGCCGATTGGCGGATATGACATGCGCACCGTCGCCAACGACATCCACGCCATGTGCGAAGCGCTCGGCCTGGAGAATGTCTATCTCGTCGGTGCCGATTGGGGCGGGCTGGTCGCCCGGCGTTACGCGCTTGATCGGCCCGGCGTGCTCGACCGGCTCTGCATCGTCGATATCGTGCCCCACGACCAGATCTTTGCGAATTTCACCCCGGCCTATGCGCGTGGCGCCTGGCATTACTTCTTCAACGCCGTCCCGGACATGCCCGAACAACTTGTCGCTCATGACATCAAACTGTTCCTGCAGGCGATGTTTCGGCCGAAGTACCACAACCCGGCGGACATGGATGAGGCGATCGACGAATATGTCCGCGCCTATTCCAAACCCGGTGCGCTACGTGGCGGGTTTGCCTACTACAAGGCCATGTTCGACGAGAACCCCGCACTTGATGCGGAGAATCCGGAGGCACAGATCGCCGAACCGGTGCATTGCGTTTGGGGCAACAGCGGGGGCATGGGCGGCCCCTTCGATGTGCTCAAGATGTGGGAAGGCGTGGCGCCGAAGCTGTCGGGTCGGGGACTCGACGCATGTGGGCATTATGTCCATGAAGAGCAGCCGGATGCCCTTGCCGAGGAGATTATAGCCTTCGGAAAGGTCTGACCGGCCCGCAATCAAAGGGAGCTCCGGCAAATATGAGCGACGGCATCATCGAGGATTTGTCGCCCGGCGAGCTTGCCACGGTCGTCGAACTGCAGCGCGTGGAGCTCGACCGCCTGCTGTCCGAGCAAAAGCGATTGAATCAACGCATCGATTTGCTGCTGCAATTCCAGGAACGCGAACAGGTCTTGCGCCAGCAAATGCAGGCATCGCTCGATCGGCTGGTGGAACAGCGTGGTGTGGGCCCACGACAGGATACGGCGCTGACGATGCCGGGCGACGTGCCATTGCTGACGGATCGGCTGGACCGGGCGGAACGAAGGTTTCGCGCGCTGCGCACCGCCGTCGGGCAGCTTGTCGTCGTTCTCGAGCGTCAGGTCACCGGGCAGGGCGCCTGACCGGCCCGTTTCAAAAACCCGCCCTAATGGGCCATCAGCACCGGTATTTCCGCATTCGCGAGAATCTGGCTGGTGGCGCCGCCGAATATCATCTGCCGCAGGCGGCTCTGGGTGTAGCCGCCCTTGATAAGCAGATCGCCGCCGACCTCCATGGTTTCCGACAGGATGATGTTTCCCGCTTCCGCCGCCGAGCGCCGCCCGGGTACCTCGCGCACATCCACGGCCACGTCGTCGCGCTGCAGATTGACCTTCACGTCTTCCGCACTCGGGCCCGGCACCATGCCGCCCTCGACCGCAAGCACCGTAATCCGGTCGGCTTCGCGCAAGACAGGCTTCGCAAACGCGATCGCCCGCGCCGTCTCTGTCCCGCCATTCCAGGCGATCACAACATGCCGGCCGATATCCTCGGGAATCGTCGGCGGCGCGATGAGCACAGGACGGCCGGATTCAAACAAAACCGTCTCCAGCGTGTTCATCGCCGGCGTCATCGCGCCCGGCATGGGTCGTCCGACGACCGTCAGATCGAACACCCGGGCGCGTTGCCCGAAAATACCAATCCCCGACGCCTCGTCCTCGACCCAGCTGGCGCACAGCTTGGTGGAATTGCTCTGTGCCTCGGGAATATTGTTTCTGGTGACAAACTCCTGGAACTGGCTCTTCAGGCGATCGGCGCGCATGCGCTGTTCCTGCTCGAACTGTTCCTCGGTGCCCGACAGGGCCGCAGCACCGCCCTCGAATCCGACCGCGACAGCGCCGGCGAGGGTGGGGCGAATACACAAGCCCTCGATATAGCTGTCATATCGCTTGGCGAAGACGAGCGCCGTCGCCAAAACGGATTCCAGTATTTCGCTCTCCTCGAGCGGTACCAGTATTGAGCTGAACGCCATAAGTGCCTCCCAACGCGTATGGCTTTTCTTTGATAATGCGCTTAGTCGACGCATTCGGGCAACCGGCAAGATTTCCGGCCCGCGGTGGTTGCTTCACCGATGGGGTTCGGGTAAGAAATCGCGCTTCCGAACGGAGCGGCAGTGGCGGAATTGGTAGACGCGCAACGTTGAGGGCGTTGTGGGCGCAAGCCCGTGGAGGTTCAAGTCCTCTCTGCCGCACCAAATTCGGAACAGACATCGGGTCACGCGGCAGTGGCGGAATTGGTAGACGCGCTAGCTTCAGGTGCTAGTGATCGAAAGGTCGTGGAGGTTCAAGTCCTCTCTGCCGCACCACCCGATGCCCACACGGACAAAACGTTCCGTGTTTTCGCCATATGGCATTGGTACCTGCACGACTTGCCACTATATGTCTTGAGCAAGGTGGAGCGCCCATGGCGGACGACGAAAAGAAACAACGCAAGCGTGAGGACCGGGTCGGGCTCGGCGGCCGTAAGCGGCACGGGATCGCGGCGCGCCTGCGCGGTTATTTCTTCGCCGGTGTCCTGACCGTCGCGCCGATCGGCCTGACCCTTTGGTTGTTCTGGGTCCTGCTCAAATTCGTGGACTCACGGATCACGCCGTTGATCCCGCAAAATTACAATCCGAACAGCTATCTGCACGCCGTCGTTCCGTTCGAGATTCCCGGCGTTGGGCTGATCGTGCTTATCGTCGCGCTGATCCTGATCGGTGCGCTGACACGCGTGCTGCTCGGCCGGACGCTCGTTCGGATCAGCGAGAACATCGTCAACCGGATGCCGGTGGTGCGCAGCGTCTATGGCGCGACCAAGCAGATCGTCGAATCCGTCCTGAAGAGCCAGTCGGATGCGTTTCGCCAGGTCGTGCTGTTCGAGTACCCGCGACGTGGCAGCTGGGCGATCGGGTTTGTTACCGGCCAGACCAAGGGCGAGGTCCAGAATCTCACCAGCGACGACGTGGTCAACGTGTTCCTGCCGACGACTCCGAACCCGACGTCGGGTTATCTGCTGTTCCTGCCGCGGCGCGAATTGATGCCGCTGTCCATGTCCGTGGAGGAGGGGATCAAGATGATCATCTCCGGCGGCATCGTGACGCCGCCCGACACGCGACCGCTGGAAGAGCAAAAGATCAAGCGCATTGCTGCGGCCGACAGCGACAAGCCGACGATCGCACCCGGGGCCGCACTGGGCGACATTCCGGAATCAAAAAAGGCTGTCGTCGAAAGCGACTGATTTTCGGACGTCACCCGATCGGCCGCTAGCCAGCACGCGCGTAGCGGACGGCCGCGTCCCGTTCGAACAGATACAGCAGCGTCCGCAGCGCATCACCGCGCGCGGATTCGAGGCCGGGGTCCCGGTCCATGATCAATCGCGCATCGTCTCGGGCCATCGCGAGCAACTCGCCATGGGCTTCGAGGCTGACCAGCCGAAACTCCGGCAACCCGGATTGGCGCGTTCCCAGAACATCGCCCGCGCCGCGCAACCGCAAATCCTGTTCGGCGATTTCGAACCCGTCATCGGTATCGCGCAGCACGCGCAGACGTTCGCGCGCGGTCGCCCCGATTCCGTGTCCGTAGAGCAGAAGGCAGGTGGCATCCCGCTCGCCACGTCCGATCCGGCCCCGCAACTGATGCAACTGCGCCAGACCGAAACGCTCGGCATGTTCGATTATCATCACGGTCGCATCAGGAACGTCGACACCCACCTCGATCACCGTGGTCGCGACAAGTACATCGATTGCCGGCTTCGCGCCGCCGGCGAACCGTGCCATCACCGCATCCTTTTCTTTGCCGGGCATCTTGCCGTGCACGAGCCCGACCCGCTCGCCGAAGCGCTCGCGCAACGCGGCGTGACGTGCCGTTGCCGCCGCGACGTCAATGGTTTCGGATTCCTCGACGAGGGGACAAACCCAGAAAACCTTGCCGCCGGCATCGAGCTGTCGCTGCACGCCCGCGACCGCGTCATGCAGCCGATCCACCGAGGCGGTCGTGGTTTTGACCGGCTTGCGGCCGGCGGGTTTCTCACGCAACTGGGATTCGTCGAGATCGCCATAGGCCGCGAGCATCAAGGTGCGCGGGATCGGCGTCGCGGTCATCAGCAACACATCGACGGCGGCGCCTTTCTCGGCCAGCAGGAGACGCTGATGCACGCCGAACCGGTGCTGTTCGTCGACCACGGCCACCGCGAGGTCGTTGAATGCGATATCGCCCTGGAACAGCGCGTGAGTGCCGACGACAAGTGGGGTCTTGCCGCTCGCCAGCCCTTCCAGGGTTTCCGCGCGCGCCTTGCCCTTGTCCCGGCCGGTCAGCAGCACGCACGACACGTCCGCCGCTTCGGCCAGCGGTGCGATTGTGGCGTAATGCTGTCGTGCGAGGATTTCCGTCGGTGCCATCAGCGCGGCCTGGCGACCGGCCTCGACGGCCGTCAGCATGGCCATCAGGGCGACCACGGTCTTGCCGCTGCCCACATCTCCCTGCAGCAGCCGGAGCATGCGGTGTTCCGACCCCATATCTTCTTCGATATCGACAATGGCTGTTTTCTGGCTTTCGGTCATCTCGAAGGGAAGGGCGTCCAGTACCCGAGAGCGTAAACGCCCGTTGCCGGTGATCGGGCGCCCGGCCTGTCGGCGCACATGCGAGCGCACCAGCATGATCGCCAGTTGGCTCGCCAGAAGCTCGTCATAGGCAAGCCGCATGCGGGCATCGGCCGCGGGCTCCAGGTCCGCGATATCGCGCGGCGAATGAACGCTCGCCAGTGCCGAGTGCCAATCTGCCCATTCGCGTTTCGCCACCAGCGCGGGGTCGAGCCATTCGGGTAGCTCCGGTGCACGCTCCAGCGCGCCTGTCACCGCCTTGCCCAGAACATTCTGTGACAGGCCCTCGGTCAGCGGATACACCGGCTGCACGCGCATTACACTGTCACGTTCCGAGAGCTTGGCGACGATGTCCGGATGGGTCATCTGCAGCTTGCCGTCATAGAGTTCCGCCGTGCCGCTCACAAGCCGGGTTTCGCCTTCGGGCAGGGATGAAGTGAGGTAGTCGGCCCGGCCGTGGAAATAGACCAGCGTGATCTCGCCCGTGTCGTCCCGGCAATCGATCCGGTAGGGAATGCGCCGGTTGGCGGCCGGCGGCGCGTGATGCTTGACCACCGTCAACTCCAGCGTGGCAATGCGGCCGGGCTCAAGATCGACGAGGTTCGGGTTATGGCGACGATCGATGATCCCGGTCGGCAGATGCCAGATCAGGTCGACAATCTGCGGCCCCACGAGCCTTTCGATATGCGTGCCAATGCGCGGCCCGACGCCCTTCAGCGCCGTGACGGGTGCGAAAAGGGGAAACAAAATCTCTGGGCGGGCGCGTTGGGGCACGGCAGGACCGATTGTGGGGTTCGTGCGGCTGACAGCAGTTCGCAGGAAGGCTATATCCTACGGAGCATGAACGCCCGAGTCAGCATCGGGCAGACGGGACCGCAAAACATGACCGCCGAGAAGATCAGCGAAACACGCGAAAACCGGATCAAACGTCTGGTCTATCGCAGCATCTATACCGGCACCAAGGAGACCGATCTGCTCCTCGGCACGTTCGCCCGGCGCAACCTCGACGGCTTCAGCGATCGGTTGCTCGATGAGTATGAGGCGCTGATCGAGAACAGTGATCCGGATTTGTATATGTGGATCAGCCGCCGTAAACCGGTGCCCGAGGCCTGGAATGGCGAGATCATGCAGCGTCTCCAAGATTTCAAACTCGACGACTAAATTGTTGTTAAACCACAACTTTGACTGGGGCCCAGCGGGCTCCACGACACGATTTACCGGCGTGCCCGACGGCTGCGACGCGCTGCTGCTCGCCGAGCTTCTGGCGCGGCCCGACACGCAGCCCCTGCTGCATGTGTCGAGTGACGACCTCGGCATGAACCGGTTGGCGGATGCGGTCGCCTATTTTGCCCCCGCGACACGGATTTTGAAGTTCCCGGCCTGGGATTGCCTGCCCTACGACCGGGTCCCGCCGCGTGCCGAACTCGTCGCCGAACGGATGGCGACCCTCGGCGCGCTCTCACTTGAGGGCACAGACAGCCCCGACTCCGGTGCGCCGACGCTGATTCTCACCACGGTCGCCGCGATTCTCCAGCGGGTGCCGCCGCGCGCGCGCATCCGCGAAACCCGCATCGATCTGGTGCCGGGCCGGACAGTGGATTTCAGCAATGTCATGGCGTTCATGGCGGCGAACGGCTTCCACCGCACCGAAACGGTCCGCGAACCGGGTGAATTCGCAAGCCGCGGCGATATCATCGACCTGTTTCCGCCCGGCCATCCGGAGCCGGTGCGCATCGACCTGTTCGGCGACGAGATCGAAGGATTGCGGCGGTTCGATCCCCTGAGCCAGCTCACCACCCGGCCGCTCGCGGCACTGACCCTGCTGCCGGCGAGCGAGATCCTGGTGGACGATGACGCCATCGCACGCTTCCGCTCGTCCTATCGCGCGCGATTCGGTGCCGTGCGCGGGGATGATCCGCTCTACGAAGCGGTCAGCGAAGGGGTTCGTCACCCGGGCATGGAACACTGGCTGCCGCTGTTCTATGCGACGCCCGAGACCCTGTTCGACTATGTGGACGGTCCCGTGATCCTCGGCGCCCAGACGCCGGACGCCATGACCGACCGGTTCGATCAGATCACCGACTATTTCACGGCCCGAGCCAACGCGCCGGTGCGCGCGGAGGGCGAGGCGCCCTACAACCCGCTGCCGCCCGACGCGCTTTATCTCGGCCCCGACGAATGGGAAGACCTGCGCGAGGGCCGAACGGCGATCGATTTCGACGTGTTCGAGGCGCCGGTGAGCGGAGTGCACAGCACATCGGTTGGCGGACGGCGCACGATCGATTTCGCCGAGGCCCGAAACCGCGCCGACACCAACCTGTTCGATGCGGTGCGCACCCGGATCGTCAACGAGCAGGGCGAGGGCCAGATGATCGCCATCGCCTGCTACTCGAACGGCTCGCGCGACCGGCTGACCCAACTCCTGATCGATCACGAGGTCGACCAGGCCACGCCCGTGTCGAGCTGGGACGATGTCCTCGCGGCCGGCGCGGGGCGGGTTCCCGTATGCGTGCTGCCTCTGGACAGCGGGTTCTCGGTGCCCGGGCGCACGATCTACAGCGAACAGGACATCCTGGGTGATCGGCTGGTCCGCCGGCGGCGGCCGACCAAGCCAAGCGAGCACCTCATCTCGGAAATGTCGAGCCTGTCGCTCGACGACATCGTGGTGCATGCCGATCACGGGATCGGTCGGTATGACGGTCTCGAGACGCTCGAAATCGGCGGCGCGCCCCATGACTGCCTGCGGCTGGTCTATGCCGGCGACGACAAATTGTTCCTGCCAGTCGAAAACCTGGATCTTCTGTCACGCTACGGCTCCGAAGAAGCCGGTGTTCAGCTCGACAAGCTCGGCAATGCCGGCTGGCAGGCGCGGCGCGCCCAGGTCAAGAACCGCATCACCGAAATGGCAGACAAACTGATGGCGCTCGCGGCCGAGCGTGAACTGCGCCACGCGCCGAAGCTCACGCCGCCGGCCGGCTTGTACGAGGAATTCTGCGCGCGCTTTCCATTCAACGAGACGGAAGACCAAAGCCGCGCCATCGATGACACAGTGGAGAGCCTCGGTGCCGGCAAGCCCATGGACAGGCTGGTCTGCGGTGATGTTGGCTTCGGCAAGACCGAAGTGGCTCTCCGCGCGGCGTTCGTGACCGCGATGAACGGCCGCCAGGTCGCCGTCGTCGTGCCTACGACGCTGCTCGCCCGCCAGCATTTCCAGACATTCAAGGCCCGGTTCGCCGGGCTGCCGGTTCGGATCGCGCAATTGTCACGCCTGACGACGGGCAAGGAGGCGCAGGACGTGCGCACCGGGCTCGAAGACGGGCAGGTCGATATCGTCATCGGCACCCATGCCCTGTTGTCCCAGTCCATTGCCTTCCGTGACCTGGGACTGCTCGTCGTCGATGAAGAGCAGCATTTTGGCGTCGCCCAGAAGGAACGCCTCAAGGGTCTTGGCAGCGACGTCCACGTGCTTACCCTGACCGCAACCCCAATTCCACGAACGCTGCAACTCGCGCTCACCGGCGTGCGCGAGCTCAGCCTGATTGCCACCCCGCCCGTGGACCGGCTCGCCGTCCGCACCTTTATTCTGCCCTATGATGGAGTGACCATCCGCGAAGCCATCATGCGCGAGCATTTCCGTGGCGGGCAGAGCTTCTATGTCTGCCCCCGGGTCAGCGATATCGAGCGGCTGCAGGAACGCCTGAAGGAGCTGGTGCCGGAAGTCACCGTCGGGGTCGCCCACGGCCAGATGCCAGCGCGCGCGCTGGAAGACGTAATGACCGCATTCTATGACCGCAAATACGAGGTTCTGTTGTGCACCAACATCGTGGAATCCGGACTCGACGTGCCGTCCGCGAATACGATCATCGTTCACCGCTCGGACATGTTCGGCCTGTCCCAGCTGTACCAGCTTCGCGGCCGTGTGGGTCGATCGAAGGCCCGGGCCTATGCCTATCTGACCTTGCCCACCGACCGCACTCTGTCGGAGACGTCCCGGCGCAGGCTTGATGTCATGCAGACCCTGGACACGCTGGGTGCCGGGTTCAGTCTCGCCAGCCACGACCTCGATATTCGCGGGGCGGGGAACCTTCTCGGCGAGGAACAGTCGGGCCATATCCGTGAAGTCGGGGTCGAGCTCTACCAGCAAATGCTGGAAGACGCGGTCGCGGCCGCCCGCGAGGCCGGATCGGGTGTCCTGCCCACAGACGAGTGGACGCCGGTCATCTCCATCGGCGCCCCGATTCTCATCCCCGACCATTATGTGGCTGATCTGGGTGTGCGGCTGGGCCTGTACCGGCGAATCGCCTCGTTGGTGAACCCGGAAGAGATCGAGGGCTTCGCCGCCGAATTGATCGATCGCTTCGGACCGATCCCGAACGAGGTCGAGAACCTGCTCGAGGCCATAACCTTGAAAGGACTGTGCCGGGACGCCGGCGTCGAGAAGCTCGACGCCGGCCCGAAAGGCGCGGTGGTCACCTTCCGCGACAACAATTTCGCAAACCCGGCCGGCCTCGTGACATTCATCGGAGAGCAATCAGGCACTGTCAGCCTGCGCCCCGATCACAAGCTGGTCTATCGGCGCGACTGGACGGACCCGAACAAGCGTTCGGTGGGTGTGCGCCGCTTTATGCGGGCCTTGGCCGCCGTGGCGTCCGCGCCGGACGGCAAGACCGCCGCGCCCGCAGCCGGATAGACCTGCCGGGCTGGCAAACCTGTGCCGGTTATTCCGCCGCGAGACCGATGCTGGCGAGATCAAACAACGGGAAAAAGGCTTCGGGTTCCTGTGCGCCGGAAATCGCGTACGCGCCATTGACGATGTAACAAGGTACCGCGTTGATGCCCATGCGCCGGGCCCGCAGATCCTCGGCGAGCACCGTATCGCGCTCCTCGTCGCTGGCGAGAAATGCCGCCGCGGCATCCCGGTCCAGCCCAACCAGGTGGGCGATCCGCAGGAGCGTCAAATCATCCCCGATATCCTCACCATCGAAGAAGAAGGCCTTGAAGAGGGCTTCGATGACCGCGTCCTGCATCGCGAACCGGTCTGCATAGCAAACCAGGCGGTGAGACTGGACCGTGTTCGGCATCCGCTGAATGGCTTCGAAATCGAAGGGGATACGCTCGGAATGGCCTGCTCGTGCCGTCGATGCGTAGATACCCGCAGCCCGTTCCGGCCCGCCATATTTGGCGGCCAAATACCGCTCGCGTTCCATACCCGCCGACGGCATATCCGGGTTCAACTGAAACGCGTGCCATTTGATGGTCGCGGTGATGTCGTCGCGCACTGCCAGCGCCCGCTCAAGGCGTCGCTTGCCGATGAAGCACCAGGGACACACCGTGTCCGCGTAGATATCGATCTGGACCATGCGGGAAACCTGCGACGCGCGCGGCATGGGGTCAAGTCCGCACACGGCCGGATGCACGCGAACAATTCTTCTCGTGTCGCGATGGGATGGGCCATAATCGGATCGAGGGAAGGGGAGCCGACATGATTCTCGAACATCGCGCCTATACGATGAAGCCGGGCCTGCGGGAGCGGTTTTACGAAACCCAGGTGGAACGGGGATTCGATGCCGTCCGCCCGGTTATCGATCGGGTCATCGGCTATTTCTCGACAGTGAGCGGGCCCGCCGACCAGGTGGTCCATATCTATGCATTCGACTCCCTGGACGATTGGCAGACCCGGCTGCACGGGCTTTACGGCGTGCCCGAGCTGGAGCCGTATTTCCTGAAGGTCCGCCCGTTGATGCTGGCACAGGAAAACCGGCTCCTGCTGCCGGCACCGGTTGCGGCACTCACGCCGCATTTCTCGGCGCAATCCTACTGGACCCCCGGCGACCCGCCGCTGGCCGATCCGGCCACGACCCGCGACCTTCTCGTGGAAGAGCAGATCGTCAGCCTGACCCCGGGTTCACTCGGCAAGTACTGGGAGCTCATCGAACGCCACGGCGTTCCGGCCATGACCCCGCTGGAGACCAACACGATCGGCAGCTTTCACATGATGGCCGGGCCTCTGCATCAGGTTTATCACTATTGGTTCTTCGACGGGTTCGATGACCGGACGCGACGTCACAATGCCGTCCGAGTGAACCCGGAATGGATCAGGTTCCAGGACGAAATTCGCGCCCATGTCGTGAAACAGGAAAGCAAGCTCATGGTGCCGGCACCGGTGCCCGAGATGGTGCCACTGTTCCGCGCGGCCTGATTGTCATGGCGTTGTCACCAATCAGTAACAATAGGCCGGTATCCAGCTCGCGTTGATCGACGTTGGCGGCGACAGGGACAAGGCCATGAATTCACGCTCCTACAACGTGCTGTTCGTTTGCACCGGCAACTCGGCCCGAAGCATCCTCGCCGAGGCGATCTTGAACCGGGCGGGTGGCGGTGCGTTCAATGGCTTCAGCGCGGGCAGTCATCCCACGGGCACCGTCAATCCAAACGCCGTGACGCTTCTGCGAAGCCTCGGTCACCCGACCGATGAACTCAGGTCCAAGGACTGGCTGGAATTCGCGGCAGACGACGCACCCGCGATCGATTTCGTCTTCACCGTTTGCGACCAGGCGGCCGGAGAAGCCTGCCCGATCTGGCCAGGACACCCAGTGTCGGCACATTGGGGATTGCCCGACCCGGCGGCGGTGAAGGGTACGCCGGCGGAGATCGCCGCCGCATTTGCGGAGACCTATCGGATGCTCACCAACCGTATCCAGGCCTTCGCCAATCTGCCGCTGGCGTCCCTCGATGCATTGTCGTTGCAGGCCCAACTCGACAAGATCGGCCGTGAACCGGCCTGAATCGCGCTCTTTTGTGCCTATGAGCCGCCCGGCGCAATGATCGTCGCACCTGCAGGACCGGTTTTCCCCGTCAGATGAATTGCACTAGGAAGCGAATTTCGACCGGCTGCGGTTTGCTATCGCAACCAGCGACAGCATGACAGGCACTTCGACCAATACCCCGACCACCGTTGCGAGGGCGGCCCCGCTGCCAATGCCAAACAACCCGATTGCAACGGCGACAGCCAGTTCGAAGAAATTGGAAGTCCCAATAAGCGCACAGGGCGCAGCAATATTGAAGGGCAACTTCCACATATACGCCGCACCATAAGTCACAAAGAATATCGCGTAGCTCTGGATGATAATTGGCACGGCAATAAGCACGATCAAAACTGGCTGAGAGATGACCGTCTGGGCCTGAAACCCGAATAAGAGGACAACCGTCAGAAGCAGTCCGAGGATGGATATGGGTTTCAGCTTCGCCGTGAAGCCTTCGATCCCTGCTTGTTCACCTCCATGTTTCCTCACCAATATCCGGCGTGTCATCGCGCCCGCAATCAAGGGTACGACGACATAAAGAAGCACGGATAACAGCAAAGTCTCCCATGGCACGCTGATACTGGTGACGCCCAGCAACAAGGCCACAATCGGAGCGAATGCAAAAATCATGATGACGTCGTTCACCGACACCTGCACGAGCGTGTAGGCAGGATCACCTTTTGTCATCTGTGACCAGACGAATACCATGGCGGTGCAAGGGGCCGCCCCCAGCAAGATCAACCCGGCAATATACTGCTCGGCATCTTCCGCTGAGATGAAGGGCGCAAACACAAACTCGAAAAACAAAACCGCCAGCGCCGCCATGGAAAATGGCTTCACGAGCCAGTTCACAACAAGCGTCAGAATAATGCCCTTGGGTCGACTTCCGATGGACTTGAGGCTGCCAAAATCGACGGAAATCATCATCGGGTAGATCATGGCCCATATCAGGACGGCCACGATCAGATTGACTGACGCGTATTCGATCTCTGCCATCCTGGCGAAGACGCCCGGTACGATATTGCCGAGTGCCAGCCCCGCCAGAATGGAAAGCCCGACCCAGACGGACAGCCATTTTTCGAACATGCCAAGACCGGCTGGAGACGCTTCATTCGTCGCAGAGTTTTCTGTCACAAGTATCTCCGATCACGGCGGTCGTACTTCGCCAATCTTGCGTGTTTGGGCGTGCGTTTAAAGGAGTTCGATGACGGTTTTACTGCCGTCAACGGCAGTCAATCCAGTTCAGAATAGACCGGCACGAAGCTCAATCGGGGGGGTGTCTGCCAGACGCGCGGTATCCATCAGCGCCAGCTTGTTGAATTTGATCAGCTCGCGCACCTCATCGACATAGGCCTGCCGGCGCTCGGAATAGGCGCGCAGGCCCTGAACCAACACGAGCCCACGGGGCAATTTGTCCGCCTTGCGGGCGTCTGCACGCAACTGCCGAAAGGCCTTATACGCCGGGTTCGAGTTCAGATTTTGCGCGTATCCCCGCACGGATTCGTAAGGCGTCTTGAAGCGCGCGATCCGATAATCCCCCAGCGCCTTGCGCTGGTCTTCGGGTTTCAGGCCCTTCCCGTAGCGCCATTGTCCGAACAATGCGTTGCCCTCAACCGCGAAGCGAGACAGGGCGTAGGCGCTTTCGATCGCGCCCTGTGCGAGCGCAAGCGATGGCGGGATGATATCGACCCGTGCGGTCAATGTCGCGATCTGCGCCGTTGAGAGTGGGATCTTCGCGTCCGCCTTTTTACGGTCGACGACGCCGTAGCTGGCGGCAAGATCAAACAGCCATTCGCGGTCAGCCGCCGGCAGGGACTCTCCGGACCCCAGACGTTGGCGCAAACGCGCCAGACGAGTCCGATCGGTACGGATGTCCTGATTAACCTGCAAAACCAGCGGCAACAGCGTTCGGAAGAACAGGCTCTTCTTTTGCTGCACGTCCAGATCCTTGGCCCAATCGTCGGGCACGGATGTGATGAACACCGGCGGTACCTTGGCGTTGCCCGCGCGCAGCGCCGCCATGGTGTAATTTTGCTCGACAAAATAGTTGTGCAGCTGAGCCGGTGATTTGATCCGGACCGTCGAGCCGCCCGCGGGGCCCACGGCAAACCACACGACGACACTCATCATGAGCACCGCCACGGCAATCGCAGTCCCGCGTCGCCCCGCGAACGCGGGGAGGCGCGCCACCATGTCTGCAAACACTGATCTCACACAGGTATCCTTTTCGGGGTTCGAAATTCGCCCAATGGAACGGAATCAATTTGGCGTTTCTGTGTCCGATTGCCTACAGTCCGGACCTCTGTATTCCGGCGGCTCCGCGTCGCCAAAGAAACAAAAACATCCCATGGGAGGAAACAAGATGGCCGACGGCCCACCAACACGCTCACAAATTCTCGAAGCCAGCGGCGATATGCTGAAGTGGCAGGTCTATGTCGTTCACACATTCCCGACCGATGGTCTCGGCCCGGTGATGGAGAATATCGGTCCGCATCTCGCCCATCAGGCAAAGATGGAAGAGGAAGGTGTCTACATCGCGGCAGGCCCCCACTGGGCCGATGACGAGGAGACATGGGAAGGCGAGGGCATGTTTGTTGTCCGCGCGCGGGATCTCGCCCACGCGAACGAAATCGCCGCGTCCGACCCGATGCATTCGAGCGGCGCGCGCTCGTATCGTGTTCGTCCATGGCTGATCAACGAGGGCACGATCACGGTGAAGGTCAGCTTCGCCTCGGGTAAACGCGAAGTTTCCTGATCGAATACAGCGGTTTATACCGTGCAACGGCCGCCCAACCGGGCGGCCGTTCGCATTTTCGCCGCAAACGGCGGAAAACATGCTGGTATATGTCCAACTGGCAAACTTCTTGCGTAATACGCGGTGAACAATCCATTCATCACGCAAAATGAGACAAGGCAGGCACACGATGAAGAAAATACTGATCGGACTGGGCGTTCTGGTGGTCATTGCGGCGGTCGGGATATTCGTATTCCTCGGCAACCTCAACGACATCGTTCGCGCCGCCGTTGAAAAAGTCGGTTCCGACATGACCCAGACCAATGTGGTCCTGAATGAGGTCGATATCGAACTGACGTCCGGCAAAGGCGCTCTGCGCGGGTTCCGGGTGACCAACCCCAGCGGGTTTAGCGATGACGATGCCTTCAAGTTCGACGAAGTCAGTGTGGCGATCGATCTGTCATCGGTTCGCAGTGATCCCATCATCATCAAGGAGGTCATCATCTCCGGTCCCGAGGTCGTCTATGAGTTCGGCGACGACGGCGACAGCAACCTCGACAAGCTGAACAAAGCGGTTCAGTCCAAAGCCGGCGGCGGCAAGAAAAGCTCCGGTGGCGGCGATACACCGAACATCGTGATCGAGAGCCTGGTGCTGCAGAACGGCAAGGTCGCCGTTGTGGCGCCGCTGCTGAACGAGAAGCTCTCAGTACCGTTGCCGACCATTCGCCTGAAAGACATAGGCAAGGACGGCAAGGGCGCCACACCGGAAGAAATCGCGACCCAGATCATGGATGCGGTCCTGAAGGGGGCGCAGAACGCCGTTGCGAGTGCAAAAATCGATGTCGACAAGCTGACCGGCGCGGCCATGGAAGAGGTCGGAAAAGCTGCCGACGAGGCCACCAAGGCTCTCGAAGGTGCGACCGAAGGCGCCGGCGGGGCCGGTGATGCCGTGAAGGGCCTGATCAAGGGCTTCGGCAAGTAGCCGCAAAGTTCCCTTTCGAACGAAAACCGGTGAGGGCGGCCCTTTGGCCGCCCTTTCTGATTCTGGGTATCTCCACCCATCCGCATGGACAATTGCGCAGAACCGGGCCCTAATTGCAGCCGGTGACAAGGGAGAGTGCGCATGAAGACACAGGACGAGAAACTGGGGCCGCCGGCACTCATGTTTAGCCATTTCGGCGTGAACTGCGACGATGCCGACAAGCTTGAAGACTTCTACACACGTGTTCTGGGGTTTTGCGTCAGCGATCATGGACTGATCCGTGGCGACACCGACCGGATCATCTTCATGACCCGACGCCCGCGCGAACATCACCAATTCGTCCTCGCGGGCGGGCGGCCCGCCACGTTTGCACCCACGGTGGGTGAAACGGGCTTCAAGGCGCCCGATCTCGAAGCGCTCCGACGTGTGCAGGCGCTCGTGGGTTTAGAGGAGGACGTCACCGACATCGTCGCCATGGACCACGGCATCTCCTGGACCTTGTATTTTCGCGACCCCGAACAGAACCGTTGTGCGGTATCCGTTGAGACCGGTCATTACGTGCCACAACCTGCGGCCTGGCCCCTTGACCTGTCCAGGACCGACGCGGAGATCCGTGCGGAGACCCAGGCGCGTTGCCAGGCAACGCCCGGCTTCATGCCCTGGGACAGCTGGCGAGCCGAAAAGACCTCCGTATTCCGGTCCGAGGGCCGACTGACCGCCGAGGGACCGGAAACGGGCAATGACAATCCGGATTTTCCGCGGCCCAACGATCCGGATCGAACCCTGTTGCAGACAAAGGCAAATGCCGCGCCACCGCCGCCGATCGCCCAGGCCCATTGCGGTTTCAAGGTCGACGACATGGACGCGATGGTTGCGTTCTATGACGAGGTATTGGGATATGCGGTGACGGACCGGGGCATCATGCCGCAGATCGGCGCTGAGCCCGAGCGGGAATATGCCTATCTCAGCCGCGACCCCGGCGAACATCACCAGGTGATCCTGGTATCCGGCCGGGACCTCGATGCCCCCACCAGCGTCAACCAGCTCAGCCTGCGGATCATGTCACTCGATGAGTTGCGCCGTATGGAGCGGGAGCTTGAGGCCCACCCGGCTGTCGGCCCGCTGCGCAAGACCTGCCACGGGAATTCTTTCTCGATCTATTTCCCCGATCCCGAGGGGAATGTCGTCGAATTGGCGGTCGAATCCGTCTGGTACGTACCCGCGCCCCATGGCGCGCCGCTGGATTTGTCCCTCAGCGATCAGGAATTGATCGGCTGGGCCGAGGACCATTGCCGTGAGACCGAGGGTTTCATGATGCGCGCGGACTGGAAGGCACGGGCGCGGGACGAACTCATCGCCAACGGTCATCTCGAGGCCGAAGGGTTGGTCAACGACGTCGCATAACGAAGCCGCGAGACGAAAACACGCGCACTGAAAACCAAGGGGACACAACATGTTCGAGTATTTTCCGGATAACTACGCCTGGAGCCTGACGACGGCGACCTTGTTCGACGAGGTCGGCACCACCAGCGAGGTGGAAGAGGCCCTGCGTTCGGTCAAGCATCTGGCGGGCGGCGATCCGGCGACGGCCAACGAGGCCTGGTATGAGGCATTCATGCGCCTGGCCCAAAGGCTCGAGCGCCTGGGCGACACGGACATGGCCGAGGGCCACCCGCTGACCGCGTCGCGCAAATATCATCGCGCCGGGCTGTATTATCTGCGCGCCGAGCGTTTCCTTCATCACAGTGATCCGCGCGAACGCATGGCCTATCAGCTGGGCGTGGATTACTTCCGCAAAGCCCGCGAGGTCGGCCGCGACCCGGTGGAGTATGTCGACATCCCGTTCGAGGACGGGCTCATGCCCTGCATGTTCGTGAAGGCGGATGTCGACGGGCCGGCACCCTGCATGATTCACATCCAGGGCTTCGATTCCCTGAAGGAACTTCACTACCCGATTATCAGCGAGGAGTACCGCAAGCGCGGCATGCACATGCTGATTGTCGACCAGCCGGGGGCAGGGGGCGCGCTGCGCCTGCATGGTCTGACGGCCGGGCATGAGACCGAGCATTACGTGGCCAAGCTGGTCGACTATGTCGAGGCCCGTGACGACGTCGACGCCGACCGCATCGGCCTGTCGGGCAACAGCCTGGGCGGCTACTACGCGCCGCGCGCCGCGGCCTTCGAGAAGCGCCTGAAATGCTGCATCGCCTGGGGCGCACTGTGGGACTTCAGCGTCTATTTCGAACGCGCCTACGCCAAGATCGAGTCCGCGCCGTCTGTGCCGGACATGGTCAGCCACGGCATGTGGGTGATGGGGCAGAAGACCCCCGAGGACGCGCTGGCCGTCTCCCGGAAGATGACCCTGGAAGGCGTCATCGACAAGATCACCTGCCCGCTGCTGGTCTGCCATGGCGAGAACGACCGCCAGGTGCCGCTATGGATGGCACAGAAGACCTACGACGAGGCCGTCAACAGTCCGAACCGCAAGCTCAAAATTTTCCGGCTGGATGAGGGCGGGGCGGAACATTGCCAGATCGACAACCGGCAGCTGATCGGTGACGTGATGTCGGACTGGGCGGCGGAAATCTTCGACCTCGACCCGGCTGGAATCGGGTAAGGGGTCCCAAGCGATTTCATGAAATTTCACGCCGCCCGCGCCCTCCTACTTGTCTTGCTGTCGTCCGGCGCGGCGCTGGCCGACAGCTCCGCACCCAATCTCGCGGCCTTCTACGATCGGCAAATGGCGATCGTGGCCGGTAAGGTCTATGCGTGGGAGGATGAAGATCCGCCGATGATGCTGCCGGTGACGGCGCGGCAGGTCGGCGTCGGGCGCGACACCTATTATGCGCTGACGAACGACGGCGATCTCATCGCGTTCGACGAAGACGCCGCACAAACAGGCGTGTTGATACAGAATATCGCGACGTTCTCCGCCGGCCGCAGCGGTGTCCTCGCCATCACGAATGATCGCACGCTTTGGTGGTTGTCGGGCGAGACACGGCAACACCTGGCCGCCGACGTCGCGGCGGCCGCCGTCGGCGACGGTGCGAACTACTACATCACTTCCGCGGGCGACCTGTTCGTCAAAGGCCGGGCCCACCGCGGACAATATGGCGACGGCCGACTGGAGCCGACGGACCGGTACGTGCAGACGGCATCCGGCGCGTCCTACATCACCGCCCACACCGGGCACGCCAT
>Ga0070726_10001191_pt1 | contig 27084 bp, 20 predicted proteins | sample tdAd471_FD_67275 | JGI IMG/M metagenome (GOLD analysis project Ga0070726, IMG submission 67275) | Marine sediment microbial communities from the Atlantic coast under amendment with organic carbon and nitrate - tdAd47.1 | ecosystem: Environmental > Aquatic > Marine > Coastal > Sediment | place...
ACTCGGCCTTCGGTTCGATGCTCGCGCCCGCCGACGCCGGATTTCTCAACGACTTCCTTGTCCCCACGGGCGAGTGGCGGGAGCGCACCGAGCCGATCCGCGCCGTGCGAATCGTGAATCTCAGCGATGGAGAGTCCATCGCGCAGGTTGCGATCGCCGTCGGGACCGAGAGCGAGGCCTATCTGACGGCGTGGACCGCTTCACGCGTCCAGGGCGATCAGTGGCAGTTCGCAGCGATTCCGGTGGGCCCGCGCACAACGTCTCGCGTGGCACAGTTGGATGACGCACCCTTCACCCCTGATGCCGTCGTGATCTCCCCTCCGGAACTGCCCGAGCCCGCTGGCAGCCCCGACGGCGCTGACGACGGATTCGGCGACCCCGGAGGTGATGATTTCACGCCACCGTCCCCGTCCGGACCGGGATCACCTTCCAGCCCGAGTTCTCCGTCGAGTCCGGGATCCCCGTTCGGCAACTGACCCATCGTTCAATCACGCCCCGCTCCGCAGCGTCGCGAATGCCCAGCGTCGCCGGCTATCCACCGCCCCCTTGAGGACCGCATGAACGAATCCGCCCCCACCCGAGTCGCCCTCGTCACCGGTGCCAGCAGAGGCATCGGCAAAGCCATCGCACAGCGTCTCGCCGCTGACGGACGCAAGGTCGTTCTCGCCGCGAGATCCGAGGGAGCGCTCAATGAGGTCGCCGACGAGATCCGCAGCGCCGGCGGCGAAGCATCCGTCGCCACGCTGGACGTGTCCGATGCGGACGTTCTCGCCTCCGGGATCGAGGGAATCATCGAGACCGAAGGACGCCTGGACATCATCGTGAACAACGCGGGCATCACCCGCGACAACCTCGCCCTCCGCATGAGCGATGAGGACTTCATGGAAGTCCTGCGCGTAAACCTGCTTTCGGCGTTCGTCGTCTGCAGGACCGCGGCCCGATCGATGATGCGGAACAAGTTCGGTCGAATCGTAAACATCGCCTCGACCTCCGGCGTCGTGGGGAACGCCGGCCAGGCCAACTACGCCGCCGCCAAGGCAGGCCTGATCGGCATGACCAAATCACTCGCCCGCGAGCTCGGGGGCAAGGCCATTACCGCCAACGCCATCGCTCCCGGCTTCATCGAAACCGACATGACCGCCTCGCTCGGAGACGACATCAAGAGCCGAATCATGGAAAGCATGGCCCTCCGTCGCCTCGGACAACCTGAGGACATCGCCGCCGCCGTGGCCTACGTTTCGTCCGACGGGGCGGGCTTCCTCACCGGACAGACCATCTGCGTGGATGGCGGCCTCACGATGTGCTGAATCCGGTCCGATCGCCTCATTACCCCACCCGAATCCCCTCAGACCCTGCCGGGGGGTCCCGAATCGCCGAAATTACTGGCAGTCGGGCCCTCGGATCGCTATATTCACCCCACTGCCCCCGCCCGGGGTCGCGTCGTCGCGACAGGCCCGCGTCGGGAGCAACCAGACAGCCCGGAGAGTTCACTCGTGGTCGAATCAGAAGTTGAATCCAAAGTCATCGATATCGTCGCTGAACAGATGGGCGTGGACCGCTCGGAGATCACCCGCGAGACCAGTTTCGTGAACGATCTCAACGCCGACAGCCTCGATACCGTCGAGTTGGTGATGGAGTTTGAAGACAACTTCGACACATCCATCCCCGACGACAAGGCTGAGCAGATCAAGACCGTTGGTCAGGCCATCGAGTTCATCTGCCAGGAAAAGGGAATCACCGCCGGTTGAGCGGCTCCTGATCCCTCATGGCTTTCGCCGGCCTGGTTCAGCATTCCATCCCCAAAGCACCCGCGGGCCGCTCCGGCGGTCCGTGCTGTGTATTGTGGGGACTCTGCAACCCCGGTTTATCTCCGCGCCCGCGACTGAGCGGAGCACCCTGCGAGGTCTGATCCACGATGAATACGCCTGCCCACACCCGCGAACGCGTCGTCGTCACCGGCATCGGTGCCGTCACGAACCTCGCCCACAACGCCCGCGACACGTGGGCCGCCATGCGCGAGGGCACGAGCGGAATCTCGCCGATCACCGGTTCGTACTTCGACGAATGGTCCGACGACCAGTGGGATGTCAAGATCGCCGGTGAGGTCCGCGACTGGGACCCCGGCCTGCACATGGACAAGCGCGAGGCGCGCCGGATCGACCGCTTTTGCCAGTTCGCGATCGTCGCCGCCAACGAGGCCGTCGCCCAGGCGGGCATCGACTTCGCCTCGCACCCCGACCTCACGCGTTGCGGGATCATCATCGGCTCGGGCATCGGCGGCATCCAGACCATCGAGGACGCGGTGAAGGTCCTCTGGGACAAAGGCCCGGGACGCATCTCTCCATTCACCGTGCCTCGCCTGATGGCGAACGCCGCCTCGGGCGACATCTCGATCCGATTCGGTCTCAAGGGGCCCTCCGACTCCCACACAACCGCCTGCGCCTCGTCCGGCCACTCCATCGGCGATGCGTTCAAGCTCATGCAACGCGGCGAAGCCGATGTCATGCTCGCCGGCGGTTCCGAAGCAGCCATTTCCCCGCTTTGCGTCGGCGCGTTCGCGAACATGAAAGCCCTCTCGACCCGGAACGATGAGCCGACAAAGGCCTCGCGCCCGTTCGACAAGGATCGGGACGGATTCGTCCTTTCGGAGGGAGCCGCGGTGCTGGTTCTCGAAACGCTCAGCCACGCCAAAGCCCGCGGCGCGGAAATCCTCTGCGAGATTCTCGGCTACGGCGCATCCTCCGACGCTGGTCACATCACCGCCCCGGACCCAAACGGAGGCGGGGCTCAACGCGCCATGGAACTCGCGATCGGCTCCGCGGGCCTCAACCCCGGCGATATCGACTACCTGAACGCCCACGGCACCTCGACCCCGCTCGGCGACGCCGCAGAGGTCAAGGCCGCGACGACGCTCTTCGGCGACCACGCCCGCAAATCCAAAGGCGGCAAGCTGCTCATGTCTTCGACCAAGTCAATGATCGGCCACTGCCTGGGTGCCTCCGGCGGCGTCGAGTCCATCGCGGTCATCGGCGCACTCCGCGAAGGCGTCGTGACCCCCACCATCAACTGTGAGAACCCCGACGAGGAGTTCGACATGGACTTCGTCGCGGACGAGTCGCGTGAGGTCGATGTCCGCTACGCGCTGAACAACACCTTCGGCTTCGGCGGACACAATGTCTCGCTGCTTTTCGGCCGCTTCGAGGGCTGATTCCGGGCCGTTCCGAGGTTCTTCGGGAGACGCGCCGATTCTGCCGATGAACCTTCCATGAAACGCTCGGTCGAACAGATCCTCCGCATCGAAGTCCCGCTGCTGGTCCAACTCGCCGAGCGCAAGCTGACCCTCGGCGAGGTCCTCGAACTGACCCCCGGCTCGATCCTCGAATTGCCCAAAACCGCCGAAGAGGAACTCGAAATCCTCGTCAACAACAAGGTCATCGGCACGGGAAACGCGGTGAAGGTGGGCGAGAACTTCGGCATCCGCGTCAGATTCGTCGGTGATATCAGCCAGCGCATCGCCGCCATGGCGCCGAAGAGAGCCGACACCGAGGGGGAGGAAAGCGAAGACGCCACCCCTGCCGAGACGCCGGACGAGTAGCGCCCTTCGAGCGGCCGATCTTCATGAGAACTTGTCACTCCGGCTCCAAGCGGTCACCATGTGCCCGCTCAGTGTCCCCCCATCGACGCCGGAGGTAACAGCCGTATGGAAGAGCCGACCACGCCGGGCATGCCCGACACCCGCGAGCCGGGACCAGCCGAGGGCTCAGCGGAACGCATCCCGCAGCCGGTCAAATACCGAGAGGTCACGCTCGCAGCGATCATCCTCGGCCTGCTGATCGGCGCGGTGATGAACGCCGCCATCACCTACGCCGGCCTCAAGATCGGCTTCACGATCGGCGGTTCGGCGATCGCCGCCGTCATCGGCTTCGGCCTCCTGCGTGGCCTGCTCCGCAAGGGCTCGATTCTCGAAACCAACATCGTTCAGACCATCGCCTCCGCGGTGAACACCCCCAACTCAGGCGTGATCTTCACCGTGCCGGTGCTGCTGCTGCTCGGCTTCCAGCTGTCATTCGACGGCCTTGACTTCTGGCTGCTCACGCTCGCCTGCGTCTGCGGTGCGATCCTCGGCGGCGCGTTCATCATCCCGCTGCGCAAGCAGATGCTCGATATCGAACGCCTGCGATTCCCCTCAGCAACCGCCGTCGCCGCGATCCTCAAGTCCCCGGGCGCCGGTCCGAAGAAGGCCATCGTCCTCGCCGTCGGCATCGTGATCGCGATGCTCATCGGCCTGCCCGCCCAGCTCCCCCAACTCCGGGCCCCCGCCGATGTCGGGCAACTCGATGAGTTGGTCGAGCAGGAGCGGATCTCCCGCGCCGACCTGCTGCTCACCCGGCAGATCGACTCGTGGATCCAGTCGGGCGAGGCACCGCAGGAACTCGTCAACCACGGGCGCCTCAACGCCGAACTCGTGGAAGCCAAGGCCGCGAACAGCCCCGAAGCTCGCAAAGGACTCTCCCCAGACCAGATTCGCGAGCGACGCGAACGCGTGCGTGAGCTCGAGGCCCAGAAGGATGACGCGAAGGCCATCGCCATCGCGACCATTCAGAACAACCTGGAGGACCCCTCCGATCGCGCTCGACTCACCGACTACCCGCTCGAACTGGCGGTCCGCGCCCATCTGGCAGCCACCGGAGAGGGCGAGTGGTCGGATCTCCGGGATGTGAAGTCCGGTTGGGCCGCCGACCCGATGTTCGGCTACGCCGACCTGCAGATCCGGCTCCCGCGCGAGATCGACGAGAACGCCGCCGAACCGATCGACTTCGAGTTCGACGGCTTGGGGAATCCCCAGCCAGTCCTGACCAAAGGGGTCGACACCGATCGCAACGGCCAACCCGACTTGCTCGTCACCGACGACACGATCGATGTCGGACGCATCCTCGGACTCCCACTTCAGATGCAGCTCCTGTTCGCGATCGCCCCCTTCGCGATCGGTGCCGGCTATCTGACCGGCCGGGCGGGCCTGCTCGTCCTCGCCGGCGGCATCCTCGCCTACCTCGTCCTGAACCCGGTGATCTATGCCATGGGCTGGATGCCGGCGACCGTCGATGCCGCCGGAGCTCCGGGCTACGGCTTCTCCAACGTGAACCGACCGCTCGGCATCGGCCTGCTGCTCGGCGGAGCGTTGATGGGCGTCATCGCGTCGCTCCCGGCGATTAAAGAAGCGTTCAAGTCCATCGCGATCGCCAGCAAAACCAAAGTCGCGGGCGGAGGCAGCGACGAACTCGGCCTTAAGGTGTTGATCGCCGCGGTCGCCGGTGCGCTGCTGTTCCTGTTCATCGCGGCGGACTTCACGAGCAACGAGCCGATCAATTCCGTCTGCCCGGTCACCGAGCGTCAGGTCGAGACCGAGTCGTACACCACCGAGTACAACGGGTACATCATCGCCTTCGCCGACGACGAAGCGCTCAGCACCTTCGAGAACGCCACACCAGAGCAGCAGGCCCAGGAAGTCGAGCCGCTCTCGGCCAACAAGAGCGGAGTGCTCTCGGCCCTCAACCCGCACCTGCGCGCAGCGATTATCGCGATCGTCGGCGCACTCTGGATCTGGTTCGCGGGCATCATCATCGCCCAGTGCACCGGCATGACCGACTGGTCGCCGATCTCCGGCATGGCGTTGCTGACCGTCGTTCTCGTGATGGTGCTGTCGGGCCCGGGAGGTGTCCTGGGAGCCGTCCTGATCGGCGCGGCCTTGTGCGTCGCGATCACCTGCGCCGCAGACATGATGGCCGACCTGAAGACCGGCTATCTCGTCGGCGCTGTTCCGAAGCGGCAGCAGACCGTCGAGCTCATCTTCACCGGCATCGGCCCGGTCATCACCATGATCGTGCTGCTCGTAATCGTGGTCGGCAACCAGGCGAAGTTCGGCGTGCCCATCGGCCCCGGCACCGACACTTCCGCCCCGCAGGCTCAGGCCCTGCAGGCGGTCATCACCGGTGTCCAGGGCGGCGCCATGCCGTACGCCTTGTACGCCTTCGGCACCGTCCTCGGCGCACTGCTCGGCCTCGGGGCCTTCTCCGGGCTCGGCGTGCTTGTCGGCCTGTCCATGTACCTCCCGTTCGCCTACATCGCCACCTACGGCGTGGGCTGCGTGATCAACATCATCGTCTCCAAAATCAAGGGTGCCCGCTGGGCCGAGGAATGGGGCGTGCCGCTCGCGGCGGGCTTCATCGTCGGCGACGCCGTTCTCGCCCTCGGCATCAACGCCATCGTGCTGCTCGGCGGCTGAGCCACTCGCGAACACCCTTCGGGGAGATCAACACATGAAACTCATCGCCTACCTGATCATCACCGCCTCGGTCATCGCCGGATCGCTCGCGAGTTCCACGGCGTACCTCACCCCGCTGGACGCATCTCAGGAGCGACTGTCGCAGCTTTCGCTCAACTCACCAGCCGGCGCGTTCGATCCCGAGCAAGCCAGCGACGCTTTCCTCGAACGCCTTGAGAACGTCCGCGAGACCATCGCCGCCAGCACAGAAGAAGTCGAGGGCGATCCGCTCAAGCCCGCGCAGCCCGAGCGGCAGGCAGCGGACATCCCGCAGGTAACCACGGCACCCACCGGTGAAGCCACGCTCGCCGAACGAGAAGCCGTTGCGCCGATCGGACGATCCGGCGACAAACTGGTCCCCGAGCTGGTCGAGTTGCTCCGCGATGAAGGCGTGCGTTACGTCAAGACCAGTTCCTTCTCATTCGCGACCTGGCCCCACTGGTGGCTGTTCGTGCTCGCTTGCCTCGGTCTCGGAGGCGGCGCGCTGCTGGTCCGCAGCGCTCAGCGGGCCGAGATCGCACGCGCCAACGCCCTACAGGTCGGTACGCCGGAAAACGCCGCCGACGCGAAGACCGTCTTTGCCCGCCTGTCGGGGCGTCTCAGCGAACTCGCCGCCGACCTGGCCCGTGCCAGGTCTGCGGATGAGAAACTCGATGCGATCGTCCGGCGCATCGGCAGCATCCAGCGCGACGACGTGCCGGCGTTCGTGGCCGATCGGCCCGCACTGGTCAGTCGCATGGGCCTGGCCGGCTACGCCGAACTCATGGACCACTTCGCCGCGATGGAGCGTCAGCTCAACCGGGCTTGGTCTGCCGCGGCGGACGGCCACCTCGAAGAGGCCGAGGCCTGCCTCGCCGCCGCCCAGCCGATGCTGCTCCAGACTCTTGAGAAGCTCAAGGGCTGATCGAGTCGCATACGCTCATTGCGTGATCGCCGAGCGGGCGAAGTCGCTGGCCGCCTCGTTGACGAGACCGGCCTTCGATGCACCCGTGCCGCCACCCTGCGCCGAGTCGGGCTTGCCGCCGCCCTTGCCGCCGCACGCCTCGGACGCCGCCCGGACCCAATCGCCGGCCTTGAGCCCGCGCTTGATGAGCGTGTCGGGCACCTTGGCGACAATGGCGAGCTTGTCTTCGTCGGCGTCGACACCGATCAGCAGGACACCGCTCTCGGGATGACGCGAACGGAGCGCATCCATCGCCGCCAGAAGGGCCTGACGGTCGGTGCCCGCCTCGGGTAGTTCGGCAACGATCAGTTGGGCCGTGGTCTGCTCGGCAATCTCGCGGGCCTTGGCGACCGCCTGATCGCGACCCGCCGCGGCTTTGGCCTTGTTGGCTTCCTTGATCTTCTCCTGCAACACCTCGATCAACGCACGCATTTCGGTGCGGGCGACCAGCGGTAGTTCCGTGCCGTCGATGTCGTCGGTGATCTCCTGCAGTTCCGTGTTCAGGTGAGCGACGGGCAGTTCGGCCGCGCCGCGAAGGCGTGAGAAAAGTTTCGTCGCGCGCTCGCGGGCCTCAACCGCCGGCGTACCGGTGATCGCACCGAGGCGCCGGACGCCCTTCGAGACGCTCTCCTCACCGGTCAGGACGAACGCCTCGGCCTGCCCGGTGGACTTGAGGTGCGTGCCGCCGCAGAATTCGGTGGCCATCGCCCGCCAAGTGTCGCTCGCCGGTTCTCGGAGGAGGTCTTCGATCGGCGCGCCGATGCTCACGACGCGAACCGGATCGGGGTATGTCTCTCCGAAGACGGCGCGCAGGCCGTTGATCCGTTTGCCCGCTTCGAGCGGCACAGTGTCCGCGTGGACCGCCAGATCGGCGTCGATCTTCTCCTGCACGAGGGCCTGAACGCGGGCCGCCTGCTCTTCGGTCAGCGGCTTGGCGTGCGAGAAATCGAATCGCAGACGATCGGGCGCTACCAATGAGCCCTTTTGCTCGACGCCCTCGCCGAGTACCTCGCGAAGCGCGTGGTTGAGCAGGTGCGTCGCGGTGTGGTTGGCCTCGACGGTCGAGCGACGTCGCTGGTCGAGTTCGCCGATCACGCCGTCGCCAACGCGAATTTCGCCCTTGCGGACGCGCCCGATGTGCACGATGTACCCGCCGCAGTTGTGCGTGGCCTCGACCTCGAACTCACCGTTGCGCGACTTGCCGCCCATCGGACGAGAGACGCGGATGCGCCCGGTGTCGCCGACCTGACCGCCCATCTCAGCGTAGAAGCAGGTCTTGTCGAGCACGACGGCGAAGCGGGCGTTCGCCAGATTGTTGCGGATCGACACGTGCTCGTCGAAGTCGGTGCCGTTCCAGATCGCCTTGATGGTGCCCGACTCCTGTCGAGCGTGGAACTTGTCGCCGTCGCGCGTCGGCTTGATGTGCAGGTGCTTCAGTCGCGCCACGGCGTCCGTGGGCAGCAGCAGGTTCGTGCCGCCGGCCGGTCCGGAGGCCTGACGCGAGCGCTCCCGGGCCTCCTCCATGAGCCGGTGGAAACCGTCGACATCGACGGCGAGCCCCTTCTCCTCGGCCATGAGCTGCGTCAGGTCGATGGGGAAGCCGTAGGTGTCGTGCAGTTTGAACGCGTCTTCGGCGTCGATCCGGACGCTGCCTTCGGCCGCGTCGTCGAACAGCTTGATGCCCTGCTCGAGCGTCCGACCGAAGCTCAGTTCCTCCTCGCGGATGATCTGTTCGATCTTGCCCTGATGCTTCACGAGTTCGGGATAGAACTCCCCCATTGCTTCGGTGAGCGGGCCGACGAGCTTCCAGAAGAACTCGCCCTGCACGCCAAGTGTCTGGCGACCGTAGCGCACGGCGCGGCGCAGCACACGGCGCAGCACATAGCCGCGTCCCTCGTTGCTGGGCTCTGCGCCGTCGGCAATGGAGAACGACAGCGTGCGGATGTGGTCGGCGATCACGCGGTACGCAATGTCGTGCTGGTCCTTCAGGCGACCCGTGTATCCCGGCGCGCCCGTGACGCGCTCGATCGCGTTGAACAGGTGCGTGAACAGGTCGGTGTCGTAGTTGGAGTTTTTCCCCTGCAGAACGCGCACGATCCGCTCGAGGCCCATGCCGGTATCGACGTGCTTGTCCGGGAGCGGCTTGAGCCCGTTCGGCTGGCGATCAAACTGGATGAACACGAGATTCCAGATCTCGATGACGTCCGGGTTGTCCTGGTTGACCAGCGAAGCACCGCCGACCGCGGCGCGGTCCTCATCGTCGCGCCCGTCGTAGTGAAGTTCGCTGCACGGGCCGCAGGGGCCGGTGTCGCCCATTTCCCAGAAGTTGTCTTTGGTGTCGCCGGGGAGCACCCGCTCGGGGGGCAGATACTTCAGCCAGAGTTGCTTGGCCTCCTCATCGGGCGCGAGGCCCTGCTCAGCATCGCCCTCGAAGTATGTGGCGTACAGCCGGCTCGGGTCCAGTTCCCACACCTTGGTCAAGAGTTCCCACGCCCACTCGATGGCCTCGGCCTTGAAGTAGTCGCCGAAGGACCAGTTGCCGAGCATCTCGAAGAAGGTGTGGTGGTAGGTGTCCTTGCCAACATCGTCGAGATCGTTGTGCTTGCCGCCGGCCCGGATGCACTTCTGGCTGTTCACCGCGCGGCTGAGTCCCTCCAGAGGGCTGCCCGGCTGGATCTGACCGAGGAAGGCGGGCTTGAACTGGTTCATCCCGGCGTTGGTGAACAGCAGCGTCGGGTCGTCGTGCGGCACGACCGGCGACGAGGGCACGAACGAGTGCCCGGCACGCTCGGTGAAGTAGTCGATGAACTGCTGGCGTACCTTCGCTGAGGTGTAGGCGGTCTGGGTCGATCCGTGGGATGACATGGACTGGCGGCTCCGGGCTGGAAACAGAGGCATCGCGAGGGCGGAAGACCGGCCCTGCAGAGCGGCCATCCTACCCTGTTCGGAAGATGCCGACCGGCGCCCGGTTTATCTCGAGTCAGTAGGAAAACGCCCGCTGCACGGGGTTCGAGAGCGTGCCGATGCCCTGGATTTCGATCTCGACGGCGTCCCCGTCCGACAGAAAAACCTGAGGACTCCGGGCCATCCCCACTCCGCTAGGGGTGCCGGTCAGTATGACCGTGCCGGGGAGCAGCGTAGTGCCGCGACTAATCTCGGCGACGAGTTCCGCAACCGGGAAGATCATGCTCGCGGTGGAATCATCCTGCATGACCTCGCCGTTGAGCCGGGTGGTGAGGCGCAAATCGTCAACGGGGCTGTCCAGCGCATCCAGCGGGACGACACCGGGCCCAAGGGGACAGAAGGTATCGAAACTCTTCCCCCGGCAGAACTGGCCGCCGGACCCGGATTTCTGCCACCAGCGGGCGGAAACGTCGTTGGCGCAGGTGACTCCGAGAATCGGGCCGCCGGCATCGAGGATGGTTTCGGGATCCAGGTCGCGACAAGGCTTGCCGATCACGATGGCGAGTTCACCCTCGAAGTCGACCTGTTCTCGTTCGCCGTGGGCGTCTGCGCCCGTCAGAACCTTGTCCGAACAGACGCGCGGGATGCGGATCGGCTCCCCTGTCAGGCACCCCGCGGCGGGGTTCTTGGTGAACAGCATCGGGCGATCGGGGACAGCGGCGCCCTGCTCATCGGCGTGTGCCTTGTAGTTGCGTCCGACGCCGATGATGTGCCGGATCGGGAGAACATCGTTGGACCGCAGACGCACACCGACCGTCGCGCCGAGCGACGGATCGAGCCCGATCAGATCCATCGCGCCCCGGCTCACTGCTGCTCCAGCCGATCCATCGCGGCCTTTCGACCCTCTTCCTGATCCTGCAGCTTGCGGTTCAGTTCCGCGCGATACTGCTCCATTCCGGGGGGCTCGGGGAACATCTCCGCGAGGAGTTGGGGCGGGACGCCCTGCTGGGCGAAGACGCTGATGAGCGCGTCGTAGACGACCCGCTGGATGCTCGACGGTACCCGCTGGTACATCAGCGAACTCTGGAAGATCTCGATGTCGCTGTAGGCGAGGATGCGAAGAAACACCTCGCCGGCGGCGATGGCGAAGTCCGGATGCATCTCGTCCATGCGGTTGCGATCGCGATCGACGAGCGTGACCTGGTCCTGGAGGTCGAAGTACCGCTTGTGAACCTGGCGGGCGTATTCGATGTTGCCCTCGAAGGCTTGGCGATCCCCGTTGAGCAGACCGTTCAGAAACGCGCCCCGGAGGGCCATTTCAACTTCCGACGCCGCGACGTGCGGGATCGTGAAGCGGTCGTCCTCTTCGAGCTGTTTCCGGACGAAAGTGGCCAGGTCGAGACCCAAGTCCTCGAAGAGAGCAGGATCGTTGACGTTCAGGCCGGGGAATTCACGCAGCTCGGTAAACCAGTAATTGGCCTGCTCGATATCCCCGAACCGGTAAGTGGTGCGGATCGCGTCCTTCAGGAAGTTCTGGAGGCCCTGGATGTAGGTGCGGAACGCCCGGCTCTCATCCTGCGACCGCCCGCCGCGTGCCGCGACCTCGAGGACGATCTCCGCGTACGACGGGATGTAGTGCAACGACACCATCGTCAGATGGGTGTCGCGGATCGGGTCGTACATGACCGTGCCGGAGCGGAAGAGCTCCTGCAGTGAGTGCATGGTGATCCGGTCGGTGTTGAGCGTGTTGAAGTTCCGGACGCCTCGACGCTGCAGTCCGAGTTCGACGCCTCGGTGCGACCAGTACACGGCGTGCGACGACGGGTGGCGCCAGTCGAGCGGACCGAACTTGGCGGTGTATCGCTGCATGCGAGTAGGGGACATGTTGTACTCGTCGACGAGCACGCGCTTGCGGACGTGCGGGATCAGTCGGGACCACGCACCCGGCATGACGATTTCGCCGTCTTCGCCGACCGTGTCCGCGTACTTCTCGTCCCGGTAGAGCTCGGTGAACACGGAGTTCGAGTCCCCACGCTGCGCGAGCTGGCGCTCCGCGCCTTCGCGGGCGAACGGGATGCCACCCTCTTCCGCCGACTGCGTAAACCAGGAGTTGTCGAGCGCCTGCTGGACCGCGTAGAGCTCCAGCAGGTCGTAATTCAACTCCAGCCCGGCTTCGTCAACGATGCGCGTCGCCAACTCATTGACGAGCGAATCCTCGATGCCGAGGCGGTTTTCTTCGATAACATCCCGGTTGCGATCGGCGAGTTCGCGATCGATCACGCCCCCGAGCGTCTCGGGCGCTGACACGACCTCTTCGAGCCAGTCGACCATCTGCTGCGTCGCGGCTTCGTTGCCCGACTGGAGCCGCGGCGGCTCGCCGAGCAGCATGTGCCACTCCCTTGCGAGTTGCTTCTTGTAATAGCGGTTCGCATCGTCCATGAACCCCTGGACCTTGTGGTTGAAGATCCACGCCAATTCGCGGTGCAGCTGCACATCGTTCGGGTTCTTGGGGATGCCCTCCTGGCGAAGCAGCTCGATTCCGGCCTTCACCCACTGCCATCTTTCCTCGCGGGTCGAGGTCGCGACGGAGATGTTGTAGGCCATGTTCCACGCGTGGAACGACCACACGCGCGGGAAGCGTGGTTGGAGACGCGTGATCGCGGCGGACAGCTCGTATGCCTCGTGGAACTTGCCCTCCTGCTTCAGCCGGTCGGCGCGCATCCAGAGGTAGTTCACGAACAGGCCGCGGAACGCGCCCATGGCGATGCCGGCAGCGACCTCGGGCGGATCACCCTCGGTGGCGTTGTCGGTGTAGGTGAGCTGCGCGCGTCCGGCCTCCGCGCTGACCTGGGTCGCCACCAACCCCGACCCGATCAGGCAGAAGAGCAAGACGAGCGAGCAGATACCCTGCACCATGCGGTTGGATTGGTTCACGAGACCAGACTCCTTTCAAGGGCGCCAAGCGCCCCTGATCAACACTACGCACGAACGTCCGATTCGTTCGGACGCTCGCCGAGCCGTCAGTGGCCCGAATAGATGCCCAGTTCGCGCTGGCGAAACACCAGCGTGCCTGACGCCAGCGCGACGACAGTCCAGATCCCGATGACCGCGACCGTCTGCAGGAGGTCACGCCACCCGAGCAGGCGCCCATCCGACAGGCTCTCGATCGGTCGGAGCGAGACGTACGGCCCGGTCATCCAGACAACCACTTCGGTTACGCCTTTGGCGATCATCTGAAGAGGCAGGATGTTGCCTTCCGGCGTCGTTGTCGCGAAGGATTCGAGCGACTGAGCCATGTACCCGGCGCTCTCGGTCGCGAACAGCACGCAGAGTGTGACGACGACCGCGACCGGGAAACTCACGAACGTGGCCATCGCGATCGCGACCGCGGCGATGAATCCCAGCTTGATGAGCAGGACCGTGCAGATGCGTGTGAAGTTCAGTTCGTAGCCGCCGGCCGGGTACAGCAGTTCGAGGCCGTCGGGAGGGAAGACGAAGGTCTGCGGGTTCTCCGGGAAGTTGAAGACCTCGACCTGTAGCAACCCGTCGCCGCTCAGCGCTGCCGAGGGAATCCGCATGAGCTGTGTGACCTTCAGGCCGACCTGACGAACACCCGCCTGCTGACGCTCGCCCATGGGCGGCGGCCAGAGCTGGCCGTTGACGCGAAACCCGAGGCGGTACAGAGCCGACGGATCGTTCGAGCCGGCCTGGATCTGGTACCGGAGGGTGAAGTCGATATCGCTGCCAACGAATTCCTCGAGACCGGCGAACGTGAAAATTCGGGCTTCGCCGAGGCGCACCGCTCGACGAAGGGTTTCCGCCTCTCTGCGAAGGTCCTGGCGGAGGGCGGATCGCAGGTCCTCGTTGATCTCAACCGACGGATCGTTGGATTTCATCTGTGCGAGGCGACGCTCGACGGCCTGCTCAAGCCGTTCGTCGTCGATGACCTCGAGCAGCGGCTCTCGCCCTACGCGGGCGACCAGCACCTGGTCTTCGAGCAGGCGTCGGTCGAGCGTCCGGGAGTCCCTCCCGTCCTCCATGATGGAGGTGTTGCGGATGCCGCCCTCCACGGACTGATCGACCACGCGGTGGTACGCGACCTCGCCCTGGGCCGGCTGAAGTTCGAGGTACTTCGTGAAGAGGAACACGCCACCGGATACGACGAGCAGCAGGATGGCGTTGAGGATCATCACGCCGACCCACTTGCCGCCGATGTACGCCCACGCCGGGACCGGTTTGGTTGCCGTCTGCCAGATGATCTTGTCGCGCTGCTCGAACGCGACCGAGGCCGCGCAGAAGAACACCGTCATCAGCGCGAGGATCATGTAGCCGAAGCCTGCGCCGTACTGCATCCACTGCTGCACGCGGTATCGCAGCGGCTGTTCTTCATTGAGCACGCTCGGGATGAACGCCAAGAGGATCAGAAGGATCACGATGAAAACCAGGCTGATTTTCATCCGGACCGCTTCGTTGAGCAGGTTGCGCGCGATCGCGAAGACCGGGTGCGACGCCCCAAGCAGCAGGCGGGCGAGTTCGAGCATGGTCACGAGAATAAAGACGAGCGGGATCACGCCCAACGCCAGTTTGCCCAGCCCAGAGACGCCGGGAATCAATGACATCGGGAACGCGATGCCCGCCGCCAGCAACGCCAGGCCGAGGTAGGTGATGGCCAGTCCGAGCCAGATCGCGGCGAGGACGAACAAGGTCGCCACGACGAAGACAGCCGCCACCACGACCTCGATCGGGCGCTCCTGCTGTGCCGCGGCGATCCGGGCCTCAAGACGCTGCTCAAGCAGTTCCGTGGTGTCCCGCCCGATCCGGTCGGACTCGGGGGCCTCGGTTTCGGGCGCGGCCTGCTCGGACTGCGTCTGCTCGGGCAGCGCCGAGTTCATCGAAATCACGATGCCGGCGTACGTCCCGATGGAGACCACGAGCACCGCAACGGTCGCGATGATCTTGAACCGCAGCGTCTTCTGCAGAAGATCGAGGCGTTGCCAGAGTTCAGAAAACTTCACGACTGCTTGCCCTTGTCGTCATCCGAGTCGGACTTTCCGAGCAGGCCTTCGATCACGCTGGAATCGACGTCTTCAGAGCGCGCCTCCTCGCTGACGTCCGCCGATCGCTCGGCTGCGGGTTGCGGGGCGTCGCCCTCGTAGAGATCACCGAGCAGTTCGTCGATGACGGCGTCGCCCGCGTCTTCGGCCCCAGAAGAGCCTGCTGTCGCGGCCGTCGCCTCGGTCTTCATCTCGTCCTCGGCTTCGGGCTTGGAGGCGTCGGTGAGGCTGGAGATCAGTTGTTCGGCATCAACCTCGCCGGACGCCGACGCGCCGCCGAGGAACGCCGCGGTCGAGCCGCCGTGCTGGGCACCGGACGTCGCGGCCCGCTCGGTGCGTGCACGCTCCACCAGCCCGACAAACAACTCCTCGAGCTTCTGACGCGCCGGATGAACGCGATCAAGGTGTTTGGCGCGACGCTCGAGCACCGCACGGATCTCCTCGATGGTCTCCTCGTCCAGAGCCTCGGTCTCAATGACCGATCGCGTGCGGCTCGCGAGAAGCTCGTCGCAGGTGCCGGCCGCACGGATCTTGCCGCCGTAGAGAATGACCATGCGATCGACCACGTCTTCGACGTCGCTGAGCAGGTGTGATGACAGAAGGATCGTCTTGCCGCGCTCGCCGAGGTGGCGGATGAGGTCGTTGACCTGCTTGGTGCCGATCGGGTCGAGACCGGTCGTCGGCTCGTCGAGGATCAGGAATTCGGGGTCGTTGATGAGCGCCTGGGCGAGGCCGATGCGGCGCTGCATGCCCTTTGAGTACTCGCGGACCTGCCGGTGCTGCACGCCGGCGAGTCCGACCATGTCCAGCAGTTCGTCGATGCGACGGCGCCGCACCTTGTGCTCGAGCTTGAACAGCTTGCCGTAATACTCAAGCGTTTCACGCGCATTGAGGAACGGGTAGAGGTAAGACTCTTCCGGCAGGTAACCGATGCGCTTCTTGATCGTGACATCCGACGGCGGCTTGCCGAACACCGCCAGACGACCCCCGCTCTTCTTCAGCAGTCCGAGGATCATTTTGATGGTGGTCGACTTGCCCGAGCCGTTCGGTCCGAGCAGGCCAAAGATCTCACCGGGGCGGATCTCGAAACTGACCTCGTCCACCGCCACCGCGCGGCTGCGCATCCAGAAGTCCTTGAAGGTCTTCGAGAGGTTGTGCGCGATGACCACCGGCTTGTCGCCGGTGCGTGCGCTGGTCTGGTCCTGCTCGGTCTGGAGTTGAGTCATGCGGTTTCCGTAGGGTGTGCCGGACGCTCCCGGCGGAGACTTACTGGAAGCGACTTTCGGCTCGCTCACGCGCGGCCTCGGCGTCACGCTGGTTGCGTGCGCGCTCGGCACGCCTCGCGATCGCCGGGTCGTCGTTGAGCAGCAACTGCACGGAACTGGATCCCGAGGGCAGCATGAATCGCTCGACGAAAGACCTGCTGTTCAGCTGCGCCATGGCGTTGCCCCAGCGGTCGGTCACGAACAACGCCGGGTTCGCCCGGTACTGCTCAAGGGCGATCGCGAAGCGGTTCTGCTCCTGCTTCGCCCTGTTGACCACTTCGACGCGATACGATTCGGCATCGCGGATCTGTGTGGCGACCTGCCCCTGAACCGTCACGTTGCCGAAGTTCCTCGGCTCGTCGGTTCCCGCGACGGTGATCGGCTCACCGGTCAGCGGGTCTTCGATCCGAAGCGGTTCGGTGCGGTACTCGCCGTCGATGACCGCGAAGATCGTCTGCAGCGTCTGCTCGGCCTCTGCCTCGCGACCAAGAGCAATATACGCCTCGTAATTGTCGATGAGTTGCAGGAGCGTCTCCGCGGCTGGCCCAGCCGCCTGCGAGAGGATGTCCGTCCGGTCACGGCGGGCGTTCTGGCTCTCTGATTCGGCCTGCGAGACCGCGTTGTTGACCTCGTTGAACTGCTGCACGACCGGGAGCGGCGGGTACGCCTGGGTGAGCTGCACCGAACTGATATCGATGCCGGCCCCGACCGGGATGCCGTCCGCGTCCTCGCCGCCGATGCGATCGAGGTTGTTCTGCGCGATGCGCCGGATCCGCTCTTCGATCAGGCTCGTGCGAGCGGATGCGGAACTGCTCTCATCATTGGCCGAAGCGCCGCGTCGAAGAAGATCGTCGATCGAGACCTCGGCCACCGTCTGCACGATCGCGGAGTGGATCGCGCTCTGTACGATGGCGGCCTCGTCGTCGGGGTGGACGTTTGCCAGGAAGGTGCTCGGCTCGCTGCGTGAGTAATTCACCTCGAACCGTGCGTGGGCGAGGCTGCGATCGGCTGTGATCAGCGAACCGTCCACTCCGGGCGTCAGCACGCCACGCCCTCGCCCGATCTGGGTGAAGTCCTGTGCCTGCTGGGCGGCGGTCAGCCTCGGGAAGAACCAGTCACGGACTGTCACCCGAACCGTGCTCACATCAACCTTCTGGATCGAGCCGAACGGACGCGGGAGCGCGAAATGGAAGCCGGGCTCAAGGTCCGTCGCAACGATCCGGCCGAACCGCGTTTCGACACCGCTCTCCGACTCGCCGACGGACTGAAAACCGTTCAGCACGAACAGGCCAACGAGCACGAACATGACGATCTGCAGGACCCGATAGGTCGCCTGCAGCGCGTCGGCGAGCGAGCGGTTGGCCATCGCCATCGACGCCGACCGCTCGGTGCGGGCATCGCTTTCTTCGGTGAGCGTGAGCGACGCTCCGCGCCGTTCCTCGACCTGCATCTCCTCGACTGAGGAGGCGTCGCCGAGATTCAATTCGCCGTCGTCTGGCAGATCGCCGGGTGGGTTGGGCGTGTTCTGATCGTTCATCAGTTCGCGCCCTCGCCGGAGCCGCTCTTGTTCGCTTCCCCGTGGTTCATGACCTCGCGCAGATACTCGCTGTTGAACATGTCCCAGCCCATCAGGCCCTGGTCGGCGATCCAGGTGATGTTGGTCGAGAGGCCGTTGGCGATGAAGTCCACACGCTTCAGGAACTCGGCGAGCACCGGGTCCTCAGCCTGGATGGCGAGGAACTCTGTGGCTTCCTTGTCGCCCTGCGTCCGGATCTCCGAAGCCCGGAGATTCGCGAAGGTCAGGATGCGATCCGCCGCGGCTTGCGCGTCCTTGCGGATCTGCTCCGCGCTGGCACGCCCTTCGGAACGGGCATCGGCGGCGATACGGGTCCGCTCGGCTTCCATGCGCTGAATGACGTTGCGTGTCACCTCTTCGGGCAGCGTGACCTGCGTGATGTAGACGCTGCCCACCTCGACGCCGTAAGCGGTGAGAGGGTCATCCCCGCTCGATGTGTTGATGCCATCGAGGATGCGTTGTTCGAGTTCCGGGAGCTTCGACTGCTCCGGGTTAAACAGATCAACGAGCGAGTAGTCGCTGACGGCCGAGAGCGAACTGCGGAGCTTGCCCTCGAGCATCTCGCCGGCCCGCTCGTACTGCTGCTCGGGATCACGCCCGGCGACACCCGCGTTGAACCGGCGGTAGAACGTCCGCGGATCGGCGACGCGCCAGGTCACGTTCACATCCGCGATGATCTGGCGGTTGTCGGCGAGCTGGAACTGCTCGGCGACGGCGTTCAACTGGCGGACGCGCGTGTCGTAGATGGTGACCGACGAGAACGGAGCCGGTGCTTTGAACTTCAGGCCCGGCTCTTCGATGACGCCGCTGTCGGAAACCTTTCCGAAGTTCGCGACCACCGCCCGCTCCGTGAAGCTGAGCTGGTAGGTGGATGATTTGGCGGCGAAGAGAACGACAAGCACGCCGGCGATAATGACGTAGACCCACTTATTCACTGGCTGGCTCCCTCGGAGTCATCGGAAGAACGGAAGTCGAGCGACTGGTTGATTTCGGTCTGGTCGATGCGGACATCGAGCGACTCGGGAACGACGAACACGCGGGCGTCCTGGGTCGCCGTGACCCACGCCGCGAGAAGGCGGTCGGCGAGGAACGCCGCGGGGGCTGCGCGGTACGCCGCGAGTTCACCCTCACGCCGGATCGCCCGAGCGCGCTCGCCCATGTGGCGCGACCAGCGGTTCGAGCGGGCCTGGGACAACCGGGTCGCCGCCTCGCCGCCGGCTTCCTGAATCATCGCCATGATCAGCGCTTCCTGCTCGGCGATCGCCTCGGGGTCGGCGCCCGATCGGGACATCCGGTCGAGTTCGTCGAGTTCGGTGATGACGCGGTCGGCCAATTCGATGTCTCCGACGGCGCGAGCGAGTGTCGCGATGCGTTCGGCTTCGGCGAGTTCGATATCGCGGAGACGATCCTGGTCGGCGGCCACCACGTCTTCGAAGGGCGTGGCGACGTCGCTGGAAGGATGCACGCCCGCGATGCCCGCGAACATCACACGGACCCCGGTGTCGTGCCGGTCGAAGACGGTCTGGATCACATCGCGGAGCCCGTCGGCGATCGACGCCCGCTCGGCACCGAGCACCTGATCCTCGGCGAAAGTTGAGATGTACTGCGTCGCCGCGGCGGAGGCCATCGTCGTCAGCACGTCCCGGCGTATCGCCTCACGATCGCGGCGCGGTCCGTCCTGCGCGAGCTCGTAGTACGAGCGCAGGTCGTCCACGACGTACTGCACGGACATCTCGAGCGAGAGGATCGACAGGTCGCGGAAGCGCGAGTTGCTGGCGATCGACCGGCTCGGCTGGACCAGCATGAACTGCTCACCGGGCTGATTTGGGTTCTTCCAGAGCAGCGGGCCGCCGTCCCCGCCGTGCGACTTGCGCGTGCCGATGACGATCTCGTTGACGGCGGTCGACGAGAACGTGACCACCCGACTGAACGGCCACGGCAGTTTGACCACAAGGCCGGGGTCCAGATCCGCGGTTTCAACGGTCGTGCCGTCGGGCAGCGTTCGCTCGTAGGTCTGAATCTGGCCGTGTGTGATCTTCAGGCCGGTCTCATCGGGCTTGATGACCACGAAGCAGGTCATGCCCCACACAAGCAGCACACCGACGACGAGTGCCGGCACCGCGAACCGCTTGAGCAGTTTGAAGAACCAGCCGTCGGTCACCGAGAAGCCGAACTGGTAGTTGATCGCTCCGCTGATGGACTCGGTGATGCGGTCGGGAGCGGCGGCGAGCGCGAGGATGCGAGAGTCGAAGCCCGGACGCAGGTACTCGCCCGCGCGCCGAGGCTTGTAGAAGTTCAGGACGGTGTTCGCGAGCACCTCGATGCCGTAGACCAGCAGGAAGATGCGGAACACCGTCGGCAGAGTCTCGAGCAGGCCTCGTTCGTCGAGGGCCATGTCTAGGAAATGGCCGATGGCGAGCAGCAGGCCGATCAGAGCACCCGCCATCGCGATACCGGCTCCACCGTTCAGGAGACTCCAGATGGGCTGGCGAGCCATGCCTGCCACGAAGCGGGCGAACACGAAGCCGAGGAACGCACACGCCACGCCGATCGCGATGCCCCAGCCCGAGTTCAGGTCCGCGGCGAGTTCGACCGGCCCCGTCCGGAACAACAGGATGAGCCCGAGCACCACCGCAACGATGCCGATGACCACGCTGAACACCGGCAGGAGCAGGCGGTGCATCCACGCCAGACGCGAGGCCTGGACCACCTGGTCCGCACCGACCTCGTCGAAGACCGACGCCTGCGACGCATCCGAGGCGCGGAAGGCCTCGGTCTCGATGGCTTCGAGCCGCTCCAGTTTGTGCTGGTGGAACACCAGCAGCAGAGCGATCCAGATCGGCACGCCGAAGAACATCGGGATCGACCCGTATGTCGCGGCGTAATCTCCGCCGAGCACGCCGTACACGAGCATGGCGACGGACAGCGCGAGTTGCATCGCGAGACCGAAGGCACTGATCGTTGATGCGCGCTGGTACGAGAGGTGGTCAGCGTTTTTCGGCATCGGGGGGAGAGATCCTCTTTGGGCCGCTTCACATGGGCCGGACAACCGCGGCGGACGCCGCCAAATGCAGACTCAGACGCACGGAGCACCCCCGAGAGAGCCGGGAGCGCCGCCCAGAAACCGGTGTTCGGGGCTTTCCGAGACAGGGGGGCGTATTCTCGCCCCACCGCCCCCTTCTGTCCACCGAACACGAGGCCCGAGCCTCGAATGGGAATCGACGCACCGCACAGTACGAAAACCAGTGGCTTCGGTTCGATAAAAGTCCGCAACTTCCGGCATGCGCAGAAGTTGCCGGATCGCAGACCTCGGGACTTCCCGCGCCGAGCGACAGGATGCGGGGCGAACCGCAGCGGCGTGGCGGACGTATCCTGTGTCCTGCGACAACGCCCGCTGAGGCGTATCCTGTAGGCCACTCTGGCCCCACCAGCGAGCCCCCCGGGAGAACGAATGTTCGGACAAACGCTGTCGATCGCCCGCAACACGTTCGTCGAGGCGATCCGCCAACCGATCTATTTCGTGCTGATCCTGGCCGGATCGCTCCTGCAGGTCTTCAATGTCCTGCTCTCCGCCTATTCCATGGATTACACGGAGGAGGGGCTGCAGGTCCAGAAGGACAACAAGCTCCTGCTCGACATGGGCCTCGCGACCGTTCTGGTCGTCTGTACGCTCCTCGCGGCGTTCATCGCCACCAACGTCCTCTCCAAGGAAATCGAGAACAAGACCGCCCTGACCGTCATCTCCAAGCCGATCGGTCGCCCGGTCTTCATCTTCGGAAAATTCCTCGGCGTCTCGGCCGCGATGGCGATGGCCTTCGTCACGCTCATGGCCTTCTTCCTGCTGGCGATGCGCCATGAAGTGATGTCCACCGCCCGGGACAACCTGAACTGGTCGGTGCTGGTCACCGGCGGCGGGGCGCTGCTGATCTCGATCGGTGCGGGCATCTGGGGCAACTTCTTCTATGGCTGGGTATTTTCCGCCACCACGACCCGCCTGCTGGCCCCGCTGTCGATCGGTGCCTGGGGCGTCACCCTCCTGATCGAGCGGAACTTCACGCTCCGTGACTTCTCGTCGCCGGACTACATCACCGAGGTCGTTCAACCTCAGGTGCTGCTCGCCTCGGGCTGTGTGCTCCTTGCGATGCTCGTGCTGACCGCGCTCGCGGTCTGTGTGTCCACGCGTCTTGGACAGGTCATGACGATCGTGGTGTGCGCAGGGGTCTTCGTCGGCGGGCTCATGTCCAATTACTTCCTCGGACGCTTCGCTTTCGTCAACGAACACTTCGCGACCGTTGATACCGTCACGACAGAATTCGAAGACGACACGATCAACGCCCCCGGCGACACCGTGACATTGACACTCACCGCGATACCGACGATTGACGTAAACGTGGGTCAGCCGGTCTATTTCGGCCCGGCGCCCAGCGGCGTAGCCCTCGCCGTCCCCGATCATCAGCCGTTCACGGGCGACGTCACCCGCCCGAATGATGTGGTCGATGCGGACCGGTACGGGCGATCCCTCGCCGTGCTGAGTTACGAGGCCGAAGAGCGCGAGATGGTGCTCATCAACGCCGGCGGTCTCGATGTCGCCCGTATGCCACGCGAGGGTGACTTTCTCTTCGCACAGCCCACGGGACACTCGGTGCCGGCACTGGCGGCGTGGAGCATCGTCCCGAATCTGCAGTCCTATTGGCTCGTAGACGCGATCACGCAGGGCCACAGCATCCCGGCCCGCTACATCGGGCTAGTCGTGCTCTATACGGCGCTGCAGATCACGGGCCTGCTCAGCCTTGCGGTGATGCTGTTCCAGACGCGCGACGTCGGCTGAGCGGCCCAGTCAGATCTGACTCAGGAAGCGGATGTCGCCCTCGTAGAGCAGGCGGATGTCGGGGATGCCGTAGCGCCCCATCGCGATCCGCTCGATGCCGAACCCGAATGCGAAGCCGGTCCACTCTTCCGGATCGATGCCGACCGATTCGAAGACCGCCGGGTCCACCATGCCGCAGCCGCCGAGTTCGACCCAACTCGCCGGCTTCGCCGGGTTGAGGCGGATTTTCATATCGAACTCGGCGCTCGGCTCGGTGAACGGGAAGAAGCTCGGGCGGAGTCGGATTTCGGCGTCCGGCCCGAAGTACATCTTGGCGAACTGGAAGAGCGTGGTCTTCAGGTCGCGCATCGTCACCTTGCGATCGATGTACAGCCCTTCGATCTGGTGGAACATGAACGAGTGCGTCGCGTCGACGGTATCCGGGCGGTAGACCCGTCCGGGCGCGACGATCTTCAGCGGCGGCCCCCACCCCTTCGCGACGGCGTCTTCCATCACGCGGATCTGCACCGTCGAGGTCTGCGAGCGGAGCATCCGCGGGCGCCCGCCGGCCTCGAAGTGCGCATCAACACTGTCCACGCCGGGTTCGTGGACGTAGAAGTTGTCGATCGGCTCGCGCGCCGGGTGGTTGTTCGGGATGTTGAGCTTGACGAAGTTGTGCTCGTCGTCCTCGACCTCGTCCCCCGCCGCCACATCGAAGCCCATCCGGCCGAACACGTCACAGAGTTCGTTGCGAACGCGCGTGATGATGTGGCTCTTACCCATCGGCATCGGCAGCGCGGGCTCGGTGACATCGATCTGGACGCCGCCCTTGGGAGAAGCGCCACCGCTGGCGAGTCGCGACTTTGCTTCTTCGAAGGCCGCCTCGAGGGACTGCTTCGCGCTGTTCATCCGCTGACCGACGGCGGGTTTGTCGGCTTTCGGGACGTCCTTGAGCCCGGCCATCGCGCCCTTGAGCTTGCCCTTGGAACCGAGGTAGGACACCCGCCACGCTTCAAGAGCCGGGGCGTCATTGACCTGCGCGAGTTCGGCGAGTGCGCTGTCTTCCAGTTGCTGGATCTGTTCGAGCATGGGCGAGAGTCTACCAAGGCGTGCGCGCGGCATCGGGCATGAAAAAGCCCGCTCGTGGAGCGGGCTTGCGAGAATCGATCGGTCGCAACTGCGACGCGGACTCAGTCCTTCGACTCGGCCTCACCGGCGTCATCAGAAGACGGTTCCGTTTCGGTCGCCGCCGGAGCTTCTTCGGCCGGCTTGGCGTCGGCGCCCCAGCTCTTGCGAACCTGGGCGGCGAACGCGGTGCGGCGGTCGGCCTTGCGACGGCGACGGCTTGGGTTGCCGCCGATCTCGGGGCCATCCTCAGCGCCGACGAATTGCAGCACGCAGAGTTCCGCGGCGTCGCCGATGCGGCGCTTGCCGATACGAACGATGCGGGTGTAGCCGCCGGAGCGGTCTTCGAACTGCGGCGCGACGTTCTCGAAGATGTGCTTCACGATGCGCGGGCACTTGCGGAGTTCGCCGTAGCGGTTGCGCTCGACCGAGTCCTCATCGGGAATCGACGCGAAGAACTCTTCGGCACGCGAGACCATCGCCTGTTGCGTTTCACGCTCGGCGTCGGTCGCGTCCGCCGGGAGGTAGAGCCAGGCGAAGGCGCGACGGTCGTGCCCGAGCTTGCTCATGACCAGACGACGCGAGTGCAGGTCGCCCCGCTTGGCGAGGGTCACGATCTTCTCGACGTACGGCTGGACCGCCTTCGCCTTGGGCAGCGTGGTCACGATCTGACCGTGCTCGAACATCGCAACAGCGAGGTTCCGCAGCGTGGCTGCGCGGTGCGAAGTGGTGCGACCGAGTTTATGTCCGCCTTTGCGGTGACGCATGGCTCTATTCTCCGCCCCGGAGTTGTCCCGCCGGCTTTCGCCCGGGTGCTCCGGAGTTGTCTTCGCCGGTTGGAGTCGAACAGACTTCCCGGCTGGTTCGTGCTGAAATTCCTCGTCCGGCTCGCGCCGGTCGGTTGATTCGAAACCGGCTGATCAGCCGGCGATGTGGACGCCTTCGGGCAAGGGCATGCCCAGAGAGAGATCGAGATCGGCGAGCTTGCGCTTGACCTCACGCAGCGAGGTCTTGCCGAACGAGCGGACCTTGAGCAGGTCGGATTCCGACTTGCTGACCAGTTCCGCCACCGTGTTGATGCGGGCCGACTCCAGGCAGTTGCTCGCCCGGACCGAGAGGTCCAGTTCGGAAATCGGCATGTTGAGCTTGCGGACCAGCTCGTCGTCGACGGACGCGGCGGCGGCGGCCTCTTCCGAGACACGCTCCTCGCCGGTGTCGAAGTACTGGACGAACGGGTTGAGGTGCTTGCGCAGGATCTTGGCGGCCTCGACGAGCGCGAGCTCGGGAGTCGTGGTGCCGTTGGTCCAGATCTCCAGCGTCAGCTTGTCGTAGTCCGTCTTCTGGCCAACGCGGGTCTCTTCGACCTTGTAACGGACGCGCTGCACGGGGCTGTAGATCGCGTCGACCGGGATGATCCCGACCTCGACCTCTTCCGCGGCGTCTTTGTACTGCTCGGCGGCCGGGACGTATCCGCGTCCTTTGCTGACGGTCAGATCCATCTCGAAGTCGACCTCGTCGGTCAGCGTGCAGATCACCAGGTCCTTGTTGAGGATGGTGATCGCGGTGTCGGCCTCGATCAGGTCGGCGGTGACTTCGCCGGGGCCGGTCGCGGCCAGGCGCATGGTCTTAGGCTCGTCGGAATCGAGCTTCACGACCAGGTTCTTGATGTTCAGGATGATGTCGGTGACATCTTCCATGACGCCGGGGAGCGAGGTGAACTCGTGCTCAGCGCCGTGGATCTTGACGGACGAGACGGCAGCGCCTTCCAGCGACGAGAGCAGCACGCGACGGAGCGAGTTGCCCACGGTGGTGCCGAAGCCGCGCTCGAAGGGCTCGACCATAAAGCGGCCGTAGTCCTCGGAAGAGAAGCGGGTGTCTTCGATTACTTGTGCGGGCAGTTCGAGCCCACGCCAGCGAACACGCATGTTCGACTCCTCGGTGATTCGGCAGGGTGCCAACGGTGACGCCTCGGCGGTTCACAGTGCGGGGCGTCGCTGCCGATCGACGCTCCGAACTTTCTATCCGACGAGGAAACGGGAAACGCCGCGATGCCCTCTCGACCATCACGGCGGTGATTCGATGCGATCAGACGCGGCGCTTCTTGCGCGGGCGGCAGCCGTTGTGAGGGATCGGCGTGCGATCTTCGATGGCGGTGACCTTCAGACCGGTGGACGAGAGGCCGTTTACGGCCGACTCGCGTCCGCCGCCGGCGCCGTTGATCCGGACTTCGAGTTCGACCATGCCCATCTTCCGGGCCTTGGAGCCGGCCGACTCGCCGGCACGGGTCGCGGCGAACGGGGTGGACTTGCGTGAACCCTTGAAGCCGATGGTGCCGGCCGAGTCCCAGCAGACCGCTTCGCCGTTCATGTCGGTGATGGTCACGATGGTGTTGTTGAACGTCGCCTTGATGTGGGCGATGCCCTTGACCACGTTCTTCCGGACCTTGCGCTGCTTCTTCGCCATCTTGCTTGAATCTCACTATCTGCCAGCCGAGTTGTCCCCACCGAAGAGGTGCTCGACCGGGAATGAAAGGTGCTGTACGAGTCGCGCGGCGCTCGCCGCGAAACTGAAAGGGTCGGACGCCGGACGGGACCGGACGCTCGCGATCGGACGGACCGACGCGAGCGGCGGATCAGCCCTTGACGCCCTTCTTGCCGGCAACGGTCTTCTTGCGTCCCTTGCGGGTGCGGGCGTTGCACTTGGTGCGCTGGCCGCGGACGGGAAGGCCGCGACGGTGGCGATCGCCACGGTAAGCCTTGATGTCGCGGAGGCGCTGGATGTTCTGCTGCACCTGACGACGGAGGGCACCCTCGACGAGGTACTCGGAGTCGAGGAGCTGCGAGATCGAGGCGACCTCGGACTCGGTCAGGTCCATCGCCTTGGTCGTCGGGTCGAGGCCGAGCTTCGCGATGATCTCATCGGCGTACTTCGGGCCAATGCCGTGGATATAACGGAAGGCGTATCGGATCGCCTTCTTGTCAGGAATGTCAACGCCAACGATACGGGGCATGCTTAAGAACTCCGAGAGTATGCGTCAGGAGAGTGAGCGGCTCTGAACTGTGATCAGCCCTGAACCTGCTTGTGCTTG
>Ga0070726_10001192_pt1 | contig 27071 bp, 26 predicted proteins | sample tdAd471_FD_67275 | JGI IMG/M metagenome (GOLD analysis project Ga0070726, IMG submission 67275) | Marine sediment microbial communities from the Atlantic coast under amendment with organic carbon and nitrate - tdAd47.1 | ecosystem: Environmental > Aquatic > Marine > Coastal > Sediment | place...
TGGAAATCGCTGAAACCGATGAGCAGATAGCAGCCTGTTTCCCCGTGATGAAGCAGCTGCGCACGGAGCTGCGCGAGGACACTTTCGTGGCAACGGTCCGATCCATGCAGGGAGAGGGATTCAGGCTTGCCTTCCTGACCAGTGACTCGATCGTGGTCGCTGTTGCCGGTTTTTATATCTGCCACAAGCTGTCGGTAAATGGCAAATCGCTGTATGTGTATGACCTGGTTACAGACGAACGCCACCGCTCACTGGATTTCGGCAAGCGCCTGATGGACGATCTCAAGGAACTCGCCCGGGCCCGTGATTGCGAGACCATCGAGCTGGATTCCGGCGTCCAGCGCTTCGCTGCTCACCGCTTCTATTTACGTGAAAGATTTACCATTTCCTCCCACCATTTCAGCTGCACGCTCAAATAGAAAACTGCAGGTTCGTTAATCCTCCATACAGCTTGACTCCTTAAACTGGTAGCTACAGGAACAGAGAAAGGAGGAAGCGATCATGAGAACGACGCAGACCAGAACCGCACTGTTTTTCAACCGGGGGTTCAGAATACTGGGCCTGGTGACAACGTTGATGCTGCTGAGCATTCCGTTTACCACGGCATTTGCCGATCACGACCGTCGGGGTGGCGCGGTGATTTTTTCCGGCAGCGAAGTACCGGGTTGGCGCCTGGGTGGACGTCGCGACTCCGGGGGATTTCAGATATTCAAACGGGAACGGGGAGGCTGGGTCCGCGTGCGGGGCAGCGGTATCCGACTGTACGGCCATCCCAGGAATCCGTTTGTACTCAATGCCCAGAACGAGGTGTATCGTTGGAACGGTTACCGCTGGCGCTTTGTCGGGCGGGAAAATCGCTTCGGCCTTGACCGGGGATTCAATAATGTCCCCCGTTATCGACGCGACCAGCGCCGTGGTGTGTATCGAGATGACCGGTATGGACCTGACCATCGATATGACCGCGGCCGACCGGGCTATCGCAGCGACGGGAGATTCAACAGAGATCGCGACAGGAGACGTGATCGCAATTAGTATCGACGCCCCGGTGTCGGTTTCCAGCAAACTGGAGATCGACCCCCGGGGCGTCATTGCACCTTACATGCCTGGCAGGCATGATCTCAGGACGGAAATGCCGCTATTTGCGTACCAGAAGCCATTAGCGGATCAGAAGCCATTAGCGCACCGGAAGCCATTAGCGCACCGGAAGCCATTAGCGGATCAGAAGCACCAGCAGGTGCAGACCTGTCACCAGGGCTGTCAACAGGCCACGCAGATTTGTGTAGACCGCCAGATAGTCCTGGTTGTCAGGCTCTCTCACCAGCCTTTCGATACCGTAGACGACAGCAAATCCAAGCATCAGGACTGTAAGTGTCGCCGTGGTGAGCCCACCGGCGAGCAACAATGAAGTCCATGCAATAAGGGCGACGACGTTGCTGGATAACAGCAATCCGATTCGTAACTGCGGGTTTGACACAGTCAGCCCCCGCCCCCACAGAACACCCCCGAGGAAGGTGAGTATAATGGCGCTGTAGCTGCCAAACAGCAGCAGTGGATCCAGTGAAAAAAAGTGTGACCCGGAGATTATAAGCCAGGTGGCAGCGATAAACGGGGCGAGGCCCAGGCAGCCCAGGGAGATGATTGTCAGCTTGATGTTCATCGGGCCTGATACGCCATCGCTGCGGATTCGGATCTTTGCCCCGAATCGACCGTTTAGACGCAGACAAGCCGACCAGAATAATTTTTCCGGGTAAACCGGAATAGACAACAGGGCAGTTTCTCTATACGGTAATTTGAGGTATTCAGTCTGTTCCAGGCAAGTGGCTCTAAGAATTTCAATGTCCCCAGGAGGAAAAATAATGAAAGCAAACAGGAAAATTCTGGCAGCAATCTCCGTGACTGCCGGTGTGCTGGCTCTACCCGGTCTGTCGATACTTGCTCAGCAGGACGACGAACCCCCGGAAATGGGCTTCTTCATCACCAGCGTGGGTCTGGGGGATGGCGGAAACCTGGGTGGTCTGGCGGGGGCTGATGCTCACTGTCAGGCGCTGGCCGATGCCGCTGGTGCCGGTAATCGCAGCTGGGCTGCCTACCTCAGTACCCAGGGGCCGAATGCCGTCAATGCGCGGGATCGTATCGGCTCGGGACCCTGGGCCAATGCCAATGGACTTACCATGGCGACCAGCGTGGAAAGCCTGCATTACGACAATTCAAATTTCAACTGGCAGTTCACCCTGGATGAAAACGGTAATCAGTTTGCCTCGCGCATTGACGGCGATCCGGATTTCACGGAACACGACGTGCTGACCGGCTCCCGCATCGATGGCACCGCATTCCCGCCGGGACAGGACCAGACTTGCAACAACTGGACGAGCAACAGCGAGGGTAGCGCCCGGGTAGGTCATGCCGATCGTTACTCGTTCACCACGCCGGGATCTCCCTGGAACTCTGCTCATGGGACACCGGGCTGCACCCAGGAAAACCTGGTCAGCGTCGGCGGAGCCGGATTGCTTTACTGTTTCGCCACCGACTAGCAGGCTGATAAAGAACGATTGCGCGTGCCAATACTTCGTTGAAGACTGTCTCAGAATGCGCATTTACACTGGGTAAACTGCGCATTTTCGACAGTTTTCACCGCCTCTTGGCCGCGCTCATGACGTTTTTCAACAACCGGCCAATGGATTGAATCGTGTCCCGGAGGACCCGCCTCGGGATCTGGACGGGCCCTTTCCGGGATGCGCCCGTGCCGCACCGCGCTTAACCCTCCTGGGCCGGGTATGGCTGGCTTTTTCGACGGGTTTTCAGCTCAGGGTTGCGGCTACTCCGAAGCCTTGCCCAGCAATCGCAGCACGGCGGATACGGTGGCGTTATAGCCCCTTGTACCCTCCCTGACAAAGGCCCCATGGTCTTCGTTGCTGATCAGGCGCATATTGAATTCATCGCCGGCCAGCACGGCCAGGGCCGGGTAGTCCGGCAGGGTTCGCAGGGCCGTTTTGCCCTGGGCCAGCACCCGGGGCAGCGACACCGGATAGCGGTAGGTGCTTACTATATAATCCTGGGGTATCCCCCAGGGCAGCCATTCCAGGGGCGAGATCTCCAGGAAATTGCCGATGTTTTCCTCGATGGGGCCGCCCACCAGCTTTTCCAGCAGCGGTTCACCGCAGTAAATTTCACCGGTTTCCCCGATTGAATCGATCACCAGGGGATTGATATAGGCGTCCGCCATCACCAACGCCATGGGTTCCACCCGCGGAGCCACGTAGATCTCGCTGTCGGGCGGAAGCTTGTCACGCATGGCCAGCCAGGCACCGAAGTGTCCGCCGGAAGAATGCCCCACGACCACCACCTGCTGCAGGTCGAGGGGAACCATTTCTGCCAGCCGGTCCAGCGCATCGAAGCCGTTGGCGATATCCAGCCAGGTGCCGGGCCAGCCGCCGCCGGGGCTGGTAGCGCCGCGGTACTGCATGTTCCAGGCGGCGATTCCGTGTTCGGTAATGGCGCGGGACATGGCCCGGTAACTGTTGATCATGCCCTCGCTTGAGCGCCAGCAACCGGCGTGGAGAAAGGTGACTACCGGGAATGGTCCATGCCCTTGCGGCAGGTACAATTCACCGTACTGCATTGCATCAGGACCATAGGGTATTCGCGTCTGGCCCAGGGACTGCAGGGGCAGAGAGAGGGAAAGGAGGGTGAAGGCCAGGACGACAAGTCCGTGTCCTGCTGCCTTTTTTGATTCATACCGTATGCTTTTCGCTATCGTTTCTTTGATCATGAATGTCACCTGTTTCATTTCGGATTCGCTGGTCGCCCCTGCTGGACAGGGCCGTCATACGGTAAACCTGGTTACCGTGGAGTGCAACTGCCGGTGAGGATCCGACAATACGGTCACCCTGTAAGGATTCACATGGTTTACCTGACCCATGGGATCCCTGGCAAAATTCCCCTAGCCTCGGTCAGGTGCAGGGAAAGCATTGACTGAGCCCAGGCAATCCGGCCAGGCTGCTGTAAAGCCCGGCCAACCGGCTACAGCCGGCACGAAGTTAACAGGAGATTTCGATGAAAACAGGTGTGATTGCAGGTTTTCTGTTCGTCATTTTATTGCATCCGGCAGGTAACGGATTGGCGCAGTCCCTGGACGAAGCGGCCCTGGTAAACCTGTTGCGGGAAGGTGGTCTCGTCCTGGTGATGCGGCATGCCAGTTCGCCGCGACAGGCTCCGACGGCCGATACCGCGAACCCTGATAATATCAATATCGAGAGGCAGCTTGATGAAGCCGGGCGCCGGGACGCCATGACAATGGGGGAGTCGATCCGCAGATTGGGAATACCGATAACCGAGGTTGACAGCAGTCCTGCATACAGAACACTGGAAACAGCGCGGCTGGCGGGGTTTGTCGACGTGCGGATCCGGGATTATCTTGGCAATCAGGGTATGGTCAATGCCAGTGAAGCATTTAAAGACCGGTTGCTGGCAGACCTGGAGGCAGCCCCGCCGGGAGGCAACAGGTTGTTGATTACGCATTCACCGAATATCGCGGCGGCATTTCCCGAACTGGATCCGGAAACTGAACAGGGGGAAGTCCTGGTCATCGATCCCCGGATCAGTGTAACCGTACCGGTAACCAGGATTGCCATCGGGGTGTGGCCGGGTCTGCCATGAGCAAGGCAGTCATCGGCCAGCAGGGCTGCGCCACTGACAAACAGGAGAGTCACGATGTACGTGAATACTTATGTAATTGGCGTTCCTGAATCCGCCAGGGAACAGTACACCGCCATTGCCCAAACCTATGCAGAAGTCGCCAGCGAATTCGGTGCCCTGGAGATTTTTGAAAACTGGGAATGTGAAGTGCCGGACGGAAAATTGACGGATTACCGTCGGGCTGTGCGAGCCGAGCCAGGTGAGAAAATTGTCCTGTCGTGGGTCGTCTGGCCCGACCGGGAAACCGCTGCGCGGGCGCATCGGGAAATGTTCGAGGATGCCCGCCTGGTGGAACTGGGCGAAATGCCGTTCGACAGTAAGCGCATGATACTGGGCGGATTTGAACCGCTGCTGGTGTATCATGCCGCCGAAAAAACGTAATGATTTCAAATCCGCGGCAAAGCTGGCACAATGAATCGCTGACAGCCGGATGGATCTGGCCGGGCGACAATCAGGGTTCGATTTCTACCCGATGAGTTTGAGGGGGGAGTTCTTAGTATGTACATTCGTTCAATTATTCTTGCCGGTTTATCGTTTCTGGTCAGCCTGTCGGTTATTGCCCAGTCGGAAGACGGAGTCTACCAGGTACCGAAGACTGAATACGGGCAACCGGATCTCCAGGGTGTCTGGGGTGCACGCTTCAATACGCTGTTGGAAAGACCGGAGGGGCTGCCGCTGATACTGCCGCCGGAACAGGCGGCCGGCTTTGCCCAGGCGGTCTACCAGCAGGGTGGGCTGGAAGGCAATACCGATCCGGATATCGACAATTTCGGTCCGCCGGTGCTGACCAGGGTCAATGGTGAATTCCGCAGTTCGGTCATCGTCTACCCCGAAGACGGACTTATGCCATTTAACGAGCACGGTGCCCGATTGTCGGCGTATAGCTATTTCGAGGGTACCGGATTCGATCACCCGGAACAGCGTCCCGGTGTGGAACGCTGCCTGGAAGCCTGGGGATCGCCTCCCATGCGGGCATTTTCCTACCAGCTTTATCATGGCGTGGTGCAGACCCGGGACAAGATTGCCTTTTTCAGCGAGGAAAACGCGCCATTGCGAGTCATCCACATGGATGGACAGACCCGACCGGATGCGCACAGGACTCTTGAAGGTCACTCCGTGGGACACTGGGACGGCGACACGCTGGTGGTGGAAACGACCCATTTCGATCCCGACCTGCCGGCCCGGGCCAGCATGGGACGCCCCATGCTGATCAGCGGGGATGCCAGGGTCACAGAACGTTTTACCCGGGTTGCCGAGGACGAGTTACTCTACCAGTACACCGTCGACGATCCGGTGTACTACACCGAGCCGTGGCGCGGGGAGTTCAGTTTCATTCGGGATGACAGTGGTCACATTTACGAGTATGCCTGTCACGAGGGCAATTACAGCATGGTGGGTGCCCTGCGGGGCGAGCGTGTTGTCGAGATTCGTGAAGAACTTGGCATCACCGACTGAAGCGATTCCACGCTGCCGTTGCTGCCTGAATACAGCGGTAGACGGCGGCAGTGTTATGGACAGGAACCGCTGAGGTAGCGTTCAGCGATGCGGATTGAATCGGCGCTCCGGATGACTTCGGGGAGTTGAAGGAGTATAACTGGACACATCAGCCCTTTCGACACCGCAATCCGGTTGTTCCTGAAAGCAGCAGAACAAGTTCAGGCATACCTGGCACTGCAGGACGACAGTAGTTTTCGGCATGATGTTTCACGCTAACCACTGCTCCAGGAGTCCGTGCAATGAAAAAACCAGCCAACACAATTATACTCATTTTATTAACCCTGTCTTTCTGTCCAGCATTACTGGCCCAGGGGGAAAATCCGTTTGTCGGTACCTGGGACATTGACAAGGCCGCCTCGGATTTCGGTGGTGCACCGGTGCCTGCCAACATGTCCCGCACCTATGCCGATCTCGGCGATGGCTCCTACATGTACCTGGTGGCGACGGTAAACCCCGATGGTTCCCTCAGTGGCAGCTCAGCCACCTATAACTACAGCGGCAGCCGCTACCCCATTGCCAGCCTCGACCCGGTCAACCAGACGCGGATATCCTATCGAAAACTGAACGAGAGAACCGTGGAATACCGGGTATTCGTCCAGGACGTATTAACCCAGATCGGCGCGAAAACCATCTCGCCCGATGGCCGGGTCCTGCAGATCGCCATTCAGTTTCCGAACTCGCCATCATCCCAGGCCAGCCAGATCCTGGTTTTCAACAAGAGGCGCTAAAGCCCTGAGGGCAGGCCGCTTCAATATGTCACCGCGCGCCTGCCCGGGCGACTTCGGAACAGTACCAGGAACCGGCTACGAACTTGCAGGCTGGTGTGACGACGTGGGTCTGCTGATGTTGTCAAGCCAATCGTCTGCCAGCGCCTGATGGTTATCAGTTCAGGCGATGTTGCGCATTTCACCGACGATTTCCGCTAACCGGTTGACCGCCGAGATTGATTCAGCAGGGTCCAGATTTTCAGCACTGTTATTGTAATCGGTGTCTGCCTGGGCCTGCACCAGCAGGCCATCACGCCTGGGGTAAACAGAAACCCGTCGATCACCATAGCTCAGGCCGTAGTTGATCTCCGGCTGAGGTATCAACCTGGCGGTCTGTCCGCGCACGGGTATTATTGAATCATCGTTCAGAAGACTGCGGGCGCCGTAACCTGTGCAGTTGATGATAGTGGTCTCGTCAAGATTGGCGAAATCTTCGCGGCTTCCCAGTTCAAGAATCTCAATGTTGCCACCCATGCCAAGAAAATCGGAAATCAACAGCCGGGAGTAACCGCTGATATTGAACAGCATCAGTGGTCGCCGCCGCACATAAGCTGCGGGAAAGGGGTGGCTGGTGACCGGCAGGTCTTCCGCTGCCGGCGTAATATCGGCAATCAGTTCACCGCTGAAATCCGGGTACTCCGGTTCGGGGCCTGCCTCTTCGTTGTGATCGTCGGAGCCAAACGGATCATCGCTGAGGCTGTACATGTCGCGCCATTCCACCGGCTGCCCGGGAAGACCCAGCAGTGACTGAAAATGACGGAAGGAAAAACGCGCCATGGACTCCCAGCGACTGGCAAAGCCGCGGGCGTAGCGTGCCGAGCAGATGCGGGAGTCCGGTGTCCATGCACCGGTGGCGTAATTGGACCGGACATAGGGAGGCAGTTCTTTCGCGTAAATAGTGACAGATAAACCGGCACGCTGCGCCACCAGGGCCGTAGTCATGCCTATGGCGCCGCAGCCGATCACGGCTATTTCCCGGTCACCGGTTCGGCGCGCCAGGGTCACTGCCTCGCTGGCGCTGCCCCATGACAGGGACCAGCCGCTACCACCATGACCGTAGTTGTGGACCAGGATCTTGCTGCGAAAGCGCTCTGCTTCTATGCGCGGGCCCCGTTCGCGAAAGGGTCGAGTGCATACGTTCATTTCGATAATACGTTCCGGGCTGGCGATGATCGGGCTCAGCATGCGATCGCCAGCCCGCAGACGAGCCGCCGGACCAGGGGTGGGGGTCAACGATTCAGCCGCCTTCACCGAGCTCATCGGTATCAGGGGCAGTGGCGATGCTGCCAGCAGAGCCATAGAGCTGTGTAGAAAGTGTCGACGTTTCATGGTCAGTTCCTCCTGGGATTAGCCGCGGCCGGGGGTGTCATGGGTCACCTGTTCCTTGTATTATGAGCCGGCGCCCCTGTAGGTACAATTGTTCTATCTGGACTGACTGACCATGAGAATCGAAGCGATACCGGTAGGAAACAACCCCCCTCAGGACGTCAACGTGCTGATCGAGGTGCCCATTGGTGGACACCCCATCAAGTACGAGCTGGACAAGGAGTCAGGCACGTTGATCGTCGATCGTTTTCTGTACACGCCAATGACCTATCCGGGGAATTATGGGTTTGTCCCGCACACGCTTTCCGAGGATGGCGATCCCATTGATGTCATGGTCTGTAATACCCGCCCCCTGGTATCCGGCTGTGTCATCAATGTCAGGCCCATCGGCGTGCTGGTCATGGAAGACGATGCCGGAAAAGATGAAAAAATTATCAGTGTTCCTGCACCACACCTGACTCGCCGCTACGAAAACATTCATGACGTTACCGACCTGCCGGAAATCACCCTGAACCAGATCGAGCATTTTTTCGAGCATTATAAAGACCTTGAGCCGGGTAAGTGGGTCAAGATCGGTGGCTGGAAAAACGCAGAAACTGCCCGGCAGATGATCGTCGACGCAATTGCCCGGGCGGGGCACTGAGGATCCTGGGATTCAGGGTGAAACTATGGTTCAGTTCAGGCGTTGGACTGCCTGAACAAATCGAATGGAGAGTCAAATGTTGAATCGGGATATTCTTGAAGGTAACTGGAAGCAGTTGAAGGGCAGGGCAAAGCAGCAGTGGGGTAAACTTACCGATGACGAGCTGGATCAGTTCACCAGCGCTTCTGTAATTGACCGTTCATCCAGCCTGTCACCGATAAGGCATTGAACAGGCTCAGCAGCAACAGCCCGGCGATAATACCCGGCAGGCCTTCGTAGACGGCGTCGTGCCAGCCGAGGTAGCGCCAGAACAGGGCGACGGACAGCCCTGTCAACACGGCAACCAGGCTCTCGGTCTGGTTGAATTTCCAGCCCAGGCAGCGAGTCAGCAGCAGCGGCGCAAAGGCACTGGCCAGTCCCGACCAGGCCATTACCACCAGGCCAAAAACACTGGCATTGTTCAGCAGTGCCAGGGACAGCGCACAGCCGGTAATCAGCACTGTGGCCAGTTTGATCAACCAGGTTTTTTCAATCCTGTGGGGCAACAGATCGTGGGTGATCGCGGCGGAGCAGCTCAGTATCAGTGAATCCGCGGTGGACATGGTTGCCGCGAAAATCCCGGCCAGCACCAGTCCCACCAGCATCGGCGGCAGCAGTTCCAGCGCCATGGTAGGCAACGCCAGTTCAGCATCGAACGACCCGGTATCGGCCAGATACACCCGTGATACCAGCCCGACACCGGTGGCCATGCAGTAGAAAACCACGTACCAGAGGTAGTACCAGGCCCTGGCCCGGCGCATCTCGGCAACGTCCTCGAGGGCCATGAAGCGGATCATGATGTGTGGTTGACCGATTACGGACAGGCCGGCAAACAGCCAGCTGGCAGCAAACAGTACGCCGCCGGCCAGACCGGGGACAATCAGTTCGTCGGGAAACCAGTTGAGAAAACCGTCAACCGCATCGAGACGGGAAATGGTTCCCTCCAGTCCCCCGAGCGCCGCGACGGCAATGACCAGCAACGTCGTCATTGCGGCAATCATCACGAAAGACTGGGCGGCGTCCGTCCAGATGGAAGCCCGGATTCCTCCGGCAAAACAATAGAGCACCACCATGATGGCGCCCATCACCGCTCCGGCCCAGTTGGGCCAGCCGAACAGTACCTCCAGTGCCTTGCTGCCGGCCACCAACTGGGCACCGGCATAGGTCAGCAGGAAAAGCAGTGAAATCAGGCCGATGACCCGTTGCAGGCCGAGGTTTCTGTCCCCGTACCAGTTGGCCAGTACCCCGGCATAGCTGACCTCGTCGCTGCCTTCCGCGGCTCGTCGCAGACGGGCATGGACAAACATGGAGGCGAGAAAGTCGCCGAGAATCCAGCCAATCATCAGCCAGACCGCTGCCAGCCCCGTGCTGTAGGTGTAGCCGATGACGCCGATGAACATGTAGCCGCTGTTGTTGGTAGCCACCGCGGACAAGCCCACCAGCCAGGGCTTGATGGAGCTGTCGGCCAGGTAGTAGTCATGACGGGTTCCCCGACTCTGCCTGACCGACGATATGCCGATGAGCGTAAAGGCAAGCAGGAAGCCGAGGAAGGACACAACCATGGGAGATACGCTGAGGCTGGAAAACATAAGAGGAGGCCTGGCCGGTCAGGGCACCGGCGGCGGGTTGCCGCCAGTGCGGATTGAGGAAAAGTCAGTGCACCGGATCAGTGACATGCCGCGGCCGGAAGCGGCTGGGCGGCAACGATGGCAATGCCGTGATCGTGCACTTCCACCAGGCATTGATGCAGACTCTTCACCGCCAGTTCGTAGTCGTTTTCATCGACGATAAACTGCATGTCCACCTGGCGCATGGATTGGTGCAAGGCCAGTACGTTGATGTCCTGCTTCGCCAGGGCGGCCACCGCCTTGGCGAGTATTCCCGGTACCTGCATGTCGCTGCCGATTGCTGAAACCACTGCCGACTTGCGCTGGTTGATTTCCGCATCCGGATAGGTTTTTTCGAGAACCCGGCGAATGCGCTTCATCGTCTTGAGGTTGGTGGCCAGGTAGTGGGTGATGGTATTGGCATTGATATCCTTGGACACGATCTGGGCGCGAAAACGCTTGATCACCGCCAGGATCTCGCGATCATAGATATCTATCTGTCCCATCATGTTCTGATCGAACAGTTCCAGCGAGTAGACACCGGTGCATCCGGCTATGATTTCAACCCGGGGTTTTTCGCTGACGTAGTCCGCGGTGATGGTGGTGCCGGCGTGTTCCGGTTCGAAGGTGTTTTTAACCCTCAGGGGGATGTTCTGCCGTCGCAAACCTTTTGCTGCCTTGGGATGAATTGCCTCCATACCGAGATTGGCCAGCTGGTCGGCCACGTCGTAGTTGGTCCGGCCAATGGGAACCGCGTTGCCCTCACCCACGACCCGGGGATCGGCGCTGCTGAGATGAAATTCCTTGTGAATAACTGCCTCGGCGGCCTCGGTCAACACGGCGATTCGACTGAAAGTTATCTCGCTGTAACCACGATCGAAACTCGCCATCAGACCATCTTCGGTATGGGCGTACCCGGTCACTACCGGCATCTGCGTCGCCAGGTCGATATCCTTGAACGCCGCCAGGATTCGTTCGTCCAGGGTGGTCCGTTCATCAGTGCTCCAGCCGCTGAGGTCAACGAAACAGGCATTGACACCATCCCGCTCCAGCAGCTTCGCCGTGTTCCACGCGCTGTGGGTCTCGCCGAGGCTGGCGAGCATTTCCCTCACCGTATTCAGGTGCTCCTCCAGAGAAAAATGGCCGTGGCGACACACCTTCTGCAGATCGGTAAGACATTCCCGGGCGGCCAGCAGGCGTGCGTCGATAAAATCGTTGGCCTGTTTCAGCGACGTCTCTTCCTTGAACAGGCTGGCATTGATTTCATGAAATCTGTCCTGCACCTTGTGCAGCGCTTCCAGCCAGCCATCGTCTTTTTCACCGCTGGCGAACAGGCTGAATATCCCTGGTTTGCCCGATTTCTTGTGTTCCAGCAGTTCGTTGGTTATTCCACCATAGGCTGAGACTACGAAAATGCGATGGTACAGTGAGTCCGATCGGGTGGGTTTCAACACGATGTTGTCCCGAACGGCGGCGTAGTCGCTCATCGAAGTTCCGCCAATTTTTTCTACACTGTGTGTTTTCATGCTGAGTTGAATGTCCTCTCTTTGGGTTGTCTTGTTTGTCGATTTTTCCGCCGATGGTCCGGCACAGGACCGATCAGCACTGCGCGCATTCAATGCATTGCCGGGTCACGGGTACCGCCATCAACCGGGCAAAAGGAATAGGTTTTCCGCAGCCGTCGCAGTAACCCGCATCGTCACTCTCCAGCCAGGTCAGGTTATTTTTCAACCGGACGAGTTCGGTGCGTTCCGCCTGGGATATGCGCGAGGCAACTTCGGCGCTGAGGGTCTGGTCCATCTTTGCCGCTTCATCGTCGTCCTGGTCGGTGTCGTGTCTGCGCGCCCCGCCAGACTCGAACAACAGTGTCTCGAGAGTGGCGATGCGTCGGCTGACATGTTCCTTGAGTTGAGTAAGTTCGGTTCGATTCATAATATAATGGGAGCCAGGAACAAGGAGGTCGCAGGGTGCCCGGCTGCAGGTTTCCTGCAGTCCTGACCCCCACGTACCAGCGTCTGATCCTGTTGTGTCTCTGCGCTGCCGTTCACTGGTAATCGGTGTTCAGCAGCTGTCTTCACGTGTTCGGCATGCGTTGATGCTGCCTCGGTTCCGGATTTGCCGTTTAAGCCAAGGCAACCTGTCAGGCAACTTTTCGATCAGCAACACTGGTAATTGATTCCTGTGCCTGGCTGTCCTCGTGGTCTACCGCCGGGGCTTCGGGTGCTGCCGGTTGTTCCGAATGGCTATTGTCGAAATAGTCCACTTCTTCCGGAATGGAGTCTTCCGACGCGCAGGTCTCTTTGATGGCTTCTTCCATAATGTCGAGACCTTTCTTCAGGTTTTCGTCGCTTATGGTCAGCGGGCAAAGCACCTTCACCACATGATCTTCCGCGCCACTGGTTTCAATAATGAGTCCTTTCTTGAAACACTTGTGGGTGATGGTGCCGGCAAGCTCTCCATTAATGCAGTTGATGCCCTGGAACATGCCCCGACCACGGGTAGTGAAATTGCCCTCGCCATATTTCCTGACAATCTGGTTCAGGCGTTCCGAAACGTACTCGCCCTTGCGCTGAATTTCCCGTGAGAATTTATCGTCGGACCAGAAGTGCTCAATGGCAACCCTTGCGGTGATAAAAGCCAGGTTGTTGCCGCGAAATGTGCCATTGTGCTCTCCTGGCTTCCACTGATCAAGCTCGGGTCGGAAAAGCAATACGGCAAACGGCAGGCCATACCCGCTCAGTGACTTGGACAGGGTTACCATGTCCGGATCAATTCCGGCTTTTTCAAAACTGAAATAGGTGCCGGTTCGACCACATCCGGCCTGTATGTCGTCGATGATCAGCAGGACGTCGTGTTTTTTACAGACCCGGTCAAGGTTACGTAACCATTCGAACGAAGCGGTCTGAATGCCGCCTTCGCCCTGGACTGTTTCTACCAGCACTGCTGCCGGCAGATCAACCCCGCTGCTGGAATCCGAAAGCAGTTTGTCCAGATAGGCCGTGGTGTCGATGTCATCCCCAAGGTAGCCGTCATAAGGGATGCGGCTGCTACCGCTGAGAGAGACACCTGACGCGCCACGGTGATGGGAGTTACCAGTGGTGGCCAGGGCGCCCAGCGTTACGCCGTGAAATCCGTTGGTGAAGGAGATAATATTTTCCCGGCCGGTAACGTTGCGCGCCAGTTTCAATGCGGCTTCCACGGCGTTGGTGCCGGTTGGTCCGGTGAACTGCATCACGTATTCCATTTTCCGTGGCTTCAGGATCTTGTCGTTGAAAGTTTCCAGGAACTCCCGTTTGGCCCGGGTGTGCATGTCGAGACCGTGAGTTATGCCGTCCTCGCTGATGTATTCCAGCAGGGTTTCTTTGAAAATCGGATTATTGTGACCATAGTTAAGTGTTCCCGCTCCGGCCAGAAAGTCCAGAAACCGGTTGCCTTCTTCGTCGAACAGGTAGTCGCCCTGGGCCTTGTGAAACACGCGGGGGAACGAACGGGCATAGCTCTGCACTTCAGATTCGATTTCGTCAAAAATTTTCATCAGCCAATCTCCTTGAGATGTGATATTGATTCGGGTAGGTGGTATCGGGCTTGGAACGGTTCCGCTAAGGAGCGGAATTCCTGAAAGGGCCGATTCGCACCAGGTGTTCGGTATCGTGCTCATCGTTGAAATGGTCTTTTCGGTCGAACAGCTCAGACTTGCTGATGTCGGTACCGCGCTTGGCGGCGAGACCTTCGAAGAGGCCCCAGGAGCCGCGATTGGATGCCGTGATGGAGGTTTCCAGCCAATTGACTCCCTGGCATTCCAGTCGATCCAACAGGTGTGAAAGCATCCTGGTGGCCAGGCCATGACCCCGGGCGGACTCACTGACGGCCACCTGCCAGACAAACAGCGTGTCAGTCCGCTCCGGTACCAGGTACCCGGAAACAAAACCGACCAACTGGCCGTTCATCCTGGCAGCCACCGAGGTTCCGGCGAAATGAGAGCACTGCAGGAGGTTACAGTACATGGAATTGGTATCCAGCGGCGGGCACTGGGCCACGAGGGCATGGACGGCAGCGCCGTCTGCCGCCGTCGGGCGTAGCAGTTCGATGCCGTCCGACGGATCAGGGGTGGGCGGGCGCTGGCCCTGGTCCTTGGAATCTTCCCTGCCTGGTGTTTCTGTCTTGTCTGTTGCTGCGTTTGTTGTCACTGATATTGATTGCATTCTATAGAGTACTACTACCTTCTTTGCTCCAATTTTATCGAGTCTGCTTTCGAGAGATGTCAGACTGATGACATATCCTCCATCACTACGTGGATTCCTGCCTGACAGCTGAAATTGGGAAAGCATTGTACACGATACAATTTAATTAGTACACTAAATAGTATTCCAGCGTGACAGGGTTCCCGGAAGTGATTGCCGGAAGCGATTAAGAGCCCGGCAAAAAAAATTGCAACAGAACGGCAACTGAATCGAGACAAAATTCATCGAATACAGAGATAATGCAGCAATCTCAAGGTTAAGGAGAATGAGCAGCACTACGTCACACGCCACCAATGCGGAACGCATGTCAAGGTTCGCCCGGGGGCTGGAAAACCTGACGAGGACAAATTTCGTGGAAGATATCGAGGAGGTGCTGGTGTCACTGCGCCGGGTGATGCGAGCCACCGGTTTACATTCAAAATACCTGGCCAGAACAACGGGGCTGACCACACCACAGATACTGGTGCTGCAGGCAATAAGGGATTCCGGACCTGTCACTATCGGGACACTGGCCGACAAGGTCAGCCTCAGCCAGGCCACCGTCACCTCTATACTTGATCGCCTTGAGAAGCGCGAACTGGTGTTCCGGGAGCGTTCGGATCAGGACAAGCGCAAGGTTTTCGCCAATCTCACCGAGACCGGGCAGGAGACCCTCAAAAATGCCCCCATGCCATTGCAGGAACAGTTTGCCAGGCAGTTCCTGGAACTGGAGGAGTGGGAGAGGTCCATGATCGTCTCCGCCCTGCAGCGCGTGGCGCACATGATGGATGCCCAGGAAATCGATGCCTCGCCGGTCCTTGATATCGGTGTACTGGACAGCGCTGTCGTACCGGCCGAGTCCACTGGACACGATTTGTCCGCCAACGATGCCGGCCGATCCGGTTCCGGCGATGAGACCGGCAACCAGGGAGAAATTTAGGGAACCTCGGACGTCCTCAGCGTCGGACCCCGGCCTCACTGTCGTTGATGGTCCTCTGCCACGGATTGCGGTAGGATCAGCCTGTATTACTGATCCAGGCAAAACCTCCAACAGATTCAGCCGGGAAGCAACGGTTCGGAGAATTTCTGGACTGGAATCAACCAGGAATAGAATCCAATATAAAACAATAAAAAGGTCCCATCATGAAAACTTTGTTCATGTCCTGCCTGCTGCTGATCGCCACAACCGGCGCCAGCGAACTCATGGCGCAACGCACCAGCCCCAACCCGTTGCCGGTCACTGTGCCACTGGAATTGCCCACATTCGATATTCCCAGGTTGCGCGTGGTGCCGATTGTTACCGGCCTGGCCAATCCCTATGCCATGGCATTCCGGGAGAATGGCGATATCCTGATCACCGAGCGTTATACCGGAAAACTTCGACTGGTGAGGGATGGCATGCTTGCCGAGGACGAGGTCACGGGCGTTCCGGAGGTTTTCGGCGAGCTGTTTCGTGCCGGACTGATGGATATTGCTCTGCACCCGGAAGACGACAGCCTGGTTTATCTGACCTATACGAAACCGCTGGCCACGGGCGAGGAGCCCACCCGGACCGTGGCGTTGGCCAGGGGCAGGCTCGTGGAAAACCGCCTGACCGACGTAGACGATATCTTTGTTGCCAGGAAAACCGATGAAGGCATTGCCGGTTCAGCAATGCAGTTTGCCCCTGACGGCACGTTGTTCCTCTCCCTGGGCGGCGCCTACGTTTACCAGGGCATTGGCGAGCTGGCCCAGGATCCGACCTCGCATTTCGGCAAACTGTTGCGACTGAACGCCGATGGCAGTGTGCCGTCGGACAATCCCTTTGTGGACAGTGGCCAATACCTGCCCGAGGTGTACACCGTTGGTCACCGCAACCAGCTGGGCCTGGCTTATCACCCGGAGACAGGGGAATTGTGGGCCAGTGAAAACGGACCCCAGGGCGGAGACGAGATCAATATTATTCGTGCGGGGGAGAATTATGGCTGGCCCATCGTGTCTTTCAGCCGGCAATATCGAGGTGACTGGGTTACCGGTGCCCCGGGTCATGCCGATTTTCGGGGACCCGAGGTACTTTTCTGGCCCTCGGTTGCGCCGGCAGGAATCGCGTTCTACAGCGGCGACGGACTCCCGGAATGGCAGGGCGACCTGTTCGTGGCGTCCATGATGACCGGTCGCATTCCCGGCACGGGACACCTGGTACGTATTGTCTTCAATAGCCGTGGTGAGGAAGTGCGGCGGGAAAACCTGCTGACCGAGTTACGATCCAGGATTCGGGACGTTCAACAGGGACCGGATGGTTATCTCTACGTGCTTACCGACGAGGCAGACGGTGCCCTGCTGCGACTGGAGACAGCCAGGTAAAGCCACTGGGAATTGCCAGCAGAAACCGCCACAACGGCGTTTTTCGCCTCGTCTTGGCTGCGCTCATGACGTTTTTCAACAGCCTGCTAGTTGTCGAGTTCGGCGGTCTGGGCATAGGGCGCCGCCAGCCGTTTGCTGCCAAAGGCATTGATGCCTTTCAGTAGATTCAGCGCTTCGTTGAGCGGGTAGTCGTTCACCAGGATCTGCTGGGCACTGACCCGCGGCCGGGCGCCTTCGGATTCCGTGGTACTCTCCAGGTGTCCCTGCAGGTCGGCTTCCGAGTAAGTCGCCGAGTTCCGATCCACACGGGTAACGAGAGCTTCTTCCACGACGATATCCGGGTCGATGCCGAAGGCCTGAATGGAACGACCGGACGGCGTATAGTAGAGCGACGTCGTAAGCTTGATGGCGCGGTTCTCGCTGAGGGGCAGAACGGTCTGTACGGAACCCTTGCCGAAGCTGCGGCTGCCCATGATAATGGCCCGGCCGTGATCCTGCAGTGCGCCTGCCACAATTTCTGACGCTGAAGCCGAGCCTTCATTGATCAATACCACCAGGGGTATATCACCTCCCGGGTTGCTGCGGGTTGCATCGAATGACATTTCGCTCTCGGTAAGCCGACCCTTGGTGGTTACGATGGTTCCCTCGGAAATAAAGGCGTCAACCACGGCAACCGAAGCCGGCAGAACACCACCGGGATTGTTGCGCAGATCCAGCACCAGGCCCTTCAACTCGGTATTTTCTTCACCCAGGTCGTTGATGGCATCAACGACCTCGTCTCCGGTATTGGCGCGAAACTGGGCGATTCGAATGTAGCCGTAGCCTGGCTCAAGGCTGCGATGCCGGACACTGGCTACGGAGATGACTTCCCGGGTGATGGTGACGTCGAATGGTGCCGGTTGACCATCTCGAACGACGGTAATCGTTACGTCGGTGCCCGGTTCGCCGCGCATCATGCCGGCAGCCTCTTCCGGCAGGATCTCCTGCAGCGGCTGGCCGTCGATGCGGATAATGAGATCGCCCGCCTGGATGCCGGCCCGGTCCGCCGGCGTATTGTCGATGGGGCTGATAACGCGAATGTAGCCGTTCTCCTGGCCCACTTCGATGCCGAGCCCGCCGAATTCACCGGTGGTGGTTTCCTGCAGGCTGTCGTATTCCGAGGCTGCCAGGTAGGAAGAATGCGGATCCAGACCCGCCAGCATGCCGCGTATGGCATTTTCCAGCAGCACCTCGTCGTCCACGTCCTCGACGTAGGACATGCGGATGCGGTCCAGTGCCTGGGTGAACATCCGGACTTCCTCCAGGGGCAGGGGGAGCTTTGGTGTCTGCTGTGCCGGCTGCTGCGCGTTGCTGGAAAAGGTGACGCTGGTCAGCAAAGCACCCAATGCGAGGGAACTCAACTGACGCTTGATTTTCTGCATCTCGAACATGTCAGGTGCCTGTATTTACGGAATTTCCGGGTTCTATCCGGACTGCGCCGGTACTGTCAATAATTTCAGTTTACACCGCGGGACGCAATGCCGGATAGCGCAAAATCGTCGATATGTCGCGGCATTTGACCAGCGTGACCAGTAAAAACTTGCAAGCAGGTACGCAATGTGCCCCGGAACCACCGGGACTATTCCGGCGGCTGCAGCCATGGCATGGGGTCCTGGGGCCGGCCATTATGACGTATTTCGAAATAGCTCCCGGTGATTCGTTGGCCACCGCTGTTGCCTACGGTGGCAATGACACTGCCGGCATCGACCCAGGAACCGCGTTCCCTGGTCAGTGTTTCATTATGGCCGTACAGGCTCATGTAACCGTCGCCGTGATCCAGTATCAGCAGTAACCCGGTGCCCCGCAGCCAGTCAGCGAATACCACCCGCCCACCGTGCACTGACCTCACCGGGTCACCTGCTGTCCCGCTGATGGTGATGCCCTGACGCTGCAGATCGCCATTGCCATAGCTATCGCCGAACTTTGCCAGCAGGGGCCCGGATACCGGCCAGGGCAGATCGCCCCGGCGCTGGGAAAACGGCAGTGCACTGCCGGGCACCGGGATATCCTCCACGGCGCGCTGAACCTCGTCGATCAGTGCCTGCAGTGCCTCCCGGTCCGCCACCAGCCCGTCCAGCTCGCTGCGACGATCGCGCATGGCGGTGTCCAGCGCCAGCAGGGCCTGCTGCCGGGCATTGGTAAACTGCTCCTGCTGAGCCAGCTGCTCATCCAGCTGCTGCTGGTGGTTCAACAGTGTGTTCCGGGAGTTTTCCAGCGCCTCGTGGGTTGCCTGGAGGCTGGTCAGAGTCTGCTGATATTCCTCCACCCGTGCCAAACGGAATGCATTGATGCGGCGGAAATAGTGCAGCATGCGTACGGCCACGGCCGGGTCTTCCTGGTTGAGCACCAGCTTCAGTGTACCCTGGGATCCTGATTTGTAGGCGGCACGCAGGAGCTGCCTGACCTGTTCCAGCTGTTCATTCCTGCTGGCGGTCAGCCGGACCTCCTGGTCCTGCAGCGCCAGCAGGCGACGATTGCCCTCCGCCAGTGCCAGGCGGGTGGCGGCTATCTGCTGCCGGATTTCCGCCAGGCGGGATTCCGCGGTCTGCAGCTGATGTTCCAGTTCCGGGCGCTGCTGCTGCGCCTCGGCAAGCCAGCTCTCAATTCGCTGGATAGCCTGGTCCAGCTGTTGCAGCTCCTGCCCGGTGGGAGGCGGTTCCGCGGCACCGGGAGCGCCGCTCAGGCCGGTTGCCACGACCAGCACACCCAGCGACCGAACCAGTGAAAACGTGCAATGGCTGGCAGGCTGCATGGCGCGGTAATTTCCGGATCAGCCGGCGGCGCGCTGTGAGCTTTTCTTGGGGTCTGTCAGCAGGACCCGACCGCTCATTTCGTCCGGTACTGCCAACTTTATCAAGGTAAGCAGGGTTGGTGCTATATCGCAAAGTGAACCTTCGCCGTTGAATTCAAGGCTGGTATTGCCGACGTATACCAGCGGGACAGGACCACTGGTATGGGAGGTCAGGGGCTGGCCGGTCTGCTCGTCGACCATTTGTTCCACATTGCCATGATCGGCGGTAATCAGCAGTTCACCCTGCACGTCCTTGATTGCCGCGACAATTTTTTCCAGACATTGGTCCACGGCCTCCACGGCTTTTACCGAGGCGGCAAAATCGCCGGTATGGCCCACCATGTCACCATTGGCATAGTTGCAGATGATGGCATCGAACCGGCGTGACCGGATTGCCTCGGTGAGTTTTTCGGTTACCTCGAAAGCACTCATTTCAGGCTTCATGTCGTAGGTTTTCACTCTGGGCGAGGGTACCAGTACTCTTTCTTCGTTCTGGAACGGTTCCTCGCGCCCACCATTGAAGAAGAAAGTGACGTGGGCATATTTTTCAGTTTCCGCAATACGCAGCTGAGTTTTGCCCTGTGCCGCCAGGTATTCGCCCATCACGTTCTTCAACGGCTCAGGAGGGAAAGCGCTGGGAGCCTCGATGTCCGCCGCGTACTCGGTCAGCGTGGCGAACTCGGCCAGTACCGGTCGCGATCGGCGATGGAAGCCGGAAAAGTCATCGTCCACAAACGCACGGGTAAGCTCCCTGGCCCGGTCGGCACGGAAATTCATGAACAGCACGCAATCGCCGTCACTGACAACGGCGGCAGGGTCCGACCCACTGCCTATCAGGGTGGGCTGCACGAATTCGTCATCTTCATCACGATCGTAAGCTGCCTGCAGTCCATCTGTGGCCGAGTCTGCCTGGAACGGCGCTTCTCCCAGGGTAAGCATGTCATAGACCGGCTGTACGCGATCCCAGCGCGAATCCCGGTCCATGGCAAAGAAGCGACCGGCGAGTGTGGCTACCCTGCTGTCGCCCCTGTCTTTCAACATTGCGTCTGCCCGCTGCAGCGATTCCAGCGCACTGCGAGGCGGGGTGTCCCGGCCATCGAGAAAGGCGTGGAGAAAAATCCGCCGGGCACCACGTCTGCTGGCCAGTTCGATGGCAGCAAAAATCTGCTGTTCGTGGCTGTGGATACCGCCGGGTGACAGCAGGCCCATGATATGAACTGCCCCGTCGGCAGACACTGCCTGGTCCACGGCCTGGCTGAAAACGGGGTTGGTGTAGAATTCGCCAGCCTCGATTGCCTTGTCGATCCGAGTCAGACTCTGGTAAACGACGCGGCCGGCACCCAGGTTCATGTGCCCGACTTCGGAATTGCCCATCTGGCCTTCCGGCAACCCGACTGCCAGGCCCGAGGTGCGAATCAGCGTGTGCCGTTCATTGGCCCAAAGCTGGTCCCAGACTGGTGTGTTGGCGGCGCGTATGGCGTTGTGCTCAGCCTGTTCGCGGTATCCCCAGCCATCCAGTATCAATAACAGGGCGGTAGTCTTCTGCTGTTCATTCATTAAATTAATGTCCCAGTTGGCGATTCTCGACTCGTCAGGAAGCAGTGATCAGCTGTCCGGTGGCTGGTCGTAACATGGAGTCATTGGTACCCCGATTATACGCGGTGTCGCATCACTTGGAACTTCTTTCAGAACACTCCGGCGTGTATACTGCTCCCCTTTTTACGGACCGCTAACGGCCAGTCCTGGCAGCCGGCAAATTTCCGCTGGTCGGATCGGAATCCGGTTATCGGCGGCACATCAGACAAGTTGGGGTTATGGAGCAGTTTATTGAGTTCATAGGCAATCACCTGGTCCTGGCGGGCTTGTGGCTGGTGCTGGTGGTCGCCATATTTGCGCAGCATCGGTCACGGGCCAGCAGGTCAGTCGGTCCTCAGCAGGCCGTGATGATGATTAATCGCAACGATGCCCGGGTGCTGGATATTCGCGACAGGAAGGAATTCGATACCGGTCATATCGTTGACGCCATCAATATCCCCAACAGCAAACTGGGACAGCGTTTGGCAGAACTGGACAAGCACAAAGACAAGCCGCTTATCGTCGTCTGCAAGATGGGTCAGCATTCCGGCGAGGCCTGCAAGACATTGCAGCAGGCGGGATTCGAACAGGTTGTCAAATTGGGCGGCGGCATCGCCGAGTGGAAGGCGCAGTCCCTTCCGCTGGTACAGAAGTAGCAGGAATCAGTCAACACAGCGAACCACACAACAGGATAGACAATGGCAGACAACGAACAGAACAACGAACAGAACAACGAGCAGAACGGCGCGGCACAGAACGGTGAGCAGGGGCCCAACTTCTCCCTGCAGCGTCTTTACCTCAAGGACATGTCCTTTGAATCACCCAACAGTCCGGAATCTTTTCGTGGTGGTCAGCAATGGCGACCGCAGATTACCTTCGACATCAAGAGCCGCAATAACAAGCTGCAGGACGACCTTTACGAGGTCATCCTGACATTGACGGTGGAGGCCAAGCAGGAGGAACAGGTGGCGTTCCTGGTGGAGGTCCAGCAGGGTGGCATATTCACAGCCAGGGGCCTCGACGATACCCAACTCGAGCAGGTGCTGGCGACGGTTTGTCCGAACATCATGTTTCCCTACGCCCGGGAAACCATTGACTCCCTGGTGATAAAGGGCAGCTTTCCTCCGCTTATGCTGGCGCCGGTCAATTTTGAGGCGCTGTATGCCCAGCGCAAGCAACAGGAGGCCCAGCAGGCGGCCGGAGCTAATGGTGCCGCCGATGAAGGGGGGCAGGCGTCGCAGGGTGAATCGTGAATTGCCGACCTGCCGTTCAGTTTCCACCACAAAATCCCAGCTGTCGCCAGGCTTCATAAACCACCACGGCGGCGGCATTGGACAGGTTAAGGCTGCGGCTGTCCGGTAGCATGGGCAGGCGCAGCAGCCTTTGCGGGCCCAGCTGACTGCGTATCGTCTCCGGCAGCCCCCGGGTTTCCGGGCCAAACAGCAGATAGTCGCCGTCTTCGTAGCTGACCGCGTCATAGTTCTGCCGGCCCCTGGTGCTGTATCCGTACAGTCGGTGTGTTCCGGCACTGGCGATAAACTGTTCCCAACTGTCGTTTACAATAACCCGGCTGAATTCATGATAATCCAGTCCGGCCCGTCGCAAGCGCTTGTCGTCCAGTTCGAAACCCAGTGGTCCTATCAGGTGCAACCTGGCACCTGTATTGGCGGCCAGGCGGATGATGTTGCCCGTGTTGGGAGGTATTTCAGGCTGGTATAGGACGATGTTAAGCATGAAGCATTCTGCCGCGAGCCACGCTGGTCGCGGCATCCCGAACCGGTCAACAGGGCCCGAGGTCCGGGCATGTTACGCAGCGGTGGGCGCTGCGCCAGGATCCGGTATTCAGTCCGCAGACTCCTCGCTGTTGCCCAGCTCCTTGATCTTGCGGGTCAGCGTGTTTCTCCCCCAGCCAAGCAACGCGGCAGCATCCCGGCGCCTGCCCGACGTGTGCTTCAGTGCCACATCGATCATGGTGCGCTCGAACATGGGAACTGCCTGGTCAAGAATGGAGGTATTGCCCAGGGCCAGCTCCTGGTCGGCCCAGGCTTCCAGTGACTGGGTCCAGCTGCCGGAGTCACCCCGTTGTGTTTCCTGAGCGGCGAATTCAGGGGGCAGGTCATTGACATGCACTTCCCGACTCGATGCCATCACCGTGATCCAGCGACAGAAATTTTCCAGCTGGCGAACATTGCCTGGCCAGTTCAGGTTGGTCAGGTACTGTTCGGTTTCCGGACGCAGCACCTTGGGTTCGACGTCCAGTTCACGTGCGGCCTGGCGAAGAAAATGCCGCGCCAGTTGCGGGATGTCTTCGCGACGGTCACGCAGCCGCGGGATATGGATGCGAATGACGTTGAGACGATGAAACAGGTCCTCGCGAAACGTGTGCTCCCGGACCAGTTTTTCCAGGTCCTGGTGGGTGGCCGCGATGATACGTACGTCCACCTTGCGGGGCGTATGGCCGCCTACGCGGTAAAATTCACCGTCAGAGAGAACCCGTAGCAGTCGTGTCTGGGTGTCCGGAGGCATGTCCCCGATCTCGTCCAGGAACAGGGTGCCGCCGTCCGCCTGTTCGAAGCGCCCCACCCGTTGCTGCGAGGCACCGGTAAATGCCCCCTTCTCGTGGCCGAACAGTTCAGATTCGATCAGTTCCTTGGGAATAGCAGCCACGTTGAGCGGGATAAACGGTCGGTCCCGACGCGGGCTGTGGCGGTGCAGTGCCTGGGCCACCAGCTCTTTGCCGGTACCGGATTCACCGTTGATCAATACTGAAATATTGGACTGGGACAGGCGGCCGATGGCACGGAAAACTTCCTGCATGGCCGGTGCTTCGCCGATTATTTCCTGGGCTTTTTCCGTGCCCTCGGGGGCACTGTTGATACTCTGCTTGCGCGCGTGCTCCAGGGCACGCTGGGTCATTGCCACGGCCTCCTCGATATCGAAAGGCTTGGGCAGGTATTCGAAGGCACCCCGGCTGTAGGAGGATACGGCGCTGTCCAGGTCCGAATGTGCCGTCATGATGATAACCGGCAATGCCGGGTACTGGTCCTGGATATTAGACAGCAGTTCCAGCCCGTTGATGCCCGGCATGCGGATATCGCTGATTATGGCGTCCGGCTGATCCTGTTCGAGCCGGTGCAGAAGTTCATCACCACTTTCGAAGGATTCGGTCTCCAGGCCGGTTTTTTCCAGGGACTTTTCCAGGACCCAGCGAATCGACCTGTCGTCGTCCAGGATCCAGACTGAATTATTAGCGCTCATTGGTGATTGAAACCTCGTTAAACTTGATCGCCATCCGGCAGAGGCAGCGTGATAGAAAAGACCGTTTCCCCCGGGTGGCTGTTGCATTCGATGATGCCACCATGCTGATTCATAATTGACTGGGCAATGGATAAACCGAGCCCGGTGCCCTGGGCACGTCCGCTGATCATCGGGTAAAACAGGGTGTCGGCAATATCGTCCGGGATACCGGGTCCGTTGTCGATAACGTCAATCCGTGCTACCAGCCGGTGCAGAATGCTGCCGATGGTCACGTTACGCATAACCCGGGTTTTCAAACAGATAGTACCCAGGTCATGATTGATGTTGGTGCTTTCCAGTGCCTGCACGGCGTTGCGGACGATATTCAACACCGCCTGTATAAGCTGTTCCTCGTCTCCCAGCACCGGGGGAATGCTGGGATCGTAGTCTTTGCAGAGCTCGATGGCCTTGTCGCTGATCTCGGCCTTGACCAGGCTGGATACGCGTTCCAGCACTTCGTGGATATTCAGCGAATCCAGTTCCGGCAGCTTGCGGGAGCCGGTCAGCCGGTCCACCAGGTTGCGCAGTCGATCCGCCTCTTCGATGATGACGTTGGTGTAGTCCTTGAGCTCCTCTTCAGCCAGCTCCCTTTCCAGCAACTGGGCCGCGCCGCGAATTCCACCCAGGGGATTCTTGATCTCGTGGGCCAGGCCCCGGACCAGTTCCCGGGTCGTTGCCTGGGTCGACAGCAGCACCTCGTCACGGCTGATTCTCTGCGAGTAGTGCAGTGAATGGATCTCCATGGTCAGGCGTGGTTCGTCGTCTTCCTCAAACGGGTTGATACTGTAGTCCACTACGATGTCCTTGCCGGATGACAGGCGTAAAGACGCGCGGTGCTTGGTAAAACTGCTGCCATTCTCCAGGGCCTGCCTGATTCCCCTGATGTCCTCGCTGGCACCTACCAGGATGTCATGCAGCGTCAGCCTGGGCGCCTGGTTGTCACTGATCTCCAGCAACGACTCCGCCTCCAGGTTCAGGTAAAGAATGCGCAGGTTCCTGTCCAGCAGCAAGACACCTGTCTTGAGCTGATCCAGCAGGCGGTGATGGTATTTTTCCAGCGTCAAGAGCAGGATCCCGGTTTAGTAACGCCCTCGTTGTTCCGACCACGATGCGCACATCCAGACGACGGCCAGTATTGGGTAACCCACTATGCAATAACCAAACCAATACCTGCAGCCTGCTTCAATTACTGGCAATTCCCTGATCAGGTACGAATTCCGGGCGTCACAACCTCGATAACATGCGGGGGCAGCGGGTCAATCGGTCACTGTCCAACCTACTATGCACTATAATAGTGCAAAAAGCGAAGGCTTATGCAGACAGGATGGTGCAGGTCCACGCCGAGGTTCCGGTAAAACCCGGATTCAGGACTCCGGGGAGTGGATTGCCCGCACTGTCAGAGGGCACCTCACAGGACTGCCGGCCGGCCGCGGCCAGGGCAGGTTTGCCATGAAAAAAGCCCGGGGCAGGCCCGGGCTTCAGGTGGTAACGCACTGCTGTTGCCGCAACTAGACGCTGTAGTACATGTCGAACTCAATCGGGTGAGTTGTCATGGCCAGGCGTACGCACTCTTCTTTCTTCAGCGAGATGTAGCCGTCGATCAGGTCATCGTCGAACACATTGCCGGCCTTGAGGAAGTCGCGGTCGCTGTCCAGCGCGGACAGCGCTTCTTCCAGGCTGCCACAAACCTGGGGAATTTGCGCTTCCTCTTCCGGTTCCAGGTCATAAAGGTCCTTGCTGGCCGGGTCGCCCGGGTGGATCTTGTTCTGGATACCGTCGAGACCTGCCATCAGCATGGCGGCAAAGAACAGGTAAGGATTGGCCGTGCAATCACCGAATCGGACTTCGATGCGAATCGCTTTCGGGTTACCGCCGAGGATGTAGGGAATTCGAATTGCCGCGGATCGGTTCCTGGAAGAATAGGCCAGCAGCGTGGGCGCTTCGAAGCCTTTGACCAGGCGCTTGTAGGAGTTGGTTGCGGCATTGCCGAACGCGTTCAGCGCCTTGGCGTGCTTGATGATGCCGCCGATATAGTAGATCGCCTCTTCGGCCAGTCCGGCATACCCGTCGCCGGCAAAGACGTTCTTGCCATCCTTGAAGATCGACTGGTGGCAGTGCATGCCACTGCCGTTATCGCCAACCAGTGGCTTGGGCATGAAGGTGGCCGTCTTGCCGAATGCTGCAGCCACGTTGTGGACACAGTACTTGAGTATCTGGACCTCGTCGGCCTTG
>Ga0070726_10001193_pt1 | contig 27065 bp, 25 predicted proteins | sample tdAd471_FD_67275 | JGI IMG/M metagenome (GOLD analysis project Ga0070726, IMG submission 67275) | Marine sediment microbial communities from the Atlantic coast under amendment with organic carbon and nitrate - tdAd47.1 | ecosystem: Environmental > Aquatic > Marine > Coastal > Sediment | place...
TGAACTCGCCCTGCGTCTGCGAGGCGTCGATGCTCACCGTCGCCTGCGACGCGAGGGCCTCCTGCGAGTAGCCGTTGGGGTTGCTGCTGCGGAACGCGCTCTCGCTGTTCCCGTTGCAGCCACCGAGAATCGCCGATCCGGCCGCGAGGGCCGAAACCATGGCGGTGACGACGACGCGGCGTCCGTTGAATCCAAAGCCCTGATCATGCACGTTCATCTGCTCGCTCCTTAAGGGATTGCTGTGTCCTGAGGTTGCTGATCCGAGCGCACGGCCTTTCCCTGGTCCGATGCGATCGTTGGTGGAAAACCGTTCGTGGCAGCGCGTCCACCGAGCGCGCCCCGTCGTCATGGATCGACCCGCGCGACCCCGACATGCACTCGCAGCGATCGCCACACGAAGAGTTCACACCGCCCAGCCGTCACAACCCGCATCGGGAAAGGTCCGACACGGATTCCCCACACCAGCCTGCGGGCATATCCGGGCCTTGGAGCGCGATCTCGGCCACCCCCGACGAGGTGTATCACCGCAGCCCAGCCCCTATACTCACCACCCGCCCGGGGACGCTCGCAGCCCCCCAGGCCGCCCGAAGACCCCAGAAAGGCTCGTTATGCCGTACACCATCAAGCCCGATCAGGGCTACGACACCGATGTAGAGTCCCTCGACTACCTCAAGGGACACGTCGACACCGGCGACCGCTGGACGCTCAACTTCGGCCCGCAGCACCCCGCGACCCACACCACCCTCCGCCTCGTCCTCGAACTCGACGGCGAGCGGGTCGCCCGCTGCACCCCCCACATCGGCTACCTGCACTCGGGCTTCGAGAAGCTGGCCGAGCACATGGACTACAACCAGTACGTCACGATCGTCAGCCGGATGAACTATCTGAGCCCGATCGCCAACGACATCTGCTGGCACCACGCCGTCGAGAAACTCCTCGACATCGACATCACCCCCCGCTGCAAGGTCCTCCGGACCATTATGGCCGAGCTCGCCCGCATCCAGGACCACCTCCTGTGCTGCGGGGCCGCGGCCCTCGACCTCGGCGGCTTCACCGCCTTCCTCTACGGCTTCAACCAGCGCGAACGCGTCTACGACATCTGCGACTTCATCGCCGGCCAGCGCTACCACCCCGACTGGACCCGCGTCGGCGGCGCCATGCAGGACCTCCCCGACGAAGCCGTCTTCAAGAAGATGGTCAAGCGCTTCATCGATGAGGAACTCGCCCAGGCCATCGCGGACATGGAAAACCTGCTGATGCGCAACCGCATCTTCATCGATCGCGTCGCGAACATCGGCCAGATCAGCAAGCAGGAAGCCATTGCCTGGGGACTCTCCGGCCCCTGCGCCCGCGCCTCCGGCGTCGAGCGCGACCTCCGCAAGGACGAGCCCTACCTCTGCTACGCCAGGAACTGGGACGGCCAGGGCGCAGAACCCGTGGACTTCAAGGTCATCGTGCACGAGGACGGCGACGCGTTCGCCCGCTTCCACGTCCGCATGGAGGAAATGAAGCAGTCCGCCCACATCATCCGCCAGCTCATCGACGACATCCCCGGCGGCCCCATCGACACCTTCGCCGACGGCAAGATGGTCAAGCCCGACAAGAAAGACGTCTACGGATCCATCGAAGGCCTCATCCAGCACTTCGAGATCATCATGTCCAACCGCGGCTGGGACACCCCCGTCGCCGAGGTCTACGGCGCGAACGAGACCGCCAACGGTGAACTCGGCTACTACATCGTCGCCGACGGCGGACCGCGCTCCTTCCGGGCTCACACCCGCCCACCGAGCTTCATGAACTACGCCACCATGGCCCGCCTCACCGAGGGGCACCTGCTCTCGGACATCGTGGCGATCATCGGCTCGCTCAACGTCGTCGCCGCCGAACTCGACCGGTAACGCCGGGCCGAGGGCCGATTTTTCGACTTTTCTACTGATCGGCCCCCGATCCGCGAAATCGCTGTGTCACAATCTCTATGAAACCTGCGTCAGAGGAGGATTTCATCGTGACCAGCACTGCCGACCTGCCGATCCCGCTCACAATCGGTGCCGACGACCGCGAACTCGTGGCTTTCATGGCGTTGCTCGCCCTCATCGGGCTCTGGGTTGTGTTCGCCAACCTCCGCAAGATGTACCAGACGCGCCAGCGCGAGAAGACCCGGCGCGAGATCGCCGCCTACGTTGCCGAGGGCTCGATCTCTCCGGCCGACGCCCGCACGATGATGGGCAGCGAAGAAAGCGAGTTCGACAAGAAGATCGCCGACGCCGTCGCATGGGGCATGCTCAGTTCCAAGAAGGCCGAACAGTTGCTGCGAGCCATGCGCGAAGACCGTGAATCTCGAGAACGCAGCCGCGTCGGCGCGTGATCGCCGAACCGGCGACGGAGCCGTCGCTCTCAACCGACCCGTGATCGAGGAGGATCAACGATGTTCGAACCGTCTACACTCCCGGCAACCCTCGCAGCCGTTGAGGTCCCCGTTCTGTTCTGGACCGGGGTGTTCGCGACCACCATCGTGTGGGTCCTCGTCAGCAACCTCCGCCAGTTCTCGCAGACACGCCAGCGCGAACGCACCCGGCGCGAGATCGCGGCCTACGTCGCCGAAGGCTCCATCTCCCCCGCCGACGCCCGGACCATGATGGGTGCCGACGAGACCGAATTCGAAAAGAAGATCGCCGACGCGGTCTCCTGGGGCATGCTCAGCTCGAAGAAGGCCGAGCAGCTGCTCAAAGCGCTGCGCGACGACCGAGAGTCACGCGAGCGCTCGGCGAACCCTGCCTCGATGGGCTGAGCCGTTCAGTCGCCGACCGCTTCTGTTTCGTCGTCCTCATCCTCGGCGGCGCCCCGCGCAATCCACGCCGAGACCATCACCCCGCTGCTCGCCGCCGCGGCAACCGCCGCACCGATCGTTGCCTGATCCGCGTACCCGATCGCACGCATGATCAGCGACGTCGAGACCGCGACGACACAACTGACAACGCACAGCAGGATGATGTAGGGAAGCGGTGCCATCGCGGTTCCTCCTCGCGGCTCGGGTTCAGCCTACACCCTCCTTCGGAATCCGCGACGCAGAATTTTCTTTGAACCCGACCAACCCGCTGATACCCTGAACAGGTACGCGGCGGCCCGTCGTCTCCGCGATCCAAGACCGCTCGAACCCGGAGATCCCCATGACCGCCCGCTCCCTGCTGCTCTGCTGCGGCGCTTTCGTCGCGCTCGGCGCCGCGTCCGTCACGGCCACCAGCGCCACGACAACCACAGTCCCTGCGATCGACAACGCCGCCCCTGCTTTCCCCGGAAGCGTGCGCGAGGTCAGCGAACTGATCGTCGAAGCCGACGAGACCCTCCGCTTCAAAGGCCCGGTCGAGTTCCGCGTCGCCGGCGAAGTTCGTATCGACGGCATGATCGTGGTCGACGGAGTCGAACTCTCCGGACGCCCCAACCTCACCATCCGGGCACTCGGCCCGATCACCGTCAGTAAGGGCGCGACGCTTCAAACGCTCAGCCACGGCCCCGGCGCCCACGGCGGGGCCATCCGCCTGTTCAGCCCGGCCACGATCGACCTCCACGGCGCGCTCGTTCCGAGCGCCGGCAACGCCGGGCGCACCGTCGGACAACACGGCGGCGACGGCGGAAGCATCGAGATCGAAGCCCCGATCATCCGAACATCGCTTGAGCGGATCGAGGCCTCCAGCGGCGGGCTCGGCGCAGCCGCAGGGAACGGGGGCGACGGCGGCTCCGTTCGCACCGCCGGCGCGATCCTTTGGCAAGGCGACGAGAACCTCCTGACTACAACCCTCGTCGCCGGTCACGGCGCCGACGGTGGCGACGGCAGCGCTTCGGCGACAACGGTCGAACTGCGCAGCGGCGGCAACGCCGGAGACGGCGGCGATGCGGAAGCGGACGACTGGCGCCTGCCCGACTGGCTCGACGAACTCGCTTTCATCGAGGACGAGGACGCCGTGCGACGACTGTCCAGCGACACACTCGACGGCGAGAGGGGCGGGCCCGGTCAGCCCGGAAAACCCGGCGAGCACGGTGCTCACGCGATCAGCGGGCACGGTGGAAACGGCGGTCAGGGACTCGACGCTCTGCCGTTGGTCAACACCGATGGCGAGTACGCCGGTGTGCTTCCGGCCGGCACGGGTGGCAACGGAGGTCACGCGGGCTTTGCCCGAGGCGCACGAGGCGGTGCCGGCGGCTCCGGCGGTTCGACGACAAGCTTGGATAACGCCAATCCGATGTTCGGCATGCCCGGTGGGCGTGGCGGCGATGGGGGTGCCGGCGGGAGCGCGCGGTCGGGCAACGGCGGCGACGGCGGGCTCGGAGGGAGGTACCCCGATCTGGAGATCCTTCCCGCGCATCTTCGCGGTCGAACCGCACATGACGGCCACGGCGGCCACGGTGCCCAAGCCATGGGCGGGCACGGCGGCCATGGGGGACACGCCGGTCATGGCTTCGGCCAGGCCGCATCCGGCGGCGCGGGAGGTTGCGGAGGCGTTTCGATCGTCGGAACAAGCGGCCTGAGCGGAGAGGAACGACGAAACGCCGAGCGCGCCGCTGCAGCCCGCGACAGGCGTCCGGCCAATCCCGGGCACGACGGACACAACGGTCACGAAGGCCGCTCGTTCGGCGAGCGACCGGCGAACTAAGCCAAGCCTGTTAGCGTCCTGTTCGCTACACTCTGGCCATGGCAAAGAAACGCCGCAACTACGTCTGCTCGTCCTGCGGCGCGGTCGAGCTCCGCTGGATGGGCAAGTGCCCGTCCTGCGGCACGTGGGATTCGCTTGAAGAACTCGCCGTCGATGCCTCCTCCGACAAGGACCCCCAGCGAGGGCTCGCGACCGCCTGGGCCAACGCCGCGGCCGGTCCCGACGGGCACGAACTGATCTCCGGCGTCGCCCCGTCCGCCGTGCCCATCCGCGAGGCCACCGGTGAGGACGCCGGGCGTCCGCGCCTCATGACCGGCATCGGCGAGTTCGATCGCGTGCTCGGGGGCGGCGTCGTGCCCGGCGCGGTCGTACTGCTCGGGGGCGACCCGGGCATCGGTAAATCGACCCTGCTGCTGCAGGGCATGGGCGGCCTCGCGTCACGCAAACGCAAGACGCTCTACGTCACCAGCGAGGAATCCGCCGAGCAGGTGAAGCTCCGCGCCGAGCGCCTCGGCGTCCTCGCCGAGCCCGGCGCCGACGACAACCTCTTCGTGCTCGCCGACACCAACCTCGCGCGCATCGTCGAGCAGGCCCGGCGCGTCCAGCCCGAGGTCCTCGTCATCGACTCCATCCAGATGGTCTACAAGGCCGACCTCGACGCCTCGCCCGGCAGCGTCACGCAGATCCGTCGCTGCTGCACCGACCTCGTCTACCTCGCCAAGGCCTCGGGCGTCGCGGTGGTGCTCGTCGGGCACGTCACGAAGGAAGGCACGCTCGCCGGCCCGCGCCTGCTCGAACACCTCGTCGATGTCGTGCTCTACTTCGAGGGCGACCGCTACCACGCCCACCGCGTCGTCCGCTCGATCAAGAACCGCTTCGGCAACACGCTGGAGATCGGCCTGTTCGAGATGGGCCAGAAGGGCCTGCTCGAAGTGCCCGACGGCGCGAGCGTCGCCGCGGGCGCGCTGGGCAACGAGCCGCGCCCCGGTTCGTGCGTTGTGCCGACCGTCTCCGGCTCGCGCTGCGTGCTCGTTGAGATGCAGGCCCTCACCGCCACCGGCTTCCCCGGCTCGGTGAAGCGCAAGGCCTCGGGCGTGGACACCAACCGCCTGGCGATGCTCATCGCGGTGCTCGAGCAGCACGCGGGCATCAACCTCTACGACCGCGACGTGTTCGCCTCGTCCGTCGGCGGCGTGCGCGTCTCCGAACCCGCCTCCGACCTCGCGCTCGCCATGGCGATCACCGGCTCCCACCTCATGCGCGCCCTGCCCCACGCCACCGCCGCCGTCGGCGAAGTCGGCCTCGGCGGCGAGATCCGCCCCGTCACCCAAATGGAAGCCCGAATCCGCGAAGCCGCCCGACTCGGCTACACCCGCCTGCTCGTCCCGGTCGGCACAAAGATCACACCGCCGAAGGGCCTGAAGCTCATCGAAGTCCGCGACATCTCGATGGCAACGCAGGAGCTGAGCGACACGCCGCCGGTGAAGCGGTCTGTGGTGGAGGGTAAGGCAAGGGCCAAGTCGACTGCGAACACGTAAAGCACAGGGTGGCGTGGTCTTCGCGTAGCGAAGCCCACGAGGAGCGCGTTTCTATTTCCCAGCCGTCTCTTTCTTCTTCAACGTCTCGGACACCCCCTTGCACCACAGTATCTGGAGCACGGGCATCGCAAACAGCCACACGAGGAACTTCGAGTCCTGCCAGTCTCCACCGGTCGTGTCATCGGGAAGGCCGCCAAAGCGCTCCGAGTAAGCCATCGGAGCGACGAGAGCGTATGCCACCAATCCGGCGATGCAATAGACCCACTGCTTCCAGCGCTTGTCGTCTAGGAGCCAGTGCGTTCGAGGTGACAACTGCGAAAGCACTGCATAGCCAAAGAGTCCCGCGAGCGGAAGGCACAACAGGATCCAGCTACCGGCTTCGCCTGAGGCCAACACGGCAATCAAGTCCTGTTGTCGCGAAGAGTGGCTCGACATGTCTCAGATCATCTCATGCCGGCGATCGTGCTCAATCGCCGGCTGGCGTAGCCTAGCCTAAGCCCACCCCCGTTTCTCCACCCCACCGCCCCCCACGCCCGATAGAAACCCAGTCCCTACCCCGGAATCCGCCACGCGGATACCCTATCGCCGCGCCATGAGCCACGACCACGCCGACCAGACCGATCCCCAGCCGCGCGATGCGCCCGGGCTGCGTCACCTCGACAGGGGCGAGCCCGTTATCCGCGTGCGCGATCTCGTGAAGCGCTTCGGCGACCTGACCGTGCTCAACGGCGTCAACCTCGAGGTCTACCCCGGCGAGACCATGGTCATCATGGGCGGCTCGGGCTCGGGCAAGTCCACCATGCTCCGCAACATGATCGGCTCGCTCAAACCCGAAGAAGGCTCGGTCGAGCTCTTCGGCCAGAACATCTGCGGCCTGCGCGAAGACGAGATGAACGAGGTCCGCAAGAAGTTCGGCATCCTCTTCCAGTCCGGAGCCCTCTTCAACAGCATGACCGTTGGCGAGAACGTCGCTCTGCCGCTTCAGGAACACACCGACCTCGACCCCGAGATCATCCGCATCCAGGTCGCCATCAAGCTCGAGCTCGTCGGCCTGCGCGAGGCCCGCGACCGCTACCCGGGGCAGATCTCCGGCGGCATGAAGAAGCGCGCCGGCCTCGCCCGCGCGCTGGCGCTCGACCCGAAGATCCTGTTCTACGACGAGCCCTCGGCGGGCCTCGACCCGGTCACCAGCGCCGAGATCGACCAGCTCATCCTCGCGCTGACCAAGCAGCTGGGCGTGACCAGCGTGGTCGTCACCCACGAGATGGACTCGGCCTTCACCATCGCCGACCGCATGGCGATGTTCGACAAGGGGCGGATGCTCTGCGTCGAGAGCCGCGAGTTCTTCGAGAAGCTCCGCGACACCCCCAAGGACAAGCTCGCCGACCTCTCCGACGACCAGCGCCTCATCCGCCAGTTCCTCCGGGGCGACCCCGAGGGCCCGCTCACCGAGCGCAAGTCCGGCGAGGGCTACGAGCAGGAACTCTTCGGCGAGGGCTACGAACCCACCGAAACCGTCCCGTCGATCCAGACCACCCGCAGCAAGGTCGCCGCGGCACTGGAGGACGACGATGACTGAGCCAACCGCGCACCGTCCATTGACCCCACGCACGAGCAGCCACCCATGAGCAACAAGCGCGCCAAGCGGAACAACATCCTCGCCGGACTGCTGGTCATCGTCTGCCTCAGCGCGACGGTCGTGATCATCGTGATCCTCGGCGGCGCGCTCGAAGCGCTCGGCAAACGCGACTACACCGTCCGTTTCCCCATCGAGACGGGCGCCGAGGGCGTCGAGGTCGGCTCGCGCGTGACGGTCGGCGGCGTGATCGCCGGAACGGTCAAGGGCCGACGCTTCGCCATGAACGGCGAGAACATCGAAGGCATCGACGTCACCATCGCGGTGGACAAGGCCATCCCGCTGCGCGAGGGCACGATCGCGTACCTGCAGCTGCCGATCCTCGGCGGTACGGCGTCGATCAACTTCTCCAACCTCGGCGACGGAAGCGCGCTCAGCGAGGGCGACCGCATCGAAGGTCGCATCGCCCCGCCGGGCATCCTGTCGTCAACGGGCTTCGGCGAGGAACAGGCCGAAGCCCTGCGCCGAATCATCGCGACCGCGCAGGAGACCACCGAGCGGGTCAACGAGATCACCAGGCGCTTCAACGACACCGTCGTGCCCGATGTCGAGACCATCGTCGGCTCGACCCGGGAGCGCTACCCCGCGTGGCTCGACCGCGTGGACTCGATCACCGCCAACGCCGACGAGACCGTTGCGAGGGGCCCGGCCATCGCCGAGGAGATCGAGAGCCGGGTTGCGGACTTCAAGCAGCTCGTCGAGGATGTGCGTCCGATCATCGAGGAAAACCGCGACGTCATCCGCACCGCCATGCAAAACTTCGAGGACGCCAGCGAAAACACCCGCGGCGTGACCGAGCAGGCCCGCACCTTCATGGATCGCCTCAACGGCGAGATGTCCGACCGGGCGGTCGCGATCCTGGAAAGCGGACGGTCCGGCATCGACGAGGCACGCGAGGCCATCGCCAAGGCAGACTCGATCATCGGCGAACAGCGCCCGCAGATCCGCGCTTCGCTGGCAAACTTCCGCCTCGCCTCCGACCAGCTGCGCGACACGCTCGTCGAGGTCCGGCGCTCCCCCTGGCGACTGCTCTACCGCCCGGACACGCGTGAACTCGAGTACGAATTGCTGTACGACGCCGCGCGATCCTACGCGGGCGCTGTCACGAACCTGCGCGGCGCTGCCGAATCCCTCGAAGCCGTCTCGGCGAGCAACACGCCCGACCGCGACGAGGTCGCCACGCTGATGGGCGAGGTCGAGCGCGCCTTCGAACGCTACCGCGAGGCCGAACAGTTCTTCCTCGAACAGCTCATCGAAGCGCCGGGCGCTTCACGCTGAGCCGATTACCGCGCTCAGCGCCTCGAGCAGCCGCTCCGTGTCGGCCTTGGTCGTCGTCGCGCCCAGACTGACCCGCAGCGTCCCGCCCCGCTGCGTCGTCCCGAGCGCCTCGTGACATCGCGGCGAGCAGTGCAGCCCGGCGCGCGTCGCGATGCCGAACGACGCGTCGAGAACCTGCGCGAGATCGCCCGAGTCCCAGCCCTCGAAGTTCATCGCGATCGTTGGCAGCGATTCGGCGCCGCCATCCGCTCGCCCGTACACCGTCACACGCTCGCCGAAGCGTTTATGCAGGGCCTCGACTAACTCTCTCGCCAGTTGCTGCTTCGACGCGATAGTCGCGAGATCGACACGCCGCACCGCCGCGCCGAGCCCAGCGATCGCCGGAACGTTCGCCGACCCCGCCTCGAACGCCAGCGGCAGGACATCGGGCATCGCATCACCCTCGGAGGCGGTGCCCGTCCCGCCGCAGCGGACGGGGTCGATGCGTCGCCCCTCCCGATCACCATCAACCGGCCACGCCCGCTCGCCGACCCACAGCCCGCCGATGCCCGCCGGGCCGCGCAGACCCTTGTGCGAACCGAACGCGACCAGATCCGCGCCCATGTCGTGAGGCTTGGCCGGGATGACTCCGATCGACTGCGCGGCATCAACCAGCAGCAGCGCGTTCGGTGCTTTGTCGTGCACCGCGTCCGCGATGGCGCGGATCGGCTGCACCGCGCCGGTCACGTTGCTCGCGTGCAGCACGCAGACCAGGCGCGTCCTGTCCGTGCACGCCGATCCGACCGCTTCTGGGTCAACCCGTGTCGTCGCATCCACCGGCACGACGACCGATGTCGCGCGCCCGACTTCCACGAGGGCCGCCACACCCCGCGCCACCGCGTTGTGCTCGATCGCGCTGAACACGATCTCCGGCGTCTGGCCTGGCTCCACCCGCTCGCACGCCCGGACCACGCCCTCGATCGCCGTATGCACCGAGTCCGTGCAGCCCGAGGTGAACACCACTCGCCTCGGGTCGTCCTCGCCGAGCAGTGAGGCCAGCGCCGCGCGGGCTGAATCGACAATCGACGACGCCTCGCGCGCCGCCCGGTGCCCGCCCCGGCCCGGGTTGCCCGCCTCGACCGCCGACGCCATCGCCTCGCCCACGCCGTCCGCCTTGGGCCAGCTGGTCGCGCTGTGGTCCAGATAGATCAGTTCATCGCCGTGGTTCGTCACGCCAGCAGTCTAGCGCACGGATGGCCTCAGCGAACCTCGTCGGGCAACTGCTCGTGCAGCTGCTTGAGGTCCTGCGCCTTGCTGGCGGGCATGATCAGGGTCGCTTCCTTCGTGTGCACCACGATCATGTTCTCGCAGCCGACGAGCGCGAGCGTGTGCCCGGCCTCGTCGTTGACCACGATGTTCTTCCTGCCCCGCAGCAGCTGAGCATCGCCCGAGACGCGGTTGCCGTCGGTGTCGGGCTCCAGCGTCTCGCCGTAGCTCGGCCACGAGCCGACATCGAGCCAGTCGATGTCCGCCTCGATCGTGCAGACCTTGACCGCCGACTTCTCCGACGGCGTGCCCTGGGCGCGCTTCTGCTCGCGCGAGGCGGGCTCCATGATCGCGTAGTCCACGCTGATCTTCGGCAGCGTCGGGTAGACCTCGTTCAGAACCTTCTGCTGGTCGGAAGTGCCCCAGGCGCCTGCGATCTTCATCAGCCCGTCGTAGCTCTCCGGCTTGTACCGGCGCAGGCAGTCCATGATCGTGGACGCCTTCCACACGAACATGCCCGAGTTCCAGCCGAACGCGCCGGACTCGACGTACGCCTGCGCCTTTTCGAGCGACGGCTTCTCCACGAAGCGCTCGACGAAGGTCGCTTGCTCGTCGAAGCCCGGGATCCGGCCGCCGCGCTCGACGTAGCCGAAGCCCGTCGCCGGATAGGTCGGCTTGATGGAGAAGGTCACCAGCCGCGTCGGGTCGTTCTCGACCAGCTTGTACGCGAGGTCCATCAGGTCGCGGAACTTCGCCTCGGGCCGGATCAGCTGGTCGGCGGTGAGCACCGCGAACACGGCGTCGGGGTCCAGCTTCTGAAGCACCGCTGCCGCGAAACCCACGGCGTTCACCGTGTCGCGCCCCACCGGCTCGCCGAGGATCTGCTGGTCGCCGAAGGCCGGCATCGTCTCGCGGATCTGGGCGCGGTAACTCTCGTTGGTGCAGATGTATCGCTTGTCTTCGGGAACGATCCCGTCGAGCCGGCCCGCCGCGATCTGCAGCAGCGACCGGCGCGCACCACCCTGCTCATCGGCATCGATGAACGGCACCAGCTGCTTGGGCATGCTCGCGCGGCTCATCGGCCACAGCCGCGTCCCGGTTCCCCCCGCCATGATCATCGCGTACCGCATCGACGCCCTTCTCCCTCAATCGCCTTCTCAACCACGCTCACGACCCCAGGCTGAACGCCGCGGCGAGCACGGCCTCCGCTCCGGCATCGGCCGTTTCCGGGCGCTGCTCCAGCACCCGCTCCACCTTGCGCACCGCTTCCGCGCGGTTCTCGCCCAGACGCACCAGCGCCTCGACCGCCTGTGTTCCGGCTTCGCCGAGCGCCTGGCCCTCGCGCGTCGGCTTCGCCTCCGCGCTCGAACCCGGACGCGGCGCACCTTCGGAAATGTCCGTCCCCACGAACTTGTCCGCCTTGCCGTGCAGCTCCGCGACGATCGTCTCCGCCGAACGCTTGCCGATCTCCGGCAGGCCCTGCAGCCACTTCGTGTCCCGACGCGCGATCGCGCCGGCGATCTCGCCGACCGGCTCGGCCATCGCCTTGAGCGCCTTGCGGGCGCCCAGCCCCTTCACGGTGATGAACAATTGGAAGAACCGCTTGTCGGATTCGGTCGGGAAGCCGAGCAGGCGGGGCGTGAGGTTCGCGCCCTGGCTCGAGCCCTCGAACACCTCGATCGTGTGCAGCACCACCGGTCCGCCGCGCCGGCTCTCCAGCGCTTCCGCGGCGAACGCCGGCACCATCACCTCGTACGCCAGACCGGGCGCGCCGTCCGGCACGATGAGGCAGGACGAACCCTCCAGCCGCTCCAGCGTTCCGGTGATGCGTGCGATCATGCGTCGAGGGTAGCAGAGTCACCGGGTTCGGTGGAGCCGGTTTCTCCGTTCCCGTGTGGGGCGGGCGCCTCTTCCGACACGCTCCAGACCAACCGCCCGTGCTCATCGAAGTCGGCCTGCATGTGCGTGTCCGGCCAGCCGGTCGCCCGCTGGAACCGCCGGCGCAGGTCCTCGGTGATGCCCTGGGCGTCGAGGTCCTTCTTCTCACCCTGCTCGTAGTCGATCGGCTCGAGGAACCGCACCTTGGAGTTGCTGCGCTGGAAGATCGAGCCCCACGCGCTCTCCGCGATCGGCGTGCCGTCGATGATCACCGGCACCACCAGCGCACCGGTCCGGCGGATCAGCAGCCCCGCTCCCTCTTTGAACGGCAGCAGGTGACGCGGCGGCTTGGCGATGTGCCCCTCGATGAAGATCCCCAGACACCCGCCGGCCTTCAGGTGGCGCATGGCCTCGCGCAGCGATGCCGAGTCCCGCTTGGTCCGTTCTACGAAGATGATCCGGGCGTACTGCCACAGCGGTTCGAGCACCCGGGCCCGCATGTCCGCCGCCATCATCCAGCGCGGCTCGAAGTCGATCGACGCCTGGATCAGCAGCGGATCGATCCCCGCCGTGTGGTTCGCGATGACCACCACCGGTCGCCCGCCGGCGATGGGGCGTCCGGCTTCATCGCCCATCAGGTCGAGGCCTCGCAGGTGATCCATGCCCGTCGCGTCGAGCCGGTGCCAGAACCGGGCGTACACCCGCATGATCCACAAGAGACCCGACGCCGCGAGCGCCGGGCGATTTCCCTGCTCGGGCACACGCCGGATCACATGGCGCTGCAGCACCGCGATCCCGACCATCACCAGCGCCCACGCGCCGGCCAGCCCCACGATCAGGACGAGAACCGGCACGGGGATCAGCTCGAAGAAGGTCGGCACGAAGTTAGTGTTTATTTACTTTTCGAAGATTGCAAGTCGGAACCACCCGATCAGCGGGTCGAATCTCTCCTATCGCTCACCCACGCCCGATTGCTTTACACTCACAGGCCGCTTTTCCCGATCCGCTTGGAGCCATGCCCGTGAACCCGACAAACACCGGTCTCGTTGTAGGAATCGACCTTGGAGGCACCAACCTCCAGGTCGGCGTCGTCGACCAGGCCAACTCCATCGTCGGACGCTCCAAGAAGAAGACCAAGGCCGAGAAGGGCCCCGAGTCGGTCCTCGACCGCATCGCCGAGGCCGTCGCCGAGGCCTGCGAGGAGGCCGGCTGCACCACCGGCGACCTCAGCGCGATCGGCATCGGCGCGCCCGGCGCGATCGACTTCGCCCGGGGCGTCGTCCTCGAAGCGCCCAACCTCCGCTGGAACGATGTCCACCTCGCGCGCGAGCTCTCGGCCCGCTGCGCGAACACCCCCGTCGTCGTCGACAACGACGTCAACGTCGCGATCTACGGCGAGAACAAACTTGGCGCCGGCAACAACGCGCACAACGTCCTCGGCGTCTGGTGCGGCACCGGCGTCGGCGGCGGGCTGATCCTGAACGGCGAGCTCTACCACGGCGGCTTCGGCTCCGCCGGCGAGATCGGCCAGACCCTGCTCTTCCCCAACGCACCGCTCACCTACCGCCTGCTCGAAGACGTCTGCTCGCGCACCGCCGTCACCCGGCGCATCGTCACGCTCATCGAGCAGAACCACCCGTCGATCCTGCCCGAGATCTCCGCCCGTCGCGACGCCGAGAAAGAGCGCAAGCGCACGCCCCTGCGCCAGATCGGCTCCTCGGTCATCGCCCAGGCCTACGACGAGGGTGACAAGCTCACGCGCGATGTCATCCACGAGTCCGCCGACCTGCTCGGTCGCGCCATCTCCAACGTAGTCACCCTCCTCGCCCTGCCCGACGTCATCCTCGGCGGCGGGCTGACCGAAGCCCTCGGCCAGCCGTGGGTCGAACACGTCGCCGCCTCCTGTCGCGAGCACGTGTTCCCCAAGGAGGCGGCCAAGGTCCGCTTCGCCGCAACGACGCTCGAAGACCGCGCGGGCCTGCTCGGCGCTGCGCTGCTGGCGCGGGAGCGGTTGCCGCAGTTGGTGTGAGTGTCCGGGGTGGCATGGCCACGCGCGGCGTGGCTATGTCCCGGTCGGTACGCTGCGCTCCATGGGGCACAACAGGAAACTCGTCTTCGGCGGCACCTCGCTGACTCGGGCCAGTCTCGATCACTCGATAGTTCAAGCGGTTACCGGCACTCGAGATGAACTCGAGCAACTGATGATCGACTCCGGATACCTCGATGGCGCGCCGTTCAGATGGGTCAGCCTCATCTTTCGGTTCGGCCGGGAAGACGAAGACAAACCCCACTACCAGCGCATCCATCCCACTCACCGGGATCTCCCGCTGGCGATCGAAGTGGACATCAGGCGGATCAAGGGCGCCGACGCGGAGGTGCAAAGGGCTTGCTTCAAGATCGCGGCACTCAAATCGCTGATCCACGCCGGCATCAAGTACGAACTGGATATCGGTGCGTTGGAGGATGAACTCGATCGCCTCCAAGCTGGCGAGGACGAGTAGAGCTGCTCCTCCTCCCCTCGCGGGAGAAGGTGGCCGCGAAGCGGTCGGATGAGGGGGCGGTCCGAATCTTCCAAGCGGTTCACGCAGCGGCTGCGCCGCTGACCCCTCACCCCGGCCCTCTCCCGCAAGGGGAGAGGGAGCAGAACCGCGCCACCCGAACGAGACCACCCGCTGTGGATAACCACAAAAATCTCGCGCGCATGTACCACCCCTGCGCACAACCTTCCGGACATAGGCCGATTCCCGCGATTCCGCTCTTGGACCGCGCAGCGCCCGCGGGCAAACTGGGGCCATGCACACCACACCCACCGATACCGCCCCGACCAAAGACATTCTCACCCAGCTCCGCGAAGCCCAGGCCGAGTCGCGCCTCGTCATGGAGCGCGTGCAGACCAAGGCGCTCCAGACGCTCGAAGCGCTCATGGACGAGCCCGAGCCGACCGGTGATCCGAAGCAGGACGCCTTCATCGCACGCGAGCGCAACCGCCGAAGAATGGCCGCGACGCAGGCCCTGACGCACATCCGATCCGTCCAGCGCGAAGAGCGCAACGCCGCCAAGGCGCGCGCCAAAGCGGACAAACAGAACAAAAACTCGCAGAAGATGACTCTGGCGGCTCGCCCGCCAGTGCCGGGCCTCGAGAACCCGACCACCCAACCGGACGACTCCCCACCTCCCGGCTTCACCACCCTCGACCTTCAACAGGACTGGCTGCGAGAACGCCGCCAAGCCATGACGAAGGCTCGCGCGAAGCGGAAAGCGAAGCAGCGACGGAAGCGATGACCGCCCTGCGGCCCGTGTTCAGGAAAACCCGATCCCCCGACCTGCCCAGCCCGATTAACCCGCGCAAAACCGACTGCATTCTCTCGAAAACTCCCTTGAACAGGCAGGTATCCGGGGTATGGTCCATGTTCACGGAGCGGGCACTGTGCGTCCGCCGAAGCCCTCGGAGGAGGCCCCCATGCCCGTTCCCGCCCCCCGCCTGCTCGCAGGCATCGCCGCCGTCTCGCTCGTCTCGTCGCTCGCCCCGGTCGCCTCGGCCCAGTTCAGCGGCCCGCAGGTCAAACTCGCCCCGACCGGCGGCAGCGCGCAGCAGCGGTTCGGTGCCTCGGTCGATGTCGCGACCGGTTTGATCATCGCCGGAGCGCCGTTCGACAACCCGGCGGGCAACTTCTCCGGCTCGGCGTACCTCTTCGACCCCGCGACGAGCGTCCAGCTCTTCCGCTTCACCGCGTCCGACGGGCAGTCGAACGACCAGTTCGGCGCCGCCGTCAGCGTGTACGCCGACCACGCCATCGTCGGGGCTCCGAACGCCAACGCCGTGTATGTCTACGACACCGCCACCGGCGACGAGCTGCGCATCCTGACGCCCTCGGGCAGCACCGCCTCGTTCGGGTTTGGCCAGAGCCTCGACCTGTTCGGCGACATCGCGATCATCGCTTCGGCGCTGGACGACAACTTCAACGGCGCGGTGTACCTGTTCGATGTGTCCACCGGCGACCAGCTCGCGCGGATCACCGCACCGGTCGCGGGCGGGCAGTTCGGCCAAGCGGTCGCGATCCACGGCGACCGGGCGGTGGTCGGCGCCCCGAGCGCGAACGAGGCCTACATCTACGATGTGCAATCCGCCGAACCCCTGCTGGTGCTCCAGAGGATTGGCAGCTCCCGATTCGGTGAGGCCGTGGCGATCGACGGGAACTCCGTGCTCGTCGGCGCTCCGGACACCGACATCAACGACAAAACCCGCGGGCAAGTGACCGAGTTCTCCCTCAACGGTGGAACGGTCGGCGACTTCGACCAACCCGCGTACAGCTTATTCGGCGCATCGGTCGCGATCTCTCGCCAGTTCCGTTTCATCGGAGCCGCAACCTCCGACGGATTCACACCCGTCAACTTCGTGATCGGCTACGACACCGGCGCGGCTGGTGATTCGCCGGCGATAGTCCTCGAAGGCGAGCGCCCGAGCAATAACTTCGGACGAGCGATCGCCGCCGACGAGGAGTGGCTTGTGGTGGGCGCTTTCGCCAACTTCGAGGACACCGGCGGGGTCTACCTTTTGCCGATCGACCGGGGTTTCACCGATCCGAACGCGCAGATCGTGGACGAGGGCGACACCGTCACCTTCTCGATCGAAGCGCCCGATGCGCTGGCCTTCCAGTGGCGTCGCGACGGCGTGGACCTGATCGACGGCGGCGACATCTCCGGCGCAACCACCGACACGCTCCAGATCGCCAACGCCGACGGTGCTGACATTGGTATCTACGACTGCGTCGTCACATTCGCCGACGGGCCGCAGACCACCAACGGCGCGGTCCTCGCGGTCGTACCAAGCGTGCCCGACTGCATCGGCGACGCCAACGGCGACGGCGTCGTCGACCTCGCCGACCTCAACGCCGTCCTCGCGGCCTTCGGGCAGGCCTGCCCGTAACAACGACACCGGTTCACCTTGGATCCGGACATCCCGCTTTCTCGACGCTGGGCCGCGATCTCGCAACGGATCGCGGCCTTTTCCGGGCGCTTCGCGTCCGAAACTCGCCTGAACAGTGGCCCCCTCCCGCATACCGGGGCAGAGTGTCAGCAGCCGAATCCGTGATCAGCCCTCCGTGGAGAACCCGCATGCACAACCGCAACATCCGTCGGGTCCTGCCCGCATCAGTCCTCGCCGCGTGCGCGATGCTGCCCGCAACATCCCTCGCGGACATCATCCATGTCCCGGCCGATTTCCCGACGATCCAGGCGGCCATCGACGCCGCGCTCGACGGCGATGAGATCGTCGTCGGGCCGGGCACCTACGCTCCGTTCGAGCTCCGCACCGGCATCGGACTGACGATCACGGGGAGCAACGGCGCGGCGGCGACGGTCGTGGATGCGGGCGGAGCATCGCCGGTTTGCAGTGCCCCCTTCGGTATGAACCAGCCGGTGGTCCTCCGCGGGCTCACGCTCACGAACGGAACGCGAGGGGTGCAGTACAGTGCGTTCACGAACCCGACCCTCACCGTCGACCAGTGCGTCATCAGCAACAACATCTCAACCGGTCCCGGCGCGGCGATCGGCAACGTCTTCAATACCAACGGAAACTTCACCATCACCGATACGCTGTTCGTTGGCAACAGCACGACCGACGACGGCGGAGCGTTGGCCTTCGTCGGAATCTCGGCGTCGTTCACCGTGACGGGCTGCACCTTCGAGGACAACTCATCCGCGCTCCTCGGCGGTGCGATCTACGACCCCGGCGGCTCCTCCCAGAACCGCCAGATCTCGGGCTGCACGTTCCAGGGGAACACCGCGCCGTACGGCGGAGCGATCGCCAGCCTGCGCGCGTACGACGACACCTTCATCCAAAGCTCCCAGTTCCACGGCAACACCGCCACGGAAGCCAACGGCGGCGGCGCGGTCTACCTCGCTCAACCCGCCCCGATCGTCGACTGCGAGTTCTCCGGGAACTCGGCCCTGAGCGGCCCCGGCGGCGGCGTCCGCGCGGTCTCCGCAACGCTCACAGATTGCACCTTCACCGACAACGAGGCGATGACCGGAGGCGCCCTGTCGCTCGACGCCGGGTCATTCACCGGCTGCACATTCATTCAGAACACCGCGACAACCGACGGCGGCGCGATCGTCTGCGGCGACATCACGGTGACCGGTTCGATCTTCACCTCCAACGCCGCCACCGGGAAGGGCGGCGCAGCGTACGCCGGGTTCGGCCAGTCAACCTTTGCGGACTGCGAGATGTCCATGAACGATGCCACCGCGTCCGGCGGCGGGATCTACGTGGAAGACCTCGCCATCCTCAACATCCTCGACTCCACCCTCTGCATGAACACGCCCGACCAGTTCGCCTTCGAAGGGGCCCTGCTCGCTTCAAACGTGTTCGGCTGCGACATCACCTGCCCCGAATCCGACCCCGTCGGCGCCTGCTGCCTCAACGACGGATCCTGCGTCGAACTGACCCAAGCCACCTGCGACGCCGTCGGCGGAACCTATCAGGGCGACGACTCGCTCTGCGCCGACGCCTCCTGCCCCGCCCCGTGCTTCGGCGACGCCAACAACGACGGCGTCGTCGACCTCGCCGACCTCAACGCCGTCCTCGCGGCGTTCGGACAGGTTTGCCCGTAAGCGACGGCACCGGTCCGAAGCACCCATCGAACGAGATACGCCATGCCGATTTCCAGCCGAACCGCCCGCTTTACCACCCTTCTTTTCGTGCTCCTCGCTCAGGTCGCGTGGGCTGACATCATCAACGTCCCCGGCGACTTCCCAACGATCCAACAGGCCATCGACGCGTCGGTCGACGGCGACGAAATCATCGTGGCGCCGGGAACCTATTCGTCGGCGTCGATTCTGGCTCTCGTGGACGACAAGGCGATCACGCTCCGCAGCTCGGGCGGCGCCGGCGTCACCGTCTTGGAAGCAACCGGCATCGTGGGAATCGCCAGACTCGCGAATGTCGAGTCCGACACGGTCATCGAAGGCTTCACTTTCCGAGGTGTCGAAGGCGTCATACCGAACGCCTATGTGCTCGGGATCTTCTCCGGTTCACCGGTCGTGCGCGACTGCGTCTTCGAAGACAACAACAACTCGTCAGGGATCAGGCCGGTTGTCAGCGGCTCGACGATGAGCGGCACCACGATCATCGGTTGCATCTTCCGGAACAACGGAACCGCGTCCGTTTTCTGCACGAACCAGGAAACCGTCGATCTGACGATCGAAGACTGCGCGTTCACCGGAAACACGATCGGTGCAGCCAACAGCAGCACGGTCTACCTGCGATGCAGCGCGGAGGTCCGGAACTGCACCTTCGACGCGAACTCCAATCTCGCCGGACCAGGGGGCGCGATCTTCGCCGATGGCTCCGCCGGTGGTATCACCATCGACTCGTGCACATTCACCGGCAACACGTCGTCGGAATCCGGCGGCGCGATCTACGCCGCGGTCATCACCGGAACCGCGGGCACCACCACGATCTCGGGCTGCGAGTTCGACGGGAACTCCGCCGAGACCGCCGGCGGCGTCCATGCGTTCAAGCCGACGAGCAGCAGCGGCAGCGTGAGCGTGACTTCCAGCGTGTTCACGAACAACACCGCGAACGACGGAGCCGGCATCATCCTCGAGGACGCAAGCACCTCGGGCTGTTCCTTCATATCCAATCACGCGAGCGGAGACGCGGGAGGCATCCTCGTACTCGGAACCGAGTGCGTGATCAGCGATTGCGACGCCTCGAACAACACCGCCGGCGGCGTCGGAGGAGGACTCCGCGTGCCCGCTGGCATCACCGCCAGCATCACGAACTCCGTGCTCTGCGACAACACACCCGACCAGTACGCCCTCGACGGCGTCCTCTTCGCCAGCGCGCTGCTCGTCTGCGACCAGATGGGACCCTCGACCGGTGCCTGCTGCCTGAACGACGGATCCTGCGTCGAACTCACCCAAGCCACCTGCGACGCCGTCGGCGGCACCTACCAGGGCGACGACTCGCTCTGCGCCGACGCCTCTTGCCCCGCCCAATGCTTCGGCGACGCCAACAACGACGGCGTGGTCGACCTCGCCGACCTCAACGCCGTCCTCGCGGCGTTCGGACAGGTCTGCCCGTAAGCGTCAGCGCATCGCCACCGCCCCCCGGCTCGCCATCGCGCAGCCGCAGAGTTTGTAGAGGGCTCGGGCGCCGACCGAGGCGTTCCACTCGCGGTCGCCGTCGGTCGGGCAGACCTCGACGAGGTCGAACCCGATGACGCGCTTGCCCGCGCGGACCAGGCGTTCGAGGATCAGCGCGTACTCGCCGAAGTTCAGGCCGCCGGGGACGGGCGTGCCGGTGCCGGGGCAGAGCTCGGGCGAGAGGCCGTCGATGTCCACCGTGACGTAGACCGCGTCGGGCAGCTGCTGGATCGCCTCGTCGATGAGCGCCATCACGGTCTCGCCGGCAGCGCGCCTTCGCGCCCAGTCCTGGTCGAAGTGCGTGACGACCCGGCCGTCTTGGCGCGCCGGGTGGTTCAGCTCGGCCTCGCAGTAGTCGCGGATGCCGATCATGACGACGCGCTTCAGGTTGGTGCAGCGGTCGAGCGCGTTGTGCAGGATCGAGGCGTGGCTCTGCTCGAAGCCCTCGAAGGCGATGCGCAGGTCCATGTGCGCATCGAGCTGCAGGATGCCGAACTTGCCCTTCTCAGCGCCGACGAAGTCATCGACGGCGCGCATCGCGCCCAGCGGCGTGGAGTGGTCGCCGCCGAGCAGCGCAGGGATCTTGCCGGCATCGAGCACCGCCCTGGTCGACGCGTAGACCGAGTCCTCGACCTTTTTGGAGTAGGCATTGACCTTAACGAGGTCGCCCTCGCTGCCCTCGCCGCCCGCCAGGATGATCGGTTCGGCGATGGCCCTGGCTTCGTTGCTCCAAGTGGAGATCTGTTCATCCGCCTCGCGCAGGAAGATGCCGTGCTCGTACAGCCGGCCGTACTGGTGGTCGAACAGGTCCACCTGCATCGAGGCCTCGTGGACCGCTTCGGGCGCCGCCGCGGTGCCGGTGTGGTAACTGGTCGTCGCGTCGAAGGGGACGGGGGTGATGACGACGAGCGACTCGTCCTCGGTGTGGGGCAGGCCGAAGATGCCGTCGGCGCTAGCCGCGGCGTCTGGGTCGAAGCCGGAGAGGGCGGAAGAGCTGGTGGTGGTCTGGTCGTTGGGCATGGTTTCGAGTGTACGCCCGCGAGCGCGTATGATGCGCGCGTGAAGTACGCGATCGTCATCCTGACGGGCGGCGCCGACACGCCGGTCGAGTCGCTCGACGCCCTCACGCCCCTGGTCAGCGCGACCACCCCGGCGATGGACCGCGTCAGCACCACCGGTCGGCAGGGCACCGCGCGGACCGTGCTCGACCCGATGTTTGCCGGGACCGGCGCGGGGCTGTGCACGCTGATGGGCATCGCCGAAGCGCCCAGCGACGGGCAGCTGCGGGCCCGGGCCTCGGGCATCGACCTCGGGCCCGACGACCTCGCGCTGCGCCTCGACCTCGTCTGCACATCGCCCGCGAGCGACGAGAACGACCGCCCGGAGATGCTCGCGCACCAGCCGGCGCAGCTCTCGACCGCCGAAGCGCGCGTGCTGCTGGCCGACCTCGCCGCGCACTGGAAGCGCACGCTCCCGGAGCGGGCCCAACTGCTGGAGCGCCTGTCGGTCCATGTCGGCTCGCGCGGGGCGCACCTGCTCGTCGATCACGGCGGGCCGATCGCCAAAGCGCTCGACGAGTCGCCCCTGCGCTGCGTCGAGCCCGAGACCATCCTCGGCAAGTCGTGGCAGGACTACGCCCCCGAGGGCGCAGCGGGTGAGATCGTCGCCGAGTTCATGGAAGCCAGCCACGCCTGCTTCGCCGCCCACGAGATCAACCGCACGCGCGAAGAGAGCGGCCTGCTCCCGGTCTCGATGGCCTGGATCAGCGGCACGCCCCTGACCGGCGACGCGAGCCTGCCCCGCTTCGAGGACACCTTCGGCATCCGCGCGGCGATGGTCAGCCGCTCGCCCCACGCGATCGGGCTGGCCGATGCGCTGGCCATCGACCGGATCTCGCTGCCCGAGGCCGACACGCCGGCGGAGCGCATCGCCTCGCTGGGCGAGTACGCGCGCAGCTCGCTGGACCGCTACGACCTGGTCATCGCCGAGACGGCGGCACCGCTGGAGGCCTCGCTGGCCGGCGACGCCCACGCCAAGGCCGAAGCGCTGGAACTCATCGATCGCACGGTGCTCACGCCGCTGCTGGCGCGCCTCGAGGAAGAGGGCGACAACGAGACCAACCCGGACGAGCCGGGCTTCCGGTGCATGGTCGCCTGCGACCGCACGGTGAGCAGCGACGAGCGCACGCCGCTGGGCGACCCGGTGCCGTTCGCGATGTGCGGCTCGTGGGTGCGCTCGGTGGTGCAGGGGCCGTACAGCGAGGCGGAAGCGCGCGAGTGCGACCTGCACATCGACGACGCGTCGGCGCTGATGGAGTACTTCCTGTTCAGCGGGCTCAAGCGCCCGCGCTCGACGCGCCGCCCCCGGCGCACGCCGTCCCCGACACCGACGGATTCATAGCAACGCGAAAGGACCGGCGTGGTCGCAGGCACGAAAAACCAAAGTTCGAACTGGGTCTGGCTCAACGGCAAGCTGCTGTCGCGCGACGAGGCGAAAGTCTCGGCGTTCGACGCCGGGTTCCAGCACGGCGTGGGCCTGTTCGAGACGATGCACGCGACGATGACCGATGTCGGACCGCGCGTGTTCCGGATCGAGCAGCACCTGGCGCGCCTGAAGGAGTCGGCGTCGATGCTGCAACTGACCGAGCAACTGCGCACCGGCGCGCTGGCCGAGGCGGTGGAGCACGTGGTCGAGCAGACCGGGCTGGTGACCGACTCGACCGATGCGCGCGTCCGCCTCACGCTGACCGGGGGCGACCTGAACCTCCTGCAGCGCGGCGAGGGCCGGTCGATGGACCCGACCATCCTCATCGCGGTCACGCCGGCGGTGAAGTACCCGAAGGACATGTTCGACAAGGGCGTCTTGGTCACCGTCGCCGACGCGAAGGCCAACCCGCTGAACTTCCACGAGGGCCACAAGACGCTGAACTACTGGTGGCGCCTGCGCGAGCTGCAGACCGCGTCCACCAAGAGCGCGGCCGAAGCGCTCGTGCTGCAGGTGACCAACCACGTCTGCGGCGGCGCGGTCTCCAACCTGTTCGCGGTGATCGACGGCACGCTGGTCACGCCGCTTGCGCGGGGCGAGGAATCAGAGAACGATGTGATGAGCCCGGTGCTCCCCGGCATCACGCGCAAGGCGATCATCGAGTTCGCCGCGGCGAGGAACATCGGCTGCGACAAACGCCTGCTGGCGGTCGGCGATGTGCTGGATGCGGACGAAGTGTTCCTGACGAACTCGAGCTGGGGCGTGCTCCCGGTGCGCGCGATCGAGGCGAAGACCATCGGCGCGGGCATGCCGGGCGAGGTGACGAAGGCGCTGCGCGATGCGTGGCTTCAGGCGTTGAAGGTGGAGCCGTGAAGAAGTTCCTGAAGGGTGGCGTGGTCTGAGTCCAATCTCCGATTGGGCGAAGGCCACGGGAGGGACTGAATGACCGTGACTCGTCGCAGACATCGCACCCGGGTCGAATGCCCGGGCCACCTCCGCTTCCTGACCTGGTCCTGCTACCGGCATATGCCGCTGCTCAAGGGAGCGGACGCCCGCGACGTGGTGCTGCGTCACATCTTCGAGGCTCGCGCGGAATGCGGATTCAGACTCTTCGCATGGGTGATCATGCCCGACCACATCCACATGCTGCTGCACCCGGACGTCGAACGCGCTGCGGTCCCCAACATCCTGCGCAGGATCAAGGAGCCGTCAGCTCGCGAGATCCTCGCCGAATGGAGATCGCGCGATGCCGGCATACTTGAACGCATCACCAGCCCGCGCGGAACGACGCACTTCTGGCAACGGGGCGGCGGGTTCGACCGGAACATTTTCTCGCGCGAGGAGTTCGAGGAGAAGCTGGAGTACATCCACTCCAACCCCGTCCGTGCGGAGCTTGTGAACGGGACCGGCGCATGGCGCTGGTCGTCGGCATCGAAAGACTTTGACTTCAAGCCTGATCCGGTTCCGGCGCTTTGATCAGCCGTCCACGTGGCCTTCGCTGCGCTCAGACCACGCCACCCCCTTGGGGGACTGCTACCGCTGCCCCGTCCGGATCACGCGCACGTTGCTGCGTCCTTCGCTGGAACCGCCCGAGAGCTTGCCGAGCAGGCGACGGAGGCCGATGACCACGGCGAGCACCGCGACCACGATCAGGCCGATGACGAGGGCGAACAGGCCGAGGATCACGCCGAGGCCGACGAGGATCAGGAAGATGATCGTGCCGAGGATGCGCTTGGGCAGCGACTGCTCGCGCTGGAGCTGCACGAAGCGCGTTCGCGCGGCGGTGCGGAACTGGCTGGCGGCCCCGAACGGGGATCCGGCGCCGGCGAACGGGTTCTGCTGCTGATCAGCGGTCATGCTTCAATTGTAGGGATTCGAGGGCGCGGGATTCCGCGAAGCGGTGTGAACGCTCGGAATCGCGGTTTATCGCCTGCGACGCCCGGCAGTGCACGCGCCGGCGATCAGCAGCAGGCTTGCGGCCCCCGGAGTGGGGTAGGCCTCGAGCATCTCGTTCATCTTCGAGGGCAGGAAGTCGTTGGTCGGGTCGTCCCAGCGTTTCTGGAGCACGCCGACGAACAGGTCCTTCGACCGGCGCGGGATGTGCCTCACGGACACGGGCGTGAAGGAGTCGTCCGGGACGATCTGTTCATCGATGCGCAGGGCGAGATCGTCCTCGGGCTCGGGGCGATAGCGCGACGGGTCGGCGTGGTAGACGGCCTCGATGGAGGCGATCACCCAGATCGAACCGGGGTGTGCCTGCGAGGACGCCGCGGCACGGACCGCGCCGGTCAGGCCGGTGGCGCGGAGGACGGACTGGCCGAGCATGGACGGGCGCCGGATCTCCAGCAGTTCGCGGAGGGAGAGGGTGCGCAAGCCGCCCAGGCGGAAGTCGGCCGGTGCGACGAGGAGCCGCGGTTCGGCGTCGGACCAGACGACAGCGTGTTTCTGGGGATCGGCATCTACAGACTCGGAGGACGGATCGACCGCGCTCGCGCCGGTCGGATGGCACAGGACCCATCCGACCGACGCGATCAGCCAGAGCGCTTTGCGGCTCTGCGTGCCGTATCCCATCGCGGTTTCTCTCCTCGTTCGACGACGCCGCCGCGAGTTCCGGCGGTGCTGTGCGTGCCAAGCATGCCACCGGCGCCCGGGGGCGGCCACGCTCGCGATCGAACCCGACGGAAAAACCGGTAGTATCTGCGCGACTGGCCGAGATATCGGACCCCGCAACGCCCGAAAACACCGCGGGAACGCGGTTTCTCAGCGGATGTGGATGGCCTGTCGGAGGCGACCGAATCGTCGGCTCAGCGGGTATGATGGATACCGGACAGGACCCGACCTTACCCACATCCCTGAGGGAACGGAGCCCCATGGCGAAGACGACGGATCAGACCCCGCCAAAGACCGAATCGGGCAAGGGCTTCGTCCACCTGCACCTGCACTCGGAGTACTCGCTGCTCGACGGCGGCAACCGGATCGACCGGCTGGTCAACCGCGTCGCCGAGCTGGGCATGGGTGCGTGCGCGGTCACCGACCACGGCAACCTGTTCGGGGCGATGTCGTACTACACGCAGGCGCGGGCCAAGGGTGTGAAGCCGATCCTCGGCTGCGAGGCGTACGTCGCGGCCAAGGACCGCACCGACCGGACGTACACGGGCGTCGCCGACGGCGGGTACCACCTGGTGATGCTGGCGGAGAACCTGACCGGCTGGAACAACCTGATGTACCTCGCCTCGGAGGCGTACCTGACGGGGTTCTACTTCAAGCCGCGGATCGACCGCGCGATCATGGAGAAGCACCACGAGGGGCTGATCGTCATCAACGGCCACCTCGGCTCGGAGCTGGCGTTCCACCTGGTTGAGTACGAGAAGACCAAGGACAAAGCGCACTGGAAGCGTGCGGTCGAGGTGTGCGAGTGGCACCAGAAGGTGTTCGCGCCGACGGAGAAGGGCCCCCGCTTCTTCGTGGAGCTGCAGCACCACGTGCCCGAGCAGATCGCGATCAACCCGCACCTGATCCGCCTGGCGCGCGAGCAGGGTCTGCCGATCGTCTGCGACAACGACTCGCACTTCCTCAAGGAAGACGAATGGGATGCGCACGACACCTTGATCTGCATCTCGACGGGCAAGAAGAAGGACGAGCCGGGGCGGATGCGCTACACGCCCGAGCTGTACGTGAAGAGCCCGGAGCAGATGCGCGCGATCTTCGACTCACCCAAGGCGCCGGCGATGTACCGCGAGGAGTGGGACGGGCTGGAGGGCAAGACGACCGTCGGCGCCGAGGCCTGCGACAACACGGTGCGGATCGCCGCGCGATGCGATGTGGAGCTTGAGTTCGGCAACCACGCGCCGGTGGTCGAGCCGGTGTCGCCGGACCCGAAGAAGCAGCTGGCCTACAAGGGCGAGCCGGACCGCACGGCGTGGTTCAAGCGGTTCTGCGCCGACTTCGCGGTGCGTCCGTTCAAGCCCGGCGAGAGCGAGCACACCGAGGACGAACTCAAGGCCCAGTGCGACGACGTGCTGCGCCGGCTGTGCGAGGCGGGGATCATCTGGCGCTACGGCGACCATATCCTCAGCCGCAAGGGCAACAGGCATCACGATGCCAAGCGGGCCGGCGAGATCATGGACCGGCTGGATCGCGAGCTGGGGGTCCTGCGTGACAAGGACATCAGCGCGTACTTCCTGATCGTGTGGGACTTCGTGAACTGGG
>Ga0070726_10001195_pt1 | contig 27043 bp, 20 predicted proteins | sample tdAd471_FD_67275 | JGI IMG/M metagenome (GOLD analysis project Ga0070726, IMG submission 67275) | Marine sediment microbial communities from the Atlantic coast under amendment with organic carbon and nitrate - tdAd47.1 | ecosystem: Environmental > Aquatic > Marine > Coastal > Sediment | place...
GAAGCATCGCCCAGGTCGAATGCGAGCGCCTTGCCAGACCGCGGCTTCGCGTAAGTCCCTACTACTAGGCTCTCGAGTCCCACCTACGGGACGATTGTGGTGCATTGGCGTGCACTTCTGTCACGTCGGGCCAGCCTCGCCCAGACCCCCTCAGTAGGCTCCCTTGCCCAGGAGGACGGCGGGGACGGTGAGGAACAGGAGCTTGATGTCGTAGAACAGCCCGCGCTCCTCGATGTACTTCAAGTCGAGGTCGACCTGCTCCTCGAAGGAGAGCAGCGAGCGCCCGCTGACCTGCCACAGGCAGGTGATCCCCTGCTTGACCTCGAGTCGGCGCATGGCCTTCTCGTCGTAGTCGGCGACCTCCTCGGGCAGCGGAGGGCGCGGCCCCACCAGCGACATGTCGCCGAGGATCACGTTGAACAGCTGCGGCAGCTCGTCGAGGGACGTCCTGCGGAGGAAGCGCCCCATGAGCGTGATCCGCGGGTCGCGCTCGATCTTGAAGCGGTGAGGGTCTTCGCTCTGCGCCTTGAGCGCCTCCAGCCGCACCTCGGCGTCGACGCACATCGAGCGGAACTTCCAGAACTTGAACTCGCGCCCGCCCTTGCCGACCCGCGTCTGGGCGTAGAGCACGGGGCCGTGATCCTCGAGCAGGATCAGGATCGAGAGCATCACGAACAGCGGGGCGAGGAACAGGATCCCCAGCGACGTGACCACGAGATCGAAGGCCCGCTTGCCGAGGGGATACAGCACACCCTCCGACCTGGCCTCGCGACTCATGGATCTCCCCCTGGACCCCCATGATCCATCACCGGTACCGCCCGTCGACCGTGAGCGGGCCGAAAACAGCTTGGCGAGGCCCTCCCCCGCGCACTAGCATGGCCCGGCCGCCGTCCCCCTCGACTTCGCGTCGCTCGCGAATAGGCTGCCGAGGGCTGCGTCCGAGGTCCTGTGCGCGCGTTCTTCCTGCGAATCCTGCTGAACCTGATCCTGCTGACCGCGCGGATCGAGGCCGCGATCCTGCCCACCTCGTGGCTGTTCGCCATGGGCCGCTGCGCGGCGCGCTGGGGGATTCGGTTGAGCAGCTCCCTGCGCGAGAACCTCGAGGACAACGCGCGGCACCTGCTGGGTGAGGGGAGCACTTCCGCCGAACGCCGCGCCCTGGCGGTCAAGACCCTCGAGAGCTTCTCGCGCTTCTTCGTGGAGCTGGTCGCCGCGCGCCGCCACCGCCCGCCCGGCGCCGACACGCTGCTCGAGCGGATCCGCGGCTACGACGCCGCCGAGCGAGCCAAGGACCGTGGCCAGGGCGTGATCGGCGTGACCCTGCACATGGGCAACTACGAACTCGGCGCCCAGGCCTTGCCCGATCTCGTCTCGCCGGTGGCGATCGCCTACAACCGCGACCCCTGGGGCCTGTTCGAGAGCCTGCGCTCGACCACCCGCCAGGCGAACCGGGTCGAGGAGATCCCGATCAACGCCAGCCGGTTCTTCACGATCGAGGCGCGCAACGTGCTCAAGCGCAAGGGGCTGCTCCTCACCGCCGCCGACCGCGGGCTCCCGACCGAGCGCGGCTCGGTCTACACCTTCCTCGGCGGCCGCGCGCGCTTCCTCGACTGGCCAGCGCGGCTGAGCGTGGCCACCGGCGCGCCGCTCCTGCCCTGCGCCGTGGTCCGCCTGCCCGACGAGGGCTACACCATCGAGCTCGGCGAGCCCCTCGACCCGGCAGACTTCCCTGACGCTCGCGCGCTGATGCAGCGCGCCGTCGAGGCATTGGAGGACTTCGTGCGCCGCTTTCCGGAGCAGTGGCTTATCCTGCACCGCTACTGGGAGACCCAGCCCGAGGAGGAGGCCCATGCAGCCGCAGCCTGACGTCGACGTCGTGGTCCTGGGCGGCGGTCTGGCCTCGCTCTGCCTCGCGCGACTGGCCCGCCGCGAGGCCCCCGAGGTCACGATCCTCTGCCTCGACAAGGCCGACGCGCCCACCCGCAAGGTCGGGGAGTCGACCGTCGAGGTCGCCGGCCACTTCCTCCACACGCGCCTGGGCCTGGGGGACGTGCTGGTCAAGACCCAGCTCCCCAAGCACGGGATCCGCTACTGGTTCAACGACGAGGACAACCAGCTCGACTTCTGCGAGGCCTCCGAGGACGGCCCGGCCTCGACCTCGTGGTGGCACACCTTCCAGCTCGAGCGCGACCAGCTCGAGCGAGACCTCCTGCGGCTCAATCGCGAGAGCGGGGTGCGACACCTCACGGGCGCGCGGGTGACCGACGTGGTGCCCGGCGAGGGCGAGCTGCACACGGTGCGCTACACCCACGAGGGCGCCGAGCACGAGGTCCGCGCGCGCTGGCTCGTCGACGGCTCCGGCCCAGGCTCGCTGCTCGGGCGCCAAATCGGGCTGTTGCAAAAGGACGAGCGAATCCCTCACGGCTCGTGCTGGGCCTGGTTCAAGGGCGCCCACGACCCCCAGGGCTTGCTCGACGAGCAGACCGCCAAGCGCCGCTTCTGCTTCGGCAAGCGCCTGCTCTCGACCAACTCCTTCATGGGCGAGGGCTGGTGGGTGTGGTGCATTCCCCAGGCCAGCGGGCTCCTGAGCCTGGGCCTGGTCTACGACCGCAACGTGGTCAGCGACCCGCCGAAGACCCCCGAGGAGTTGCAGGCCTTCTTCGCCGGGCACCGCATGCTGAGCAAGATCCTCGACGGGGCAGAGCTGGTCGAGTTCGGGCGCATGGACCACTACGCGCGCAAGCCCCAGACCTACCTCCGCGAGGACCGCCTGGCCTGGATCGGCATGGCCGCCGGCTTCGTCGACCCGCTCTACTCCAGCGGGCTGGACTTCATCGCGTATCAGTGCGAATACCTCGTGGACCTCTGGCGCCGCGAGCGCGCGGGCGAGGGGCTCGACCCGGCGCGGCTGGAGGCCATGAACGGCTTCCTCGAGGGCTACTACGAGCAAGCCGTGCGCTACTTCAGCGGGCTCTACCGCACCTTCGCCTCCGCCGAGCTGGCGCTCCCGCGCTACCGCCGCGACGTGCACATCTACTGGAGCATGTACACCTGGCCCTACTTCTCGCGGCAGTTCCTCGACCCGGCGTTCCTCGCCGGGCACGCGGAGCTGGCGGGGAGGATCCGCCAGCGGACCGCGTTCTTCTCACGGCTGTTCAACCAGGTCTACGACGACCTCAAGGCCCGCGGCGAGCACCGGCGGCTGAACCGCGGGCGCTACACCTTCAACCAGCTCGGCTGGCGCATGATCCCGTTCATTCGCTTCGAGCGCCAAATGGGGCACCCCGTCACCCCCGAGCGGCTGCGGCGCCTCGCCGACGAGATCGACACGGTCACGCTGCTGTTCCTGCTCGACGTGCGCTTCGACGGCGACCGCAGCTCGCTGCGCGGGCTCCTGTTCGAGGCCCTCCGCGGCGAGGCCACCGACGCGTTGATCGCGGCCGAGGGCGAACTGGGGATCGGCGAGGCCTGGTGGACGCAAGTCTTCGAGCGCCTCGACGCCGAGGTCGCCGGGCGCCTGCAGGCCCTCGGGGTCGACGCCCGCGTCCCCATCGAGGCCGAGTCCCTCGGCGAGCTGCGGCGTGAGCTGCGCGGGATCGCCGACCCCCAGCAGCGCAAGCGCGCGCTCGAGGCCTACCTCGCTCCACCGCCGCTGGACGACCTCGACGACCTGCCCCCGTTGGAGCAGACCGCACTCCAGGAGCCCATGGATTGGGGCGGCGTGCCCCACGCGGGCTGGGACCTGCCCGACGTCAGCGGCATGACGATCTACGGCTTCCTCGGCGACCGCTGGTGGAACCGCCCCGTGCACGAGCTGCCCCAGACCGTGTGGGGCCTCCGCGGGTAGACGGAGCCTGCTTGGCCGCCCTCGCCTACTCGGTGCGGCTGAGGCCGTGCTTCTGCATCCGGTAGTGCAAGGTCCGCCGGGAGAGGCCGAGGGTGCGCGCGGCGCGGGCGACGTTGGCGCCAGAGCGAGCGAGCGCCAGGCGGATCATCTCCCGCTCCAGCTCCGGCAGCGACGCCTCCGCGCGGACCAGCGAGCGGACCAGCGAGCGCCCCCGCGGGCGGTCGCCGCTCCCCACGGACTCGTCGAGCCGTGAGGCGACGTGCTCGGCCTCGATCCACTCGCCGCGCCCGAGCACGACCGCGCGCTCGATGGCGTTCTCGAGCTCGCGCACGTTGCCCGGCCAGTTGCGCTGCGAGAGCTGGGCCAGGGCCTCCGAGCTGAAGCCCTGGATCGGCTTGCCGGTGCGTTCGACGTAGCGCGCGAGGAAGTAGCGCGCGAGGAGCGGCACGTCCTCGGGGCGCTCGCGCAGCGGCGGGAGCACGACCTCGATCACGTTCAGGCGGTAATAGAGGTCGCGGCGAAAGGTGCCCTCCTCGATAGCCGCCTCCAGGTCACGGTGCGTCGCCGCCACCAGCCGCACGTCGAGCTCGAGCTGCCGGCCCTCGCCGCCGAGGCGCTCGATCCGACGTTCCTGCAGCACGCGCAGCAGCTTGACCTGCAGCTCGGCCTCCATTTCGCCGATCTCGTCGAGGAACAAGGTCCCCCCCTGGGCGATCTCGAATCGGCCCTTGCGCGCGCGCTTGGCGTCGGTGAACGCCCCGGCCTCGTGCCCGAAGAGCTCGGACTCGAGCAGCGGCGTGGGGATCGCCCCGCAGTGCACGCGCACCAGGGGACCCTCCGCCCGCTTGCTCTCATGGTGCACCAGCTCGGCGAGGAGCTCCTTGCCGGTGCCGCTCTCGCCGCGGATCAGGATGTTCGCCTCGCTGCGCGCGGCGGTGCGCGCGAGCTCGACCGCCTCGCGGAACGCCGCGCTGGCGCCGATCAGGCGCTCGGTGATCGCCGGCGCGACGAGCTGCTGCGCGAGCTCGCGGTTCTCGCGCCGCAGGCGTGCCTGGTTGAGCACCTTGCGCACCAGCGCGCGCATTTCGGTGGGATCCACGGGGGTCGTGAGGAAGTCGAACACCCCCGCCTTGAGGGCCTCGCGCGCGCGCTCGATGGTCGCGTCGGCGGTGAGGATCACGAAGGTCATCTGCGCGTCCCCGCCCAGTCGATCGCGGAGCGTGCGGAACAGGCTCAGCCCGTCGGTGTCCTCCAGGCGTTCGCTGCAGAGCACGAGCGCCACGTCGGGGCTCACGGCGCGCAGCGCGCTCGCTGCGTCGGGGACGTGATCGAACCGCTGACCCGCGGAGCGGAGCGTGTGCTCGACGTGCTGGGCTTCCTCGCCGGGAGGGTGCACGAGCAGGACCGGGGCGCTCACTGCTGGCCCACTCGTGCGTCGCGCTGCAGCCGGTAGTCAAGGGTCCGCCGGGTGACCCCCAATTGCCGGGCGGCCTGCGAGACGTTGCCCTTGGAGTCTTCCAGCGCCTGGGCGATCACCAGGCTCGAGACCTGCTCCAGCGAGAGCCCGTCGTCGAGGGCATAGCGCAGGAGGTCGACCAGGGGCGCCTCGGGCTCGGGGGACTGGTGGATCACCTTGGGCAGGTGCTCGGGGAGGATCCACTCTCCCTGCCCGAGCACCACCGCGCGCTCGATCACGTTTTCCAACTCACGCACGTTCCCGGGCCAGCCGTAGCGACTGAGCAGCCGCAGCGCCTCGGGGCTGAAGCCGCGGAAGGCGGTCTCGTTCTTCGCGTTGAAGCGCTCACGGAAGAACTCCGCGAGGAGCTCCACGTCCCCCAGCCGCTGACGCAGCGGCGGGAGCTCGATGGAGATCACGTTGATCCGGTAGTAGAGGTCCTCGCGGAAGTGCCCCCCGCGGACCTCCGCCGCGAGATCGCGGTTGGTGGCCGCGATCAAGCGGAAGTCCACGGGCACGACCTGGCCGCTGCCGCCGAGCCGCTCGATCTGGCGCTCCTGCAACACGCGCAGCAGCTTGACCTGCAGCTTGGGGGACATCTCCCCCACCTCGTCGAGGAACACGGTTCCGCCGTGGGCCTGCTCGAACTTGCCCCGCCGCGCGCGCCGCGCGTCGGTGAACGCGCCCTCCTCGTGGCCGAAGAGCTCGGCCTCCAGCAGCGGCTCGGGGATCGCCGCGCAGTTCACGGGGATCCAGGGACCCGCGGCGCGGGGGCTCATGGCGTGCACCAGCTCGGCGACCCGCTCCTTGCCCGTGCCGCTCTCTCCGAGCAGCAGCAGCGACGACCCCGTCGGCGCGGCCTCCTCCACGTAGCGCAGGGTCCGCTGGAAGCTGGGGCTGCTGCCTACGAGCCGTCCGCGAGCCTCGCGCGCCGCCTTGGCCCGGTTCAGCTCACGGTTCTCGCGCATCAGCCGCTCGTGCTCGAGGGCGTGCTTGACCACCACCGAGAGCTCGCGGTGGTCCACGGGCTTGGTCAGGTAGTCGTAGACCCCGGCCCGCAGGGCCTCACGCGCGCTCTCCACGGTTCCGTAGGCGGTGAGGATCACGACCGTGGGCGCCTGCGCGCCAAACAGGCTCTGGGTGCGCTCGTAGAGCTCCAACCCGTCGCGCTCGCCCTCCATGACCATGTCGGCGAGCACGAGGTCGTAGTCGCGGCTGAGCAGGGCCTCTACCCCCGAGCCGACGTCCATCGCGACGTCGACCTCGTAGCCTTCGCGCTTGAGCAGGCGGCGCAGGAGGTGGGCCTGGACCCGCATGTCCTCCACCACCAGCACCCGACCCGCGCTCATGGAAGCCCCCGAGGGTGCGCGCTAGCGCGCCATTTCGCGTTTGCTGCAGTCCTGGAGGAACTGACCGCAGAGGACGACCGCCTCCTCGATCTCGCGGGCGAGGTTGTCGTCGCCGGCATCTTCGGCGCCCTCCTGGGCCTTGCTCAGCAGCTCGTGCGCCTCGCGGAACAAGCCCTTGCTCTTGCGCAGCTCACGCTGGAGGGCGTCCTGGTCCCGGTCGTCGCCGCCCTTGGGAACGCTCTTCTTGTAGACCCGCATGGCCTCGCGCAGCTTCTCGCCGCCGTCGGCGTAGTCGAGCTTGTACTGGGGCAGGGGCTCCGCGGGCTCCGCGGCGGCGACGGGCTCGCCGTTGGCGCCCGTCTCTCCGCCCTCCTCGCCCTCGACCTGCTTCAGCTTGGCCAGCCGCTCGTCGAGCTTCTCGTCCCAGCCTGTGGCCTTGCCGTAGAGCTCTTTGGTGTGCTCGGTGATCGAGTCCTTGATCGCCTCCCAGTCGACGCGCTCGATGGCCTCGCTGGCGCTGCTCGCCGCCTCGCTGACCTGCTCCTGGGAGAAGGTCACGAACCCGCCCCAGTCCTCGCCCGACCAGGCCCAGGGGCCGCGCCCCAACTGGAAGCTGTAGAGGCCCAACCACGTGCCGAGCACGGCGAGCACGCCGACGACGAGCACCTTGAGCACGAGCCGCTTCTTCTTCGGCGGCGGGGCCTTCTTCTTGCCCTTGCGCCCCTCGCGCTTGCTCTTGCCGGTCTCGTTCTTCTTCTTGGGATCGGCCACGGGAGCCTCCGCTAGCTGCCGTCCATGGTAACGCCGCGAGCGCTCAACCGGCTGGACAAACCGCCTCCAACGCGCCCCACTGTTCGATCAGCTCGCGCACCGTCTCGGCGCTCTGGGCGCGGTAGAGGCGCTCGACGAACTCGGGCGCCTCCGGGCGGGAGTGGAAGTACCAGCGCGCGTGCTTGCGGAACAGGTGCACCCCGCGCGACCCCAGCAACCCCAGCAGGCCCTCGAAGTGCTCACGCATCAGGCGCCGGCGCTCCCCGGGGCCTGGCGCGCCGAGGGGCGCCAGGCCCGCCAACGCCCGCGCCGCGTCACGGAACAGCCAGGGTCGACCGTGGGCACCGCGCCCGATCATGACCGCGTCGCAGCCGGTCTCGCGCAGCAACCAGGCCGCGTCCTCGGCGCGGGTCACGCCCCCGTTGGCGACGACCGGCACCGCGACCGCGGCCTTGGCCTGCGCCAGGGACTCGGTGTCGACGGGCCCGTCGTGTCGTTGCTCGCGGTCGCGTGCGTGGATCGTGATCAGGGCCGCGCCACCGGCTTCGGCGGCGCGGGCGATGGTCGCCGCGTCATGGTGGCCCTGGTGGCCCCAGCCGCTGCGGACCTTGACCGTGACCGGCACGTCCACGGCCGCGACGCAGGCGCGGACCACGGCCTCGATCCGCGCGGGGTCCTTGAGCAGCGCTGAGCCCGCACCTGCGCGCACGATCTTGCGCACCGGGCAGCCCATGTTCAGGTCGACGAGGGGGAACCCCAGCGCCTCCAACCGGGCGCTGGCGCGGGCCAGGAGCTCGGGCTCGGCGCCGCACACCTGCGCGCCGCAAGGCGCCTCGCGCGCCGAGGTCTCGAGCAGCCGCAAGGTCTTGGCGTCGTCGCGCACGAGGGGCTTGGCCTTGACCATTTCCGTGTAGACCACGTCGGCGCCGAAGCGGCGCGCCTGCTCGCGGTAGGGCAGCTTGGACGAGCCGCACATGGGCGCGGCGAGCACGCGGTTGCGCACGGGCACGCGCCCACCGATCCAGAACGCGACGTCGCGGGTCACGCGCTCAGGATTCGCTGCGCTTGATCGTGACGACGGTGATGTCGTCGGACTGCTCGGCGCCGTTGATGAACCGCTTGAGCTCGTAGAGGATCGCCTCGAGCAGCTCCTTGGCCGAGAACTGGCCGTAGAGCTCGACCAGGCGCTGCACCGGCTCCAGGCTGTCCTGGGCGAAGAACTCGCCCTGGGGGTTCTTCGCCTCGGTCACGCCGTCGGTGTAGAGCACGAGCGCGTCGCCCGGGTTGAGGAACAGCTCGTGGTTGTGGTACGCCTGCGCGGCCTCGGGGATCGCGCCCAGCACGCAGCCGCCAGCCTTGATCGCCTCGGTGCGGCGGGTCGCGTTGCGGTAGACGATCAGGTGCTCGTGCCCCGCGCCGCTCCACACGAAGCGCCCGGTCTCGTCGCTCCAGTGCATGACCAGCGCGCTCATGAACACGTCGCGGCGGGTGTCGGCGTAGAGCAGGCGGTTGGCCTCGGCGAGGATCTCGCTCGGCGCCATACCCGATTTGGTCAGCGGGCGGAGGTACGAGCGGGCCATGACCATCACCAGCCCCGCGGGCAGGCCCTTGCCCGAGACGTCACCCACACAAATGTGGAAGTTCCCCTGGGCGCCGTGGTCGATGAAGTCGAAGTAGTCCCCGGACATCTCCTTGGCGGGGATCATCTTGCCGAAGACCTCGATCATCTCCGAGCGGGGCAGCTTCTTCGGCAGCAGCTGGCGCTGAATGGACGAGCTGAGGTGCAGCTCGTGCCGCATGCGCTCGCGGTCACCCATCTCCTTGATCAAGCGCGCGTTCTCCAGAGCCACGGAGGCCTGCATCGCGATCGCGGTCAGCAGGTCGCAGTCGTCCTTGGAGAACTGACGGGTCGCGTCGTAGGTGTCGAGGAACACGATCCCCAGGATCTTCTCGCCGCGCACGAGGGGCACGCAGAGCGCGCTGTGAATGTCCTCGTCGACGATCGAGCGCGCCATGTCGATGTCGAGCCGCGCGTCGGCCTGGGCGTCGGCGGTCAGCAGCGAATCCTTGGTGCGCAGGACCTCCTTGACGATCGTCTTGGAGATCTTGACCTTGGCGTTGCCCCCGGCCCGCGAGCGGCTGGCCATGGTCCGCAGCCGGCGGCGGTTCTGATCGAAGAGCAGAATGCTCCCGCGGTCGGCCGGGATCTCCTCGAACACGATCTCGAGGACCTCGTTCAGCAGGTCCTCCAGGTCGAGGATCGCCGAGATCTTGTGGCTGACCTTGTAGAGCGTCTCGATCCGGCGCGCGTCGCCGATCCCCCGCAGCACCGCCTTCTCGTCCTCGTAGTGCTTCTGGCGGTAGTTGATGTTCTCCTTGGCGAGGTCCTCGCGCCGGATCGACACGGTCCCGAGCATCATGTCCGAGGCCTCGCCCGGCTGAATGCCCCCGATCCGCACCGAATCGCTCGGCTGGTGGTGCGGGGCCTGCACCGGCTGGTGCCCGTGGGTGAAGGGGCCCGAGTCCGAGGGGCTCGAGTTGTTGTCCGTCTGGAAGTACATCAGCGAGTCGAGGATCTTGATCAGGTCCCCGTCGCGCAGCTCGACCTGACGCACACTCTCGCCGTTGACCCGCACGTGCTCGACCGACTGCGGCGACCCCGAGGTCATGAGCTCGAAGCGGCTGCCGCCCCCGCGAATCATGCAGAGGGTGGTGCTGTGATCGTGCTGCGGGGTTACGCAAATCTGCGCCCCGTCCCACCCAAGGAAGCTCTCGTTACCTAGGTAACACGACTCTCCCCGCTGGGGCCCTTCAATCATGAACAGTCGAGCCATCTCCGGCGCGACCTCCTGGGCGTAACCCTGTGGCTAGTAGGAGTGTAAGCCGAGCGAGGCCGAACTCGCAAGGCGGGCACAGCCCGACCCAGGTTGTTATGGTTGCAGGGGAGCAAGGGATGGGTGACCGAAATGGGTGATCCTGCCACCGAGCACGCGCTCGCCGTGGCGCGCGAGGCGATCGCGGTCGGATTGGTCGACCGCGAGACCGCTCTACGTCTCTATAAGGACTACACGGGTTACGTCGAGCGAGGCGTCAAAGCCTCCTTCACCCGGCTGCTGCTCAGCCGGGGCGAGATCGACCAGGCGGGCTTCAGTCAGCTCGAGGCGAACGTGCCTCCCCCGGCCGAGCTCAGCGAGGAGGCCGTGCGCAGCGGGGTCTTCACCAAGGTCGAGCCAGCCCCCCCCAGCGCGCAGGCGAGCAGTGTGTTCCGCAAGGCCTTCCCCAGCGACCGCTACAAGAAGGGCGAGCAGGAGGAAGCCGGCGCGCCGGACCTGACCATGGACTACGACGCGGTCCTCAGCCCCCCCATGAACCTCGGTCAGCTCGCGCAGAAGGGCGGCGGACCCAAGGCGGCCACCGCGCCCCCGGCCAAGGCCGAGATGCCCGACCTGACCATGGACTACGACGCGGTCCTGGCCCCACCCATGGCCTTCCCCGGCGCCCCCGCCGGGGGCATGCCCGCCCTCGCCCCCAGCTCCAAGCCGCAGAAGTCGTCCTCGGGTGACTATTCCCCGATCGGGCTCGACAGCACGGCCGAGTCGTCGAAGTCCGAGGACCGCAGTGCGAGCGGCCTCGACATTGCCATGGATCCCACCGAGGCCCGCGAGAAGGCGTTCTTCAGCGTCGACGACGACGACAGCGAAGACAGCAGCGAGGGCGACAACAAGCCGCTCAAGGAGCCCGACGTCGGGGGCAAGCTCGACAACTACAAGCTGAAGAAGGTGATCGGCCGCGGCGGCATGGGCGTGATCTACCTGGTCGAGAACGTCGACGACCGCAAGGAGTACGCGCTCAAGGCGCTGACCATGGTCAACCGCACGGCCATGGGCAAGAAGCGCCGCGCCCGCTTCCAGCGTGAGGTCAACGCGCTGCGCCGCCTCGACCACCCGAACCTGATCAAGGTCCACACCTGCGGCCGCGCCAAGACCGAAGACGGCGCCGGACCCTACGACTACTACGTGATGGACCTGGTCGAGGGCAAGGAGCTCAAGGCCCTGCTCAAGGCCGACCAGCTGCGGCGCAAGGAGAAGCTGGAGATCTTCGCGGACATTTGCAAAGCGGTCGTCCACGCCCACGAGCGCGGGGTGATCCACCGCGACCTCAAGCCTGCGAACGTCCTCGTCGGCGACGACATGCACGTGATCGTGCTCGACTTTGGCCTGGCGAAGGTCTCCGACGGCGTCGGCGATCTGACCCGCACCGGCTCGGCGTTGGGCACGCCCTATTACATGGCCCCCGAGCAGCTGCTGAACCCCAAGGACGTCGACGCCCGCAGCGACATCTTCGCCCTCGGCGTGATGCTCTACGAAATGATGACCGGCAAGCGGCCCTTCACCGGACAGACCGCGGCCGAGGTCGGCACCAAGATCATGAACCACATTCCGGAGCGACCCTCGAAGGTCAACCCGAACCTGGACGTGGCGATCGACGCGGTGATCCTCAAGGCCCTCGCCAAGGAGACCGAGCACCGCTACCAGAACGTGGGCGACCTCCTGCGCGAGATCTCGCGGCTGATCGGCGGGCGCGCGGTCAAGGCGAACACGACCGACCTGCAGGTGCAGAACGCGACCTCGTGGGCGCAGACCAACATGATCCCGTTGGCCGTCGGCTTCGGCGCCGCCACGATGATCTGGTGGTTCTTCGGCGCCGTCTACTGGCTGCTGTTTTAGCGGGCCCTCGTGGGCACTGCTTAGTTAGCCCTTGAGGCCGTCGAGGGCCTCTTCCCAGTGGTCGCGCTCGCCGCGGACGAGGGCGCTCGTGCGGCGGTTGAAGGTCGCGTGGGCCTTCTTGATCGCGGCGGCGAAGTCGTCGCGGAAGGTGCCCTTCTCGATCGCGGCCTTGGCCTTGTCCTCGTCCTCGGCGACCACGTCTTCGAGCAAGGCCTTGGCCAGGCGCGCGGCGCGCGAGTGGTCGGCCTCGTCGACCTTCTCGTCGGCGGGGCTCTCCTCGGCCTTCTGCTTCAGCTCGGCGTTCTCCGCCTTGAGCTTCTCGACCTCGCCCTCGAGGTCCTTGATCTGCTTCTCCAACTTCTCGACGTCGGCGCCGCCAGCGGCGCCGTTCTTCTCGAGCTCGGCGAGCTTGGCCTCGGCCTCCTCAGCGCGTAGCTCCGCGGCCGCCTTGGCCTCGAGGGCCGCGGCCTCGGCTTCCATGGCCGCTTCGGCAGCGGCTCGCTCCAGCTCGGCGCCGTCGCTGTCGCCGGAGGCGAGCTTGCTCTCGGCCTCGTTGAGCTTGCTCTTGAGCGTCGCAATCTGCTCTTCGAGGTGGCGGTCGATGAGCTGCGAGAGCTCGTCGACGGCGATCACGGAGACGGTCTCGACCTCGCCGTTCTGGACGTCGTCCAGAGAGAACCGGGTCTTGGCCTTCTCGAGCAGCTTCTCTACGCCCACGATCCCTCCTCATGTGCCCCATGAGGTTAGCGCGGGATGAGACCGTCAGCCACCCCGTCTGCCCCTTCGCGCTACCCTGAGGGCATGGATCGACCTCCCGACCCCGAGCTCGGCGCTGCGGAGACGCGGTCGCGGCTGGAGCGGCTGATGCTCCTGGCGCGGCGCACCCGGCGGGATCCCACCCGCGGGCGGCGCGCGGCAGGGCAGGGGATCGAGCCCGGCGCCCGCCGGCCCTACGCGCGGGGAGACGACCCCCGGCACGTCGACTGGCAGGCCTACGCGCGCCTCGAGCAGCTCCTGGTCAAGGTGCCCGAGGCGATCCCGCCCGCGCGGCTGGTCCTGGCTCTCGACGCGAGCGCTTCGCTGCAGCACGGCACACCGCGCCCCGTCGATCGGGCACGGCTGGCGCTGGCGGCCCGGGGCGCGGCCGCCCTCGCGCGCGGCGTCCGCGTCGACGCGCTGTGGGGCACCCAACGCGTGCGCCTGCACCAACCGAGCGAGCTCCAGCGCCTGCTGCGCTTCCTCGACGCGGCCCCCGCCGCCAGCGCGGCGTTCCCCGCGCTGACCGCCCTCGGGGGCAGCGGGAGGGGCGAGCTGTGCCTGATCACCGACGCCCTCGACCCGGCAGAGCTGCGGGAGGCCGCCCAGCGGGGACGGGCACGAGGCTTCAGCGTGAGCGCGCTCGTCATCGAGGCCCCCCAGGAAGCGCCCCCCGCCGTCCGCGCTGCGGCCGCGGACGCCTCGCGGGTGCAGCTGGTCGACGCCGAGACCGGCGCTCAGCGCTGGACGACGCTCCCCGCCCAGGCCTGGGCCGCCGCGGCGCGGGCCCGCACCAGCCGACAACGCGAGTCCCTCCGCACCCTCGACGAGCTCGGGCTTCCCTGCGCCAGGCTGGGCGCTGAGGACCCCTTCGAGGCGCCTGCACTGAAATGGCTTGGCCGAGGGTGATCCAACCTCGCCCCGAGCCACGTAGTCCAGCTGAGGAGACCTCCATGCATGTGGCCGAGCCGGAACCCCAGACCTGCCCGCTCCCGGCCCCGCCCTGGGGGCTGACCCGCTTCGAGCGCGGGGAGCTGCTGGCGATCCTGCTCCTGCTCCCCGTGCTCTACCTGGCGCTGGGAGCGCTGAGCTGGAGTCCGCGGGTGGGCGCGCTCGCCGCCTACGGCGCGGGCCTGTTGCTGGGCCAGGGCCTCGTGCGCGACCTCGCCCGCCTCGTGCTCGAGGGCCGCAAGCAACCCACGGTGACCCTGCGCTGCATGTGCGCCGAGACGACCCTCGGCGTCGCCGTGCTCCTCGGCGGACTGGGCCTGCTCCTGTTGGGGGTCGAAGGCAGCGTGACCCTCAGCGGCGCCCGCCTGACCGCGGGGGTCGCCGGGGTGCTCGGGGTGGGGTTCCTGGTCAAGGACTACGTGCTCGTGGTGCGCAAGGTCCGCGAGCACGGGCGCATGCTCGGGGTGCGCAAGGTCCGCGACCACGGACGCGTGCGCGTGGGCTAGCCCTCGTCGCGTTGGCCGCGTTCGATCGCTGGCCAGTAGAGCGCCAGGATCAGGGCCACGCAGCCTGCGGCGATCAGCGCGGCGATCACGAGGAGGATCATGCGCTCGGCTCGAGGGCCCGCAGCCCGGCCCCCGTGGCGAAGCTCGTATGGCCCACCGTTCGCGAGGAGCCGCTGCGTTGAGTCGTCGGGGCGGAAGTCATGTGGCCTCGGTGGTTTTCGCGGCGAAAGCAAGCCGATCTTACACGCCAATGATAACGGCGGTGACAGCAGGGCTTGGCTATACTCCAGGAGGAGGCGCTGGTGACAGAGATTCAGTCCGCAGTAGCACGTGTTGCCAAGCGCATGTTCCTCGTCAGCCTCGGGGAATGGTTCGCGCGCAGCCTGCTCTGGGCGGCCACCGCCGTGGCCCTCGTCTCGTTGATCAGCAAGCTGTTCGACCTCGGCTGGCCCTGGTGGTGGGCGGTGGCTGCGGGCGGCGCCGGCGCGGCGCTGTTCTCGGTGGTCGCCGCGTTGCGCGGTCGCCCGACGGATCTCGACGCCGCCTGCGGAATCGACCGCGAGCTGCAGCTGAACGAGCGCGTCTCGAGCGCGCTGGCGATCGGGGAGCCCAGGCGTCCGGCCGAGGCCGCGCTGGTCGCTGACGCGGCCTCCCGCGTGCGGACCCTCGACGCGGCGAAGGTGGTCCCGTTCCGCGCGCCGCGCAGCCTCAAGTGGATCCCGCTGCCCCTGGCTGCCACCGTCGCGATCCTGATCCTCGTCCAGCCCTTGCCCCTGTTCGGCAGCGACACCCCCGAGCCGCGCAACACGGGCCCCAGCGAGCTCGACCGCAACAAGGCCGAGCGGATTCGCAAGGCCGCCGAGTCGCTCCGGCGCAAGCTCGGCGAGCGCCGGACCCGCGAGCTCGACGAGCTGCTCGAGGAGCTGAACGAGATCTCCACCGACCTCGGCGCCGGGCGCGGCGATCGGCGCAACACCATGCGCCGGCTGGCGTCGGTGCGCGAGAAGCTGAAGAACATGGAGGCCGACGTCTCCCCCTTCGAGCAAGCGAACCGCCCCGGCGACTCGGAGGACGCCGCGCAGCGCATGCGCGAGGCGCTCAGCCGCGGCAACTTCAACGGCGCCGCGCGCCAGGCGCGGAACCTCGCGCGAGCGGTCAAAGAGGGCACCGTCCCAGGCCGGATGCAGCAGCTGGGTGAGGAGCTGCGCAAGCTCGCCGACGACGTCAAGCGCAACGACGAGCTCTCGCAGTCCCTCGAGCAGGCCGCCGAGGGCATGGAGAACGCCGACTCTGCCAAGGCTCTCGAGGGGCTCGAAGCTTCCCAGGCTGCGCTCCAGGACATGGCCAACATGAAGGAGCAGCTGGAGCTGATGAAGGACATGCTCGACGCGGTCGAGCAGTCCGAGTCCGACCCGCTGAGCAACACCAACACCGAGGACAACGCCGACCAGGACAACCTCGAGTTCGCCGAGACCGAGGACGTCAAGGTCCACCTCTGCCCCGACTGCCAGGACAAGGACACCCCCGACGGCAGCACCCCGCCCGGTCAGCAACAGGGCCAGGGCCAGCAGGGTCAAGGTCAGCAGGGCCAAGGTCAACAGGGCCAGCAGGGCCAAGGTCAGCAGGGCCAGCAGGGCCAGCAGGGCCAGGGCCAGCAGGGCCAGGGCCAGCAGGGTCAAGGTCAGCAGGGTCAAGGTCAGCAGGGTCAAGGTCAGCAGGGCCAGCAGGGCCAGGGTCAGCAGGGTCAAGGTCAGCAGGGCCAGGGCCAGCAGGGCCAGCAGGGCCAGGGCCAGCAGGGCCAGGGCCAGCAGGGCCAGGGTCAGGGTCAGCAGGGCCAGGGCCAGCAGGGCCAGGGCCAGCAGGGCCAGGGTCAGCAGGGCCAGGGTCAGCAGGGCCAGGGCCAGCAGGGCCAGGGTCAGGGTCAGCAGGGTCAGGGTCAGCAGGGTCAGGGTCAGCAGGGCCAGGGTCAGGGCCAGGGCCAGGGTCAGGGCCAGGGTCAGGGTCAGGGCCAGGCTGAGGAGTGGTGCCCGGGCTGCGGGAAAACTCAAGGCCAAGGCCAGGGCCAGGGCCAGGGCCAGGGGCAGGGGCAGGGGCAAGGCCAGGGCCAGGGCGGCCAGGGCCAGGGTCAGGGCCAGGGTGGCCAGGGCCAGGGCTTCGGCGAGCGACCCATGGGCGACAAGGACGCCCCCGACGGCTTCACCCCCCACAAGATCAAGGGCAAGGTCGGCAAGGGCAAGATCGTCGGCTCGTATTTCCGCCGCGGCGACCAGGTGAAGGGCACCGCCGAGGCCGAGTTCGCCGAGGTCCAGGAGGCCGCCAAGGCCCAGGCCGCTCAGGCCATGGAGAAGACCAAGATCCCGCGCAAAATGGCGGACTACGTCCAGGACTACATCGACAGCCTGAACCCCGAACGCCAGTAGCGGAGCAGCCGTCCCCCATGCGCCGCGCCGTTTTGGGGGGAGTGTGCCTCGCGTTGCTCGGTTGCCCCCCCTCCTCCTCCACGTCCACCGACGACCCCGCCCCGGTCTCCTCCGCGACCGGGGACGATCCGGTGTGGCGAGACGTGGCCACCGACACCCGTCCCGAAGCCGACGCGGTCAACGATCAGCGGCCCCCGCCCGGCACCGCCTTCCCTCTCGAGACCCCCTACCCCACCCCCGAAGCCTGCGCCCCCGGCGAGCACCCTTCGCACCCGGGCGCTGGCGGCCTCGACCTCTGGCTCGGTGGGAGCGGGACCGAGCCCGGCCACTTCCAGTATCCACGCGCGATCACGACCGACCCCGCCGGCAACCTCTACGTAGTCGACAAGGCCGGCCGCCTGCAGAAGTTCGACCGGGCGGGGCAGCTCCTGGCCCACGTGCACACCCCGGCCTATGCCCTCGGCAAGCCCACGGGGCTCAGCTGGAGCCCCCGAGGCGAGCTGCTCGCCGCCGACACCCACTACGCCCGCGTGCTCGTCTACGACGCGGACCTGAAGTTGAAGCGCGCCTGGGGCGTGCCTGGCTGGGATCCAGGCCAGTTCCTCTTCGTGACCTACGCCTTCGAGACCGACGACGGCGAGCTCTACACCACCGACTACGGCGACGAGACCGCGCGGGTCCAGGTGTGGACCCCGGACGGCGAGTACCTGCGCAGCTGGGGCACCTTCGGCGAAGGCGACCAGGGCTTTCGTCGCCCGTCGTCGGTGTGGGTCCACGACGACGAGGTCTTCGTCGCCGACGCCGCGAACCACCGGGTCGCCGTGTTCACCCGCCAGGGCGAGCACCTGCGCGACGTCGGGGCCCCCGGCCGCGGCCCGGGCCAGCTCGGCTACCCCTACGAGGCCGTCGTCGACGAGCAGGAGCGGCTGTGGGTGGCCGAGTTCGGCAACCACCGGATCTCGGTGTTCACCCTCACCGGCGAGTTCCTCGCCAGCTACGGGAAACCTGGCCGCAGCCTGGGCCAGCTGGCCCGACCCTGGGGACTGGCCCACGGCCCCGACGAGCGCCTGTGGCTGCTCGACTCGGGCAACGACCGCGTCTACGCCCTCCCCCGCGAGACCGCCCTGGGGGGGGACCAGTGAGCAGGCCTGACCGTGCGCTCTCCCTCCTAGCTCGTATGATCAGGGCGCGTTGACCATGCCGATCGTGTTCGCGAGCCCGAGCTACCTGCTCCTGCTGCCGCCGCTCCTGTTGCTGGTGTGGCTCTGGGGCCGTCGCTCCCTCGCGGGGCTGCCCCGCTGGCGGCGTCGCTTTGCCTGGCTGCTGCGCGTGAGTGTGGTGACGCTGATCGTGCTCGGCCTGGCCGAGGTCGAGTGGCGCGACCTGACCCAGCGGGTCGAGGTCGTGTTCGTCGTCGACCGCTCGCGCTCGATCCCCGAGGCCAAGGCCGAGGAGGCGCTGGCGCTGATCAACGCGGCCCAGGCCCGCATGCGCGGCCCGGACGACCTGGGGCGGGTGGTGGTCTTCGGCGGCAACGCTGCGACCGAGGTCGACCTGCGCCCCGACGGCGCGCCGCTTACCGAGCTGCGCTCGGTCGTCCGCCGCGAGCACACCGATATCGAGCGCGGGCTGCTGCAGGCCCTCGACTCGTTCCGCCCCGACGTCCGCGGGCGGATCGTGCTGCTCAGCGACGGCAGTCCGACCCTCGGCAAGGCCAAGGACGCGGTGACCAAGATCCGTGCCCAGCGGGTGCCGATCGACGTGGTCCCGATCGAATACGACTACGAGCGCGAAGTCCTCGTCGAGAAGCTCGTCGTCGACGAAGAGGCCAAGGTCGGCGAGCCCTTCCTCGCGCGAGTGGTCATGAACGCCCAGGCGCCGACCCCCGCCCGGGTCACGCTGTTCCAGGGCGACACCGCGCTCCGCACCCGCGAGGTGAACCTCGAGCCCGGGCCCAACGTCGCCGAGTTCGAGCTGGTGCTCGAGAGCCCCGACTTCTTCCGCCTGCGCGCGGTGGTCGAGCCCCTCGACAAGACCCACGACCAGCTCTACCAGAACAACGCCGCCCACGCGTTCGTGTTCGCCCGCGGGCAGAGCAATGTGCTCTACGTCGGCGCCGACGCCGAGAGCGGCTACTTCCTCCGCCAGGCGCTGGGTCGCGAGAAGGTGCGGATCGAGGCGATCACCCCGCGCTCGGTCCCCACCGAGCCCCTCGACCTGCAGCGCTATCACGCGGTGATCCTCGACAACGTCGAGCGCGGGCGCTTCTCCGAGCGCCAACAGCAGGCGATCGAGGTCGCGGTCAACAAGCAGGGCGTGGGCCTGGTCATGATCGGCGGCGAGGAAGGCTTCGGCGCCGGCGACTGGCGCGGCTCGCCGGTCGAGGTCGCGCTCCCGGTCAACATGGAGATCAAGCAAGAGGAGGTGATCCCCGACGGTGCGCTGGTCATGATCATCCACAGCTGCGAGCTGCCCGAGGGCAACGCCGCGGCGGTCAAGGTGTGCAAGCGCGCGGTCGACGGCCTCTCGGGTAAGGACCAGGTCGGGGTCCTCGTCTACGACCCCATGGGCGGCGCCAAGTGGGCGGTGCCCTTCCGCCAGGCGCGCAACAAGCCGCAGATCAAGCGCCAGATCGACAAGATGGCCTTCGGCGACATGCCCGACTTCAAGTCGATCTTCCGCCAGGCGCTGCTCAAGTTGCAGAACGCCCAGGCCGGGGTCAAGCACATGATCCTCATGAGCGACGGCGACCCCTCGCCGCCGACCGGGGCGATGCTCAACGCCTGCAAGCAGGCCGGGATCACCGTCTCCACGATCTGCTACGGCGCCCACGGCGGCCCCAACGGCCCCGACACCTTCACCATGAAGCGGATCGCGCGCCTCACCGGCGGCAAGTACTACTACGTCAATTCGGTGAAGCAGCTCCCGCGGATCTTCATGAAGGAGTCCCAGCGGGTCTCGCGCCCGCTGATCGTGGAGAAGACCTTCGTACCGCAAGTCCGCGGCCACTCTCCGGTGCTGACCGGGATCGACTCGTCCCCGCCGCTGCACGGCCACGTGCTCACCGAGCCCAAGCCCACCGCCACCGTGGCCCTCGTCAGCCCAGAGAACGCCCCGATCCTCGCCCACTACCAGCACGGTGTGGGGCGCTCGCTGGCCTTCACCTCCGACGCCACTTCGCGCTGGGCGGCCGACTGGGTGCAGTGGGGGGGCTTCCAGAGCTTCTGGGCCCAGGCCCTGCGCTGGGTGAGCAAGGAGGTCCAGGACACCACCCTGATGCCCACGACCCGGGTCGAGGGCGACCGCGGGAAGATCATTCTCGACGCGATCTCCCCCGACGGCGAGCTGATCGACGGGATGGTCGTCAAGGCCACCGTCACCACCCCCGACGGGCGCAAAGAGCTCGAGCTCAACCTGACCCAGCGCGGACCCGGTCGCTACGAGGGCGACTTCCCGGTCGCCGGGATCGGCACCTACAACGTGCACCTCGCCACCCAGAGCGAAGACGGCGAGCGCGAGCACACCCTGACCACCGGCCTCGTCGTGCCCTACTCCGAGGAGTTCAAGCGCCTGCAGAGCGACCGCCCGTTCCTCGAGGAGCTCGCCCGCCAGGCCGGGGGCCAGGTCCTCGACCCGGCGGTCGTGCTCGCCGGTGACTACGACTTCTGGGACCGCGCGCGCCTCGACGAGCGGGTGGCCCTCGAACGGCGCTGGGCCTGGGTCCTGACCCTCGCGGTGATCCTGTTCCTGCTCGACGTGGCTCTGCGCCGGGTCGCGATCGACTGGGGCAAGCTGTTCGCGAAGCTGACCGCGTTCCTGCCCAAGCGCCGCGAGAAGAAGGACAGCGTCGCGACCATGGACCGCCTGCAGCGCGTCCGCCAGCAGGTGCAGGCCGATCAGACCGGCCCCCAGAGCGGGCGCGCCGAGAAGTTCAGCGCCAGCCCCGGCGCCCCGAGCGGAGGCCCGGTGCAGGTCGCCGGCGGCGAGGCGCCGGCCCCGCCTCTCGCCGGCGGCCAGCCCAAACCTGAGGCCAAGACGCCGAAGCAAGCGTCGGGCGGAGACAAGTACAGCCGGCTGCTGCAAGCCAAGAAGCGCGCGCGGCAGGAGTTCGAAGACAAGGGCCAAGGCCCGGACGCTTAGGAGGACCCGTGGACCCCAACGAGATCGACGCCAAGGCCAAGGAGTTCCGCGAGCAGTACGCCAAGATCAAGACCGAGATCGCGAAGGCGGTCGTCGGCCACGAAGAGATCGTCGACGGCGTATTGACCGGGATCTTCACCGGCGGCAACTGCCTGCTCGAAGGCGTGCCCGGGTTGGGCAAGACGCACCTGATCCGCACGCTCTCGACGGTCCTCGACCTCGACTTCGCGCGGATCCAGTTCACGCCGGACCTGATGCCCGCGGACATCATTGGGACCACGATCGTCGTCGAGCAGGAGGGCGGCGGGCGCGAGTTCCAGTTCCGCCACGGGCCGATCTTCGCCCAGCTGATCCTGGCCGACGAGATCAACCGCGCCACGCCCAAGACCCAGTCGGCCATGCTCGAGGCCATGCAAGAGCACCGGGTGACCGCCGGCGGCGAGACCCGCGACCTGCCCCAGCCGTTCTGCGTGCTCGCCACCCAGAACCCGATCGAGCAGGAGGGGACCTACCCGCTGCCCGAGGCCCAGCTCGACCGCTTCATGTTCAAGCTCCTCGTCGACTACTCCAGCCGCGCAGAGCTGGCCGAGATCGTCGACCGCACCACCGGCAAGGAGTCGCCGCACCCCGAGAAGGTCATGAGCGCCGACGAGATCTCGGGCTGGCGCGAGCTGGTGCGCCAGGTCGTGATCGCGCCCCACGTGAAGGACTACGCGATCCGCCTGCTGCTGGCCACGCACCCCGGGGGGGACTACGCCAGCGACATGACCAACCGCTACGTGGCCTTCGGCGGCTCGCCCCGCGGCGCGCAGTCGCTGGTGCTCGCGGGCAAGTTCCGCGCCCTGCTCTCGGGCCGCTGGAACGTGAGCTTCGCCGACATTCGCTCGGTCGCGCTGCCCGCGCTGCGCCACCGGGTGCTGCTCAACTTCGAGGGCGAGGCCGACGGGATCTCCACCGACCAGGTCGTGCAGGGGATCGTCGACGCGACCAAGGAGACGATCAAAGGCGAGGCCTTGCCTGCGTGAAGCCAACCGCCGACGGAGAGCTGGACTTCGCTGGGACGCTGGCCGAAGAGCCGCCAGGGCTCTTGAGCCAGGACTTCCTCGCCAAGGTAGGGCGGCTGGACCTCGTCTCGCGCAAGATCCTCCAGGGGCGGGTCAAGGGCGAGAAGCGCTCGAAGAAGCGCGGGCGCTCGGTGGAGTTCGCCGACCACCGGCCCTACGCGCCCGGTGACGACCTGCGCTTCCTCGACTGGAACATCTTCGCGCGCCTCGATCAGCTGATGATCAAGCTCTTCATGGAGGAGGAAGACCTGCACGTCTACCTGCTCCTCGACACGTCGGCGAGCATGGACTACGGGCGACCGAACAAGTTCCGCTACGCGCAGAAGCTGATCGCCGGGCTGGCCTACATTGGCCTGGTCAACATGAACCGGGTCGGCGTCGGCACCTTCTCCTCGGCCCTCGACCGCAGCCTGCGTCCCGAGCGCGGACGGCGAAACTTGCACAAGGTGGTCCGCTTCCTCGAGGAGACGACCCCCGGCGGGCGCACCGACCTCAGCGCCTCGTGCCGGCGCTTCGCCCTCGAGCACCCCCGGCGCGGGGTCGTGATCCTGATCTCGGACTTCATGGACCGCAAGGGCTACGACGAGGCGATCCGCTACTTCGTCGCCCGGCGAATGGACGTGTTCTGCCTGCAGGTCCTCAGCCCCCAGGAGCTCGACCCGCCCCTGGTGGGCGACCTCAAGCTGATCGACCCCGAGGACGACGACGCCACCGAGCTCACGATCTCGCGGCCCCTGCTCGAGGCCTACAAGCGCCGGCTGAACACGCACCTCGCCCAGCTGCGCGAGTTCTGCCACAAGCGCGGCGCGCGCTACCTCACGGCGAGCACCGAGCTGCCCTTCGAGCGCCTGATCGTCGACCACCTGCGCCTGCACGGACTGGTGAGGTAGCCCCATGGAGTTCCTCGTCCCCGGCTGGCTGCTCGCCGCGCCCGCGTTCTGTGGGGCGCTGGTGATCCTCTACTTCCTCAAGCTCAAGCGGCGCGAGGTCGTGGTCTCGAGCACCTTCCTCTGGCAGCAGGCGATCCAGGACCTGCGCGTCAACAGCCCCTTCCAGCGCCTGCGCAAGAACCTGCTCCTTTTCCTCCAGCTGCTGGCGCTGCTCCTGCTGCTGCTGGCCCTCGCCCGCCCGGTGGGCGACCTCGGCGAGTCGCGGGGGGCCGACACGATCCTCCTGCTCGACGTCTCGGCGAGCATGCAGTCCACCGACGGCGGGCCCGACGGCCAGACCCGCTTCGAGCGCATGCGCGCCGAGGCCCAGCGCCTGATCGACGGGCTGGGCTACGAGGACCGCGCGGCGCTGATCGCCTTCGCCGACGAGAGCTGGCCCGTGAGCCCGCTCACCAACTCGCGCAGCACGCTGACCGCGGCGCTCAACGAGCTCCGCCCCAGCGACCGCCCCTCCGCCTTCGCCCCCGCGATCCAACGCCTGCGCTCGCAGATCCCGACCGACGGCGCGCCGCCCCAGGTCTACGTGTTCTCCGACGGCCGCGTCGGCGAGCTCTCGGGGGTCGAGCTCGACGCCGAGGTCCCCCTGCACTACGTGCGCCTGGGCGAGCGCGGCGACAACGTCGGGATCGTGGGCGTCGACGTGCGCCTGGGCGGCGTGGGCGAGGGCTCGCGCATGTTCGTCTCGGTGCTCAACGCCAGCGACGCAGACGTCAGCTGCGGGGTCGACGTCTACCTCGAGCTCCCCGACGGGACCGAAGAGCTGCTCGACTCCCGCGACCTCGACGTCCCCGCGGGCCAGATCGCGCCGGTGCTGTTCGAGAGCGACCTCGCCGAGGGCCACGTGCGGGTGGAGCTCGACCACGAGGACGCCTTCCCCGCCGACGACGTGGCCTACGCTCTGCTCCGGCCCCAGGAAGCGCTGCGCGTGCTGCTGGTCAGCGACGGGAACCTGTTCCTCCAGCGAGCCTTCGAGGCCGACGCGCTGGTGCTCAAAGACGGGCGCGGGCTGCTCCCGCGGATCGAGCCCGCCGCCTTCGACCCCGACTCCCCGGACCTGCTGAACTTCGACATGATCGTGCTCGACCGCTTCGCCGCCGAGCGCCTGGGCCCGGGCAACTACTTGACCTTCGGCCGAGCGCCCCCCTTCGAGGGGCTCGAGGACAAGGGCCTGGTCAACGACGTGCGCGTGCTCGACTGGGACGAGACCCACGACGTGGCGCGCTTCGTGAACTTCGCCACGCTGCAGCTGCCCACGGCCCGCCGCTTCACCGCTCGCCCCAAGGACACCGAGATCGTGCGCTCGGACAAGGGTCCGCTGGTGCTCCTCGCTCAGGAGGAGGACAAGCTCGCGGTGGTGTGCTCCTTCGACCTCCTCAGCCTCCCGGTAGAGGGGGCCTGGACCTTCGACCCCTCGTTCCCGATCTTCCTCGCCAACGCCACCCGCTACCTGGGCGGGGCCGGGCAGACCCGCCGCAGCCTGCTGCTCCCCAGCGGCGGGGTGGCCGAGCTGCGCTTCCCCCCCGGCACCGTCAGCGCCGAGGTCACCGAGCCCAGCGGCGCGACCCGGACCCTCGAGATCCACTCCGGCGACGACGCGCTGCGCGTGGCCGGACTGGGCGAGGCCGGCTTCTACCAGGTCGAGCTGCACGACGCCGACGGCGCTCTGCTGCGCGCCACCGAGTTCGCGGTGAACCTCAGCAGCCAGAGCGAGAGCCAGATCGCCCCGGTCGAGGAGCTGCGCCTGGGCGACGAGCGCGACCCGATCGCGGCCCAAGCCTCCGCCGAGCCGCCCCAGCGCGACCTCTGGAAGTGGGCGACCCTCGTCGCCCTGGCCCTGATCATGCTCGAGTGGTGGGTCTACAACCGACGTGTGTATCTCTAGCTTCGCTAGAGATACACACCTCGGTTGCTGTGTTTCAGGGGGCCTCTCCGAGGCCCCCTCGCCCGAGCAAGTCAATTGCTCGCGCTCACCCCCAACGGGCTGAGGGCTCTTGGTTTCAGGGGGCCTCTCCGAGGCCCCCTCGCCCGAGCAAGTGAATTGCTCGCGCTCACCCCCAACGGGCTGAGGGCTCTAAGCGTCTAGCTTCGCTAACGAAGGGTGACCAGCGACCAGGCGCCGGGGCCGATCGGCTGGAGGGCGGCGGCGCCGAAGGCCTGGCGCAGGTCCTGCTCGTCGGCGGGGTCCGCGAGCACGAGGCCGACCTCGGCGCCGCCCATGCTCTCGGCGCCCCACACCAGGACCACGCGGGACTTCTTCACCAGCACGGCGCGCGGGTGGAGGGCCAACAGCGCCGCGGGCAAGGGCGCCTCCAGCGGGCGGGTCTCGGGCTGGGGCGCGAAGAGCTGCTCGAACTCGCCGTAGGCCCCCCGCAACGCGTCGTCGGCGGCGCAGCCCAGGGCCGCCGAGTGCACGGCCGCGAGGTCGTGGCCCTTCAGGTGACCGAGCACCTCGAGGTGCGGCGAAGGAAACACGAAGAAACTGAGCACCGGCAAGACCACCAGCGCGCCCACGAGCAGAAACAGGCAGGTGGCCGAGCGCTTCTGATTGGGGGTTGGCGGCGGGTCGGCGTCGGCTTCCATGACCACGAGGATAGCGCAGCGCGCCGGCCTCGGTGACAGCAGGTCGTTTCCCGCGGGTCAGCCCGCGAGACGACCCATGGCCAAGCCCAAGCAGAACGCACCCGGATCCCGCTCGAACAAGGCGAAGCGCAAGCGCCTCCGCCAGCGGCGGCAGCGTGCGCCCGAGGGGCTCGTCGTCGAGCGCGACGACGCCGCGCTCGCCCTCGCGTCCTCGCGGCGCCACACCCGCAACCCGCAGCGGACGATCCGCCAGCTGAGCCGCGGCGAGCTCTGCGCCCGCGACCTCCCCACCCACTCCTACCTCCACGGCGTGGCGGACTTGATCGAGGACGCGCGCCGCGAGAGCCGCGCCCACGCCGCCGCCGCCGCGCGCTTGGCCACGGCGACCCTCGACCTGCTGCGGAGCGACCCCGACTACGCGATCGCCCTCCGCGGGCTGGTCCGTCACCACGCCGACTGGCTGCGTGGCCCCGAGGGGTTCCGCTGCTCGACCCGCAGCGTGGGCCGCCGCTTCGCCGCGCTGCTCCGCCACCTGCTGGCGCGTTACCCCGTGCCCGCGCTCTTCGACCAGGCCTTCACCCAGGGTCAGGCGACCCACCAAGCGTGGTTCGTGCGCCTCGGGCGGGGCGAGAACCTGCGCAAGGCCCCCGGCCTGCCCTTCCCCCTCACCAAGCGCATGGCGCACTTCGTGCTCCAGGCGCCCGCGAACACCCCGATCGAGCACGCGCTGCGCCTGGGCTGGGCGCTGGGGCTCGGGGTCCGCCCGCGGCTCGCGCGCGCGGTCCTCGGCACCCGGCTCGCGCGCCACCTCCCCGCCGAGCAGGAGCCCTTCTGGCGCGACGTGCTCCGCTGGAGTGACGCCCAGCCCGCCCTCTCCCCGCACCAGCTGGCGCCGATCGTGGACTACCTCCACCACCAGCGCTTCGTGACCCCGCCTGGAGCCGCCGGCCCGGCGCGGCCCAACCTGGCCATGCGTCAGCGCCGGCTGCCCACGCTCCTGCGCGAGGTCGAGGCCTGGCACGCGCAGCTGGGGCGGATCGCGGCCGCCGGTCGCCTGAGCTGGGAGCACGACCCCCGGGTCCAGGACGCGCTCCTGCGCTACACGGCCGCGGGGTTCCCGGCCGCCGCCGACGACGACGACGCGCTGGAGTATCGGGTAGTCGAGCTGCTGAACTCGCGCGAGCTGGTCGCCGAGGGGCGCGCGCTGCGCCACTGCGTGGCGACCTACGCCCGCGGCTGCGCGGCCGGGCGCTGCACGATCTGGTCGGTGCGTCGCTGCGATCCGCGGGGCGTGGTGTCCCTGGCCACCGTCGAGGTCCACCGGGCCACGCGCACGGTGATTCAGGCGCGGGGGCGCGCGAACTCGATCCCCGGCCCGCGGGTGTGGCGCCTGATCGACCGCTGGGTGCGCGAGAACGCGCTCTCGGTCTCGCGCTGGGTCCCCAGGAGTTAGACCGAGGGCGGAGGCAAGCTTGCCTCCGCCCTCGGTCTAACTCCTGGGGACCCAGCGCGAGACCGAGAGCGCG